>ERZ1066120.1335-NODE-1335-length-15792-cov-7.666645_pt1 | contig 15792 bp, 17 predicted proteins | sample MGYA00382767_ERZ1066120 | MGnify/ENA primary metagenome ERZ1066120 (study PRJEB33369, sample SAMEA5778350) | biofilm metagenome | biome: Industrial cooling water; feature: Water cooling tower basin; material: Biofilm | place: United Arab Emirates | collected...
GGCTTCTCGTCCACCAGCGCAGGATCAAGGCTGGCCGAGCGGAACGCCTCGGTCAGCCCGTACATGAGGTGCAGCCTCGCTTGCGGAAAGAGCTTGCGAAGCCGCCGCACCAAGGGTTCGGGCATGTGCCCGCCCGAGTTGGTCAGGGTTGAAAGGCTCGCTCCCGCCCCGCCCCATTCCTGCTCGGCCAGCTGCACCCACAAAGGCGGCACTCCGGCCAGCACGGTCGCGCCTGTTCGCTCGACCGCCCGCACGACATCGCGCGGCAGGAGGTAGTCGAATGCCACCGCTTCGCCCCCCGCATGCCAGGTCGACAGCAGCTGGTTCTGCCCATAGTCGAACGCCAGCGGCAGCACGCACAGCGTCCGATCGCTGCTCGACAGCCCGAGATAATGCGCGACGCTCACCGCCCCGAGCCACAGGTTTGCATGGCTCAGCATGACGCCCTTGGGCCGGCCGGTCGAACCGGAAGTGTAGAGCAGCGCCGCAAGCTCGCCGGGCTCGGCAAGCGAGGGCGATACGGCCCGGTCGCCCTCCTGCCACTGCTCCAGCGCTACGACCATCTCCGGCGCTTGCTGCAGAGTCTCCAGCCGTGCCTGGTTGGCGACCAGCAACCGGGCTCCGCTGTCTCCCAGGATATGCTCGGCCTGCGCGCGCCGAAGCACGGGATTGATCGGAACATGCACCAGCCCCGCCCGGGCGGAGGCCAGCGGCAGGATGCAGGCAAGCCTGGTCTTGCCCATCCAGCTCGCCACCCGGTCGCCCAGCTTCAGGCCAAGCGTGAACAGCCGGTCCGCCGCGCGCCCGACCGCTTCGTCCAGCTCGGCAAAGGACAGCTGCTGCTGCCCAACTCGAAGCGCAGGGTCGCCCGGCGCTCCCCTTCGTGCCAGCCAGTCCAGTGGATAAGGTGTCGGGTCGGGGTGCATCTGCCTGCGGAATGCCGCCTAACTTGCACCTTGGCCAGCCCTCCCCTAGACGCGCGCCACCATGGCGGCCTTGCCTCAGCCTTTCTCCGTTCCGGACATCGACTCCGCGCTCCGTGACCTTCTGGCCACGACGCTCGGGCTTCCTCCGGCGCAGGTTGCCGCCTTCGATGACGACACCGAATTGTTCGGGGCCTTGCCCGAGTTCGACTCCATGGCCGTCGCCAACCTCCTCACCGGTATCGAGGAGCGCTTCGGAGTGCTGATCGAGGACAGCGATGTCGAGGCGGAGGATTTCGCCAGCTGGGCCCGCCTCAAGGCCTTTGTCGAGCGCCTTTCCGCCTGACAGGAGGAAAGTGCGGGCGGGCTCCGGCCTTGCCGGAAAAGCGCATCACTCCGCGGCCTGAAGTTCTGCAAATTCCTCTGCGGCAAGGAAGCGTTCCGCATCGAGCGCGGCCATGCAGCCCGTGCCGGCCGCGGTCACCGCCTGGCGGTAGACCTTGTCCATCACGTCCCCACAGGCGAACACGCCCGGCACGTTGGTGCGGGTGCTCCCGGTCTCGACCGCCAGATAGCCGTCGCTGTCGAGCTCCAGCTGGCCGCGGAACAGCTCGGTCGCCGGCTTGTGGCCGATGGCGACGAAGGCTCCGTCGACGGAAATGTCCTGGGCCTCGCCGGTCACCCGGTTCTTGAGCCTGAGCCCGGTCAGAGCTTCGGGCTCGCCGCCCGACAGGAACTCCTCGACTTCCGAGTTCCAGATGATCTGGATCGACTTGTGCGCGAACAGGCGATCCTGGAGGATCTTCTCGGCCCGCAAGTTGTCGCGGCGGTGGATCAGGGTCACGTCGTCCGAATGGTTGGTAAGGTAGAGCGCTTCCTCGACCGCAGTGTTGCCGCCGCCGATCACCGCCACCTTCTTGCCGCGATAGAAGAAGCCGTCGCAGGTCGCGCAGGCGCTCGCGCCCTTGCCCTTCATCCGCTCCTCGGTCGGAAGGCCGAGCCACTTGGCCTGCGCACCCGTCGCGATCACCAGCGTATCGGCAAGGTAAGTCGTGCCGCTATCGCCATGCAGCCGGAACGGCCGCCCGTTCAGCTCGACCCGGTCGATATGATCCCAGATCATGCGGGTGCCGACATGCTCTGCCTGCGCCTGCATCTCCTCCATCAGCCAGGGCCCCTGGATGACGTCACGGAAGCCGGGATAATTCTCGACGTCCGTGGTGGTGGTCAGCTGCCCGCCCGGCTGGATGCCCTGAATGACGATCGGCTTCAGGCCCGCGCGGGCGGCATAAATGGCCGCGGTCAGCCCGGCCGGGCCGGAGCCGAGCACGATCATCCGGCTGTGAATGGTCTCGCTCATGATGCCTTACTTAGTGATCGTGGTCGTGACCGCCATGGTCCTGCGGCGGAGTTTCGGCCTTCTTCCCGGCCATCATCTTCTCGCAGCAGGGCATGCAGCCGTCCTTGCAGCATGGCATGTCGCAGGGCGCTTCGGCCTTGGGCGCCTCGGCCTTGGGCGCAGGCTGCGGAGCGGGCGCGGCGGCTAGCGCTGCGGCGGTGAGGAGGGTGAGCATGACTCGCGTCTAGTCCAACCCGTTCCCCGGCGAAAGCCGGGGCCCAGTCGTTCTTCTGCCGGCGTGACGAAAAGGCACTGGGCTCCGGCCTTCGCCGGAGCAGATGATGGCTACACCAACCGCGACTGCTTTACCGCCGCTGCGATGAAGCTGGCGAACAGCGGATGCGGGTCGAAGGGCCGGCTCTTGTATTCGGGATGAAATTGCACCCCCACAAACCAGGGGTGGTCCGGCCGCTCGACGATCTCCGGCAGTCGCCCGTCCGGAGACAAGCCGCTGAACACCAGCCCGCCCTTCTCCAGGGTCTCGCGATAGCCGGCATTGACCTCGTAGCGATGCCGGTGCCGCTCGCTGATGCGGGTCGAGCCGTAGATGGCAGCGACATGGCTGTTGCCGCCGAGCACGGCCTCATAAGCACCGAGCCGCATGGTCCCGCCGAGGTCACCGCCCTCGCGCCGCTCCTGCAGGCCCTCCTCGCTCATCCATTCCGTGATCATGCCGACCACCGGCTCGGCCGTGTCGCCGAACTCGGTGCTCGACGCGCCCTCGACACCGGCAGCGCGGGCGCCTTCGATGCAGGCCATCTGCATCCCTAGGCAGATGCCGAAGAAAGGCACCTTGCGCTGCTTGGCGAAGCGAACGGACGCGATCTTGCCCTCCGTCCCGCGCTCGCCGAAGCCGCCGGGCACGAGAATGGCGTGCATCGGCTCGAGCTCGCCGGCAAGATCGCCGTCCGCCTTCTCGAACAATTCGGCGTCAACCCACTTGATGTTGACCTTGACCCGATTGGCGATGCCGCCGTGGACCAAAGCCTCGCGAAGCGACTTGTAGGCGTCCGGCAGGCCGACATATTTGCCGACCACGCCGATCGTCACCTCGCCTTCGGGATGGTCGACCGCGTCCATCACCTTCTCCCAGCGGGAAAGGTCGGGCCGCGGGTCGGTCGGAAGCCCGAAGGCCTTCAGCACCTCGTCGTCGAGGCCTTCGCGGTGATATTGCAGCGGCACGTCGTAGATCGACCGCGCGTCCAGCGCCTGGATGACGGCGCTCTTCGGCACGTTACAGAATTGCGCGATCTTGGCCCGCTCGGTTTCCGGAATCGGCATCTCGCAGCGGCAGAGCAGCACGTCCGGCTGGACGCCCAGGCTGGAGATTTCACGCACGCTATGCTGGGTCGGCTTGGTCTTGAGCTCGCCGGCGACCTTGATCCACGGCACCAGCGTGGTGTGGACGCTGACCGTCTGTCCGCGGCCAAGGTCGTTCCTCAGCTGCCGCAGCGCCTCGATGAAGGGCAGGCTCTCGATGTCGCCGACCGTCCCGCCGATCTCGCAGATGACGAAGTCGAGCCCGTCCGTGTCGGCCAGCGCGAATTGCTTGATCGCGTTGGTGACATGCGGAATCACCTGCACCGTGGCGCCGAGATAGTCGCCGCGCCGTTCGCGGGCGATGATGTCGCGGTAGATGCGCCCGGTGGTGATATTGTCGGACTGCCGCGCCGACACGCCGGTGAAGCGCTCATAATGGCCGAGGTCGAGGTCGGTCTCCGCCCCGTCGTCGGTCACATAGACTTCGCCATGCTGATAAGGCGACATCGTTCCCGGATCGACGTTCAGATAGGGATCGAACTTGCGGATCCGCACGGCATAGCCGCGCGCCTGCAGCAGGGCTGCAAGAGAGGCCGAAAGAAGACCCTTGCCGAGGCTGGAAACCACGCCGCCGGTGACAAAAACAAACCGCGCCATGGGAGTCGGGCCTTAGGGAGAAAGAGGGAGGAAGGGCAAGGAGAAAAGCAAGGCTGACGCCCCGGCAAAGGCCGAAGCCTCAGGCGATCTCACTCTGTGGTTGCTGCGCTCCCGGCCTGAGCCGGGGCGACGAGAAAGGCTTACTGCGCGTTCCCGGCCGGCGCGCTGGGCGCGAGCGGCGAGTCGTTTGGCCGCGCCTGATTGGGTCCCGCCGGCGGCCCCGACAGCGGCGTGCCGCCCGGTTCGAGCGGGCTCAACGGTGCCTGCTCGATCGGCTGGTTGGCGATGCTGGCGTCAACCTTCTGCGCATCGTTGCGGGTCCCGGCAACCGCGGCGAGCGCGATGCACAGGATAACAAAGGCTGCACCAAGGAGGCTGGTTGCGCGCGTCAGGAAGTCCGCTGCGCCGCGCGCCGTCATGAAGCCAGACGAGGATCCGCCCACCCCAAGGCCGCCGCCTTCCGAGCGCTGCAGCAGGATCACGGTGCAGAGCGCAATGGCGACCAGGGTCTGGAGGATGAGCAGAAAGGTGAACATGTCGGCTTTCGGGCAAGAGGATCGCGCGGCCACTTAGCGGTGCCGGTAGCAGACTTCAACTTCGGGTAGTCGAACTGCCCACGAACTTGTCGATCAGCGCTGCGATCTCCCGAGCGCTATCCTCCTGGAGGAAGTGACCGCCGGCAAGGGTCACATGAGGCTGCCCCCGCGCACCCGGCACCCGCGCCTGGAACACGCGCTCGCCGCCCCTGGTGATCGGATCGCCGTCGCTGAAGGCAGTGAGGAAGGGCTTGTCGAACCGTTCCAGTACCTTCCACGCCGCGCGATTCTCGGAGACCGACGGGTGCTCCGGAGTGACCGGCACCAGCAAGGGAAAGGCGCGCGGCCCGGCCTTGAAGCTTTCGTCCGGAAAGGGCGCATCGTAGGCGGCAAGCTCCTCGGCCGACAGCAGGCGCAGCACGGCGGCGTTGACGATCCCGCTCACCGGGAACTCGGGCACCGCCTGGCTGAACGCGACCCACTGTTCGAACGCCTCGCTCGAGCCGTTGCCTTCGGGCAGCCCGGTGTTGGCGGCGATCACCCGCGCAAACAGCTCCGGGCGGGCCGCCACCAGCCTGAGGCCGATCAGCCCGCCCCAGTCCTGGCAGAAGAGCGTGATGTCGCGAACGTCCATCTGCCCGAGCCAGTCCAGCATCCAGCGCACATGATTTTCATACGAGTAAGCCCCGCGCGCGGCCGGCTTGTCGCTCCGCCCGAAGCCGACGAGGTCCGGTGCCAGCACCCGGAAGCGCGGCAAGAGGGCCGCGATGATATGCCGGTAGAGAAAGGACCAGGTCGGCTCGCCATGCATGAGGAGCACGACCGGCGCCTCGCGCGGCCCTTCGTCGATGAAAGCGATGCGGAGCCCCTCTACCTCCAGGTAGCGAGGCTCGAACGGGAAGTCCGGGAGGTTCGCGAACCTTTCCTCGGGCGTCCGCAGCACGCTGGCACCAGGGTCGGGCATCAGCGCTTCAGCATGGCCCTGGCCATCCTCCTTGCCAGCGCTCCCCAGGGCGGGCCCAGTCTTTCAAAGGCGATGATCGGCCCTGCCTTGAACACCCCGCGCGCATGGCTGAAGCGCTTGAAGCCCTCGATGCCGTGATAGGCGCCGATCCCGCTCGGCCCCACCCCGCCGAAGGGCAGGCTTTCCTGCGCGATGTGGAGCAGGGTGCCGTTCAAAGTCGCTCCGCCCGACAGCGTCCGTTCCAGCACCCGCCCCTGGACCGCCCTGTCCCGGCTGAAGCAGTAAAGCGCGAGCGGACGGTCACGGGCATTCACGAATTCGATCGCCTCGTCCAGCCGCCCATAGCCGATGACGGGCAGAACGGGCCCGAAGATCTCCTCAGAAGCAAGGATGGTCTCTTCCGCCGCGCCGAGCACCACCGTCGGCGCGACCTTGCCCGCCTCTGCGGCTGCTTCCGCGCCATGGCTGAGGACCCTCGCCCCCCTCGCCCGCGCCGTCTCGACCGCGGCGAGCAGCCGCTGGCGGTGCCGCGGACTGATCACCCCCGAATAATCGGGATCATGGGCGGGATCGGGATAGGACTTGCGGACCTCGGCCAGCAAGGCGTCGGCCATCGCTTCGGCCTTGGCTTTCGGCACCAGCACATAGTCGGGCGCGATGCAGGTCTGGCCGGCATTCAGGAACTTGCCGAAGGCGATCGAGCGAGCCGCCTTCTCCAGCGGGTAATCGTCGGCGACGATCACCGGCGACTTGCCGCCAAGCTCCAGCGTGACCGGCACGAGATTGGCCGCCGCGGCCTTGTACACCTCGCGGCCGACGGCGGTGGATCCGGTGAACAGCAGATGGTCGAAGGGCAAGGAGGCAAAAGCCTTGCCCACCTCCACGCCGCCGGTGACGACCGTCACTTCCGCGGCGTCGAACGCTTCGGCAACCGTTCGCGCCAGCAGGTCGGCGAAGGCCGGGGTCAGCTCCGACGGCTTGATCATCGCCCGGTTGCCCGCCGCGATCGCGTCGACCAGCGGCGAAAGGGCAAGATTCAGCGGATAGTTCCAGGGCGAGATGATGCCGATCACGCCCAGCGGCTCGTAACGGACGAAGGCCTTGCCCGGCTGGAAGTTGAAGCCCACCCGGCGCCGCTCGGGCTTCATCCACCTGGCGACATGCTTGCGCGCATGGTCGATTGCCGACAGGGTCGGCACCAGCTCCATCAGCTCCGTCTCGATCCGCGCCCGGGTCCCGAAGTCCTGGCTGATCGCCTCGGCGAAATCGTCCGCATGGCCCTTGACCATGATCTTCAGCCGTTCGAGCCGGTCGCGGCGGAGGCGAAGATCGGCCGGCGGCTCACGCCGGGACGCGGCATGCTGGAGGTCGAAGGCTGAGCGCATGACGGCAAGCTCGGGCTGCGGCGGGAGGGCGGGATCGGCGTCGGCCATCGCGGAAAGGCTCCTCGTCAGAGGTCGTCACGCTAGCGCCATCGCCGGGCTGCGGGAAGCCCGTTCCGGCCCGCTAACGCCGCCCGTGCTGGCTTGCCCCAGGAAACCTCGCCTGGGTCCCGCCCTCGCCGCGAAGCCTGGAGCCGTCCGGAGAGCCGTCGTTGGACAGCAGAACCGCAACCCAGCGCGAGCTGTCGAACTTGGCGCAGACCAGCATCAGGATCAGCGTCAGCGGCACGGCAAGGAACGCGCCCGTCATTCCCCACAGGAAGGTCCAGAAGGACAAGGACAACAACGTCGCCACCGGGCTGATGTTCTGCGTCCTTGCCTGCATGGTGGGATAGATGAGATTGCCGATGACAAAGGCGACCACCTGAATGCCGCCGAAGATCACCAGCGCCTGCCACAACGTCGAAAATTGCAGCAGGGCGAATAAGGCCGGTGCGACCGAGCCGATGGTCACGCCAAGGATCGGAATGAAGGACAGAAGAAAGAGGACAAAGGTCCAGAACAAGGCATTCTCCAGCCCCACCGCGAAGAGGATCAGCCCCGCCCCTCCCGCCAGCATCAGGCCGGTCAGGGTCTGTACCCAGACATAGGTTTCGATCTCTTCGCCGACCTGCTCCAGGCTCTGGAGGATGCCGGCCGACTGCGCCCTCGTCGCAGCGATATTCTGGACCTTGCGCACGATCTTCTTTCGCTCGGCCAGCAGAAAAACGAAGTAGAGCAGAACCAGGACAAGCGTCGAGAAGAGGCCTTGCACGCCGGTCAGGAGCCTTCCCGCAAGCTGCGCCAGGCTGACCTGGCCAAGGAGGGTGGTGAGCTGCACCGGCTCGCTCAGCTGGAACCCGCGGCTCGCCTGCGCGAGCAGGGCTTCCAGTCGCGCGATCAGGGCAGGTCCCCGCTGGACAAGCTGCGTCACCCCTTCCGCCAGAACATAGATCGCGACCGCCGAGGTGGCGATGATCGCCAAAGCCGCGATGATGGAAACGAGAAGATCGGGCATCCTCTGCCAGCGCTGCCCGATGAACCGCACCAGCGCCTGGACCAGCACGAACAGGACCATGGCAATGGCCAGCGGAATCAGGATGCCGCGCAGGGCGAAAAGCAGCGCAAGGCCGGCAACCGTGCCGATGACCGCCAAGGCTATGCTGTTCCCGCGCTGGCTCGTCACCCGGCTCTCCCCCTCAGGGCGGCCCAGCCATTCCCCGCAACCGCCTCGCGGTCAAGCCGGGGCCTACAAACGCAAAAGGGCCCCTCTGACGAGGAGCCCTTTTTGCTGTTGGCGCGCCCGGAACGATTCGAACGTCCGACCCTCAGATTCGTAGTCTTTTGAAAGACGATCCTGGACGGCAAGAGCACTCGATTCGCGCGCTGTCAGGTCAGACACTCGCGTCCCGTATCGTCCTCAACCACGCACGTGCGTCACGCCTCGGCGTCCCTACGGCGTCCCTGCTGAAAGCACCTTACACTTGTAGGCGGCAGGGAGCCGCCCCACTCAATGTTGATGGACCACCTGTCGCCAGTTGATCGAAGCAGCAACATGGCGAAGGTGCGGAATAAGGACACCGCACCTGAACTGACCGTCCGCCGCCTTTTGCATCGAGCAGGGTATCGGTTCCGCCTTCATAGGAGCGAGCTACCCGGCTCCCCGGACATAGTTCTGCCAAGGTATCGGACGGCGATCTTCGTGCACGGTTGTTTCTGGCATGAGCACCCCGGCTGCAAACGAGCAAAGCTCCCCGCGACCAGACCCGAGTTCTGGGCCAACAAGATCGAGCGGAATCGATCTCGTGACGAGCAAGCCGAGCGCGCCCTTACGGCGCTCGGGTTTCGCACGGTGACACTGTGGGCTTGTCAGCTTAGGGATACAGCGGATGTCCTACGTGCAGTAGGCAAGGCTACAGGGGCAGATAAGAGCAATGCCAAGGCGATCACGGCCGGGCGGGGCCGAGGAACTTCGTCGCCAGCTAGTCGGGCTGCTGACTGACTTCGAGAGCACGCTGAGGATCGACGACGTGCGCTCTCAGGTGCGTGGGCTTGTTCCTGCGTATCATCTTCTGCGCGACCTCGGCGGTTCTCTCTTGCCTACAGCCACACCGTTGGCGGCCAGAGGCCGCTTACTCGCCTATCTGCGTCGCTTTCCGGGGGAAGTGATCGACGGCGATGAGTTGATGGTGGTTTCCGGCATTGGCGAATACGCGCGCCGCATACGCGAGCTTCGGGTCGAGGAGGGTTGGCCGATCTTAGCGGGCAGGACCGTAAACGAGATGCGGGAGAGCATAGAGGGCGATTTGTTTGCGGATGAACTGTTGCCCCGGATGCGGCCGGACCAGTATGTTCTTCAGAGAGATGCCCAAGACCGAGACGCTGCATTCCGTTGGCGACTGGCAAACCAGATACGCAAAAGTGATGCAGGGGTCCGCGACAAGCTGCTGCGCTTTTTCAGGGCGAACGTGGGCCAGCAAGTCACGTCTGAAGAGCTTCGCTACGTCGCAGGTGACAGAAGCGAGTGGGCACGTAGGGCACGGGAGCTACGCACCGAAGACGGGTGGCCGGTCGTTACCAAGTTCACAGGCGACCCGACCCTCGCAATGGGGGTCTACGTTCTCGCGCGTGACGAACAAGCGCCAGCGCATGATCGACACATAAGCGAGTTAACGAGACGTGAGGTAATGCGGCGGGATGCGTGGTCCTGTCGTTGGCGGGGATGTGGCTGGCCTGAAGGCTTCCCTCCATCGGACGTGCGCTTCTTAGAGGCGCACCACGTCGAGCATCATGCAAGCGGCGGCTCTAATGATGCAGATAATCTGGTGACGCTCTGCAACCTGCATCACGATGAGGCGCATCGGACAGACCAGCTAGATATTACTTGATCCGAAGGCTTCGTGCGACCGTCCAGGCGGTCACTACGCTGCCTCTGACCTGTGGCTGATCCGCGTAAGCAACTCCCTGACGACCCCAGCAACTGCACCAGCCAGCGGCGGCGGAACCGCATTACCAATCTGACGCGCTATCTGTATCTTTGTCCCTGCAAAGGCGAAGTCATCAGGGAAACCCATCAAACGTGCGGCTTCGCGGTGGGTGATGGGACGATGCTCTTCCGGATGAAGGTAGCGCCCCTTCTCTGGCTTGAAGAACTCCGTCCTGATCGTGACACTTGGCCGGTGCCACCACAAACGGCCAAACAAGTCAGTTCCGCCAGACGTTTTTCTGATCCAGCACCCCGGAGTGATGTCGGGTGCATTCTGCTGGAGGTCAAAGCGATTGCCTCCCGGAGGAACAGCACGATAGCGGCGTTTACTAACGTCAGTAGGCTTCCGGCCGAAGTGCAGATCGAGCGGCGCCGGAACGTCCCTTACCTCGGTGCCGACAGGAGCGGGCAGATCAGCGATGGCGTCCCGAACCGTGCGCCAGCAGGGTAGATTCGAGGAGTTGTCCGCGGGCGAGCGGTGACTTGGCAGCGGTGGGAAGAAAGGCTGGGCTCCGCCAGTTCGCTTCCAACCGATCAGCACTGCGCGGCGGCGCGTTTGCGGTGCGCCGTAGTCGGATGCGAGTAAAACCTCCCCCATCATATCGAAGCCGATGGCAGACGCGCGAGCCTTGATCTCCGCATACTCCGGAGAAGCCTTAAGCTCTGCAACGTTTTCGATCACGAATACGCTGGCACCACTGCGTTCAACGATGTCCAGAAACGGCTGCCATAGTTGCCGCCGCACATCGCCTGAACGTTGTTTGTTGAGGAGGCTGAAGCCCTGACATGGCGGGCCACCGATCACTACGTCCGCAGCAGGGATGGGTTTTCCGTCAGCCAACCATTGCTCGATGTCGGCGCAGTCTGCGTGTTCGCCGAAGTTCTTCTGGTAGGTTCTGATTGCCGCGTCGTCGAAGTCGAGCGCCCAGACGCTCTCGAAGCCACCGCCGAAGCGCTCATCAGTGAAGCCCAGCGTCATCCCGCCGCACCCGGAGAACAGATCGATCAAACGATAGGTCATTCAAACCCCAGCCGTGGACGCAACCGCCATCGATTGTGCGTAAAGGCCCAACGCTGACAAGGCAATCCTGTTCTTGTTTTGATCCGCCCTTTGCTGTGGATTGATCGAGGTCCGGCGAACGCGGGTGAGAGGACTCAGTCTCACGATTGGGCCCAGCCAGGTCGGCACAGCAACTAAATAGAAGGTGAGATACTCTGAGTTGATCGAGGCCAGCAAAACCGCAGCCGTGGGACAATCCGTTAAGCGCGCTAACGATCAGTTGGCGGCGTCCAATCGCCAGACATCAGACGGCTTTCGAAAATGCCAAGAACGTCGTCAGAAGGCGGCAGAGGATGGTGATCCGACCGATGCCGCCGATGCGATGCGTGCCTTCGAGAAGACGCGTGCGGCAGCCCATTCGAAGGCGACTGCCGCACGGGCCAAACTCATGAAGCTCCGCGACTAGCCGTCATCAGGCTCCATTGAATATGTCGTTGTTGCCTTGCCGAACTTGGCGACCAGCGCCTTCTCCACCTCGGCGTCCCAAGTTGCATCGTCATCATCGTATTCCGGTGAATAGACGAGCCACTCAGGAAGCATGATTGTCACCTCGTCCGGCATTGCCGGATCGTCCCAATCCATGTCGTAAAGGCGATATGGGTGCAGTGTGCTGTAACTCACTGCGTGTGCCCTGTCGGGTGAAAGCCAAAGCGGCGTGGGCGGTGGCCGAACTTCGCCTCAAGCATGTCTTTGACGACGCCGTTCCACTCGTGGTCACGAGGAGTCGGGCAAGCGAGCACGAGCCAGTCGGGCAAAGGTAGGGGATGCTCGGTCGGCAGGTCTTTTGGTGCGTCTTTCTTCCAGACGATGTTGGTGATCAGGAAAGGTGTCATTGCGAATCTCCCGTTGCGGAAGATTCGCCCTTTTGAGGCCGAAAATGTCCTCGTCAACAAGCAAAAATATAGTCGGTTGACTAAAACTTCCGAATGTCAGCCAAAAGCCAGCTTAAACTCCACCGCATCTCTGGCATCCTCAAAGTCGAATAATGCAGTATCGTTGATGACATTGATATGAGGTTGGTAGCGCATCCCTCTCTCGACAAATCTGTTCTGGCACCACGATCTCGCCTCTTCAAGTTCATCCCAGTCGGCTAGCTCTACAGCAGCGGCTACACGTCGAGGCGTTCGCTGACAAGCAGTCGTTCCTTGGTAGATCGTCTGGAGTAGTTGTCGCATACAGTTATATACTAGTGGGATCTAAGGAAGTGAGCCATGTGCATGGCATTGGTTCAAGTAGCACAACTGAAGGATTATCTACAGACAAACTTGCTTGACCAATCTTATACCTCAAGAGTTCACGAGCACTTCGATGATTGTGATGCATCCACGTGAAGAGGTCAGCGTTCCAGCTAACAGGCCAAGGGTAATAGACCTTGCCGCCCTTGATGCCCTTACCTTCAAGCTCGACTGTTGAGGCAAACTTCGTTGCATATCCAGCGATCTCGCGGACGTTGAAGTTCACAGGGTAATGAAGGTCGAACGGCCGGATGTGCACTTGATTGGGAAGTGACCACGTGTGGGCAAATGCTCTCTCAACATCGCGGTGGGTTAGACTTCCGCAGTAGACAATAGAGTGCGAGGTCAGCACCCACGTTGCCGCATTGGCGCGTTGGCTCACGCCAAGGGTTTCAAGCAAGGCTCGGCGCTGGGGAAACAGGTGCGGCAGATGGTCTGCGCCGACAGCGTCAATCTCCCACCAACCTTCCTCTGCGAAATCATTCCAACGAGCGTCCAGGCTGCGCAGCTTGTCCAAGCGCTTGCGCTTCACATCGTATGTGCGTCTTTGAAGTTTCTTGATGTCGGCCAGATCAGTCGTCGTCGCGTAAACTGACGTTAGCAGCCCCAGTTCGACATTGTCCGCGCCCAAGAAGGCGCGCTCAGCCCGGAGCTTCTCGGCGTTGGAGATGAGGTGGCGACAAGTGGGACAGGCGGGTGAGCCGCAACGGTAAGTTCCCTTCCACTTGCGCCCGCAATCCTCAAACTCACCGAGCAGAACGTTCGCCTTCTCCGCTCGACGCTCCTGTAATGCGGTTCGGAGCCGCGCAAACCTCTGTTGCGGCGTCGAGTGCAGAACACCGTCTCGCTCGCTCATTGTGGTGCCTCACACATCATGTGAATATTTAGGCAGCGTCCTTTCGGGTATACACGCGGCACGCCCGCAAATGCGCTCTGGATGTGTTCCATATTGCTTGACTCAAGGACCCTTTCGGAACATACCGTTTGGGTCTTAGAGTTTTTTGGAACACCATCATGTTGATCGGATACGCACGGGTAAGCTCCACTTCGCAGGACCTGTCCGTGCAACTCGAAGCTCTGTCGGCTGCTGGCTGTGAGAAGCTGTTTTCGGAGAAGCGCTCGGGTCGAGACGCAGAAACCCGCGCCGCGCTCAATGAGGCCATCGAGTTCGCGCGAACTGGCGATACCATCCTCGTAACAAGGCTGGATCGTTGGGCACGATCCGTCCGCGATCTGCACAACTTGCTTGCTCGCCTCGACGAGAAGGGTGTCGCCTTCAGGTGCCTGAATCAGTCGTCGGTCGATACCAGCACTAGCACCGGCAAGCTGACGTTGGCGGTGTTGGGAGCCGTAGCTCAGTTCGAAACGGACCTCCGGGCGGAGCGCCAGCGAGAAGGTATCCAGAAGGCGAAAGCTCAGGGCAAATATACTGGTCGATCCGCGTCGATTGACTACGCACAGGTGCGGAAGTTGCACGGGCAAGGCTGCACACCAACGGAGATTGCCAGCCTCCTCAAGATCGGGCGCACATCGGTATACCGGGCGCTCAGCGCATAGATCAGTTGGGGCCATTGTCGATGTAGTCGTCGATGGCCGACAACTCCCATTGTGGCTTATTGGTCTGACCAAAGAAGCGCTTTGGCTTCGGGAATCGTGGATCGCTGCGGAGCTTCCGCTCAATGGTGCTTCGGCTCCAGCCGAGCTTCTTTTCGAGCATGTCCGTATCGATAAGTCGTTTGCCGATGAACGCGGCATCGCGTTCAAGCTCTGCGCGCAGTTCAGCGCGCAACTCCGCGGCGATCTGTGGGCGGAGTTCCTCGGCTATCAGCGCCTTAAGTTGTTGAAGGGTGGAGTTGATGTCCATCCCAAGCATATGCCGGACGGTAACGATTCGAATCACTATCTTTCGAACGTCCTGGCTGAACTTTTTACGCAGCCAGTTTGATGGGCAACTCCGCCAGCGCTTCCGCTTTGATCCTATCCAACTCATCGTTGAAAAGCGTCAGCGCGTGCTCCTTGTCGAAGAAGTAGGCGTATTGATCGTAGTGGCGACCTCGGACGCTTGGATCGACGTGATTGAGTAGCCGATCCTTGATGAATGGCGACACTTGGGCTTGGCGATCTTTGTAGAACATTCCCAGCATGGTCGTGCCGGTCCTACGCAAATCGTGGAGGCTCCAATCCTCAAGTTGCAAGTCATCAGCAGCGGCGGCCTTCTGCATCGCGCGGCGAACACGGCCGACTGGATTGGAACAGGCGTCCATGCTGAGGTAGCCACCCCGAGGCGAAGACCAGACGCCCTCTCTGCTTTCGACATTTCCCAAGCCAGACGGCAGCAGCGCTCGCGCTGAGGGGTGGAGCGGTATTATGAATGGCTTCCCGTTTTTGGTGTTCGGCAGTCTCAGATACTCACCAAAACCTCCAAGATCGGATCGCACCATGTTCTTGGTCAGACCGAGGATTTCAGACCGTCGCGCCATCGTTCGGAGCAGAAGCTCGAACGGTGCGGCGAACTCGCCAGCCTCCGGCAGGGAGCGAAAGAACAGCTTCAACTCGTAGCGATTGAGCCAGCGCTCACGCGCAATCTCGTCGACAACCTTCGACATTCCACGAAAGGGGTTGGTAGTTAGGCCCGTGCAGACCCTCCCCTTCGGTGACGCCGACCAGTTCAGAAAAGCGCTGAGAAGCGCTTGTAGCCTGTTCGCACCCGTCCCCCGGTGACCGGCCTTCACCAGACGCTGATACTTCCGGAGGACAAGTTCTTCCCAATCCGCGAAGGTGAGATCAGCTAGGGCCTTCGCTCCGACTGTAGGCTCGATGTCCAATGCGAACGCTCGCCACCTGTCCTGCGAACGCACCTTCTTGTCGCCTTCCTGTGCCATGTAGGCGGCGAAGGCCACGCTGACTGTGATGGCGCCGACCTGATCCGCCGTGCCGCCTTCTCTGGATGACTGTGGGCTCATGCCCTTACGAACCGCCGCCTTGAATGCTGACGCTTGTTCCCGAGCGTCAGCGAGTTTCAAATCTGGATAGGAGCCAAGGAGGTGGCGACGTGACTTGCCGTCCTTCTTCCAGCGAACCTGAAACACCTTGTCGGTCCCAGCCGAGTTCACGACCAAGACCAAAGGCGATTGTTCGTCCTTGATCTCCTGCCTCGCGCCGGTGCCCTTCAGCCCGGCGATGCGGCGATCCGTAAGTTTTTCCACGTGAGATGGCGTCCCTAAAGCGTCTCTAGGGAGAATACCGCACAGGGCTTCGCGAAGTCGATTTTCGAAAATCGACTGATATCAAGGGGATGTTGGCGCGCCCGGAACGATTCGAACGTCCGACCCTCAGATTCGTAGTCTGATG
>ERZ1066120.1343-NODE-1343-length-15705-cov-12.798914_pt1 | contig 15705 bp, 13 predicted proteins | sample MGYA00382767_ERZ1066120 | MGnify/ENA primary metagenome ERZ1066120 (study PRJEB33369, sample SAMEA5778350) | biofilm metagenome | biome: Industrial cooling water; feature: Water cooling tower basin; material: Biofilm | place: United Arab Emirates | collected...
TGAAGGCGCTGGTCGCGGGGCAGCCATAAGCCATCGCCTCCATGATCAGCGCCGCCTCGAGCCGGCCGAGCCCGATGCCGCCGCTCTCCTCGGACACATAGATCGCGCCAAAGCCGAGCTCTGCGCTGGCCTTGATGACGTCACGCGGGAAGTGATGCTTCTCGTCCCATTCGGCGGCGAAGGGGGTGATGGCGTCGGCGGTAAAACGCTGCGCCATCTCCTGGATGGCGCGCTGTTCTTCGGTAAGCTGGAATTGCCCGGTCATGCGCGCGCTCTAGCGAGCGTGGCGAAGATTGGAAGGCGCTAGCCGCAGCGGATTTCCGTCACCGTTTGGCTTTCGTCGTAGGTTACGCGGACGCGATAACGGTTGAAGGCCAGCGTGACGATCACGTTAGGGGCGATCCATTCGAAAATTCGCGCGCCTGAGGCATCCAGAACCTGCTGCGCGAGTTGCGCCGTCGCCTTGCGTCCCACCAAGCGCTGAGCCGGCGCATCGCGGCAGGTACCCTCTGTCGCCGCCCGTTCGCGCAGCGAGCCGTATTGCGGCGAGCAGGCTGCGGCGACGCAGACCATAAGCGCGGCTGGACCGAGAGTTCGCCTCACGCGATCATCGCTTCCGCCTCGATTTCCACCTTCCATTCGGGCCGGCACAGCCAGGCAACCCCGGCCATCGTCGCGGCGGGCTGGGCGGTGCCGAAGAAGCGGGCGTGGACCGCGCCGACCGCCTCCTGATCGGCCGGGTCAGTCAGCAGCATGCGGGTGCGGATGACATGCTCGGGCGCGGCGCCAAGCTGCTTCAGCGCGCGGCAGATGAGCACGCAGCAACGCTCTGCCTGCGCTGCGGCATCCCCTGGCGTGGTGGAACCGTCATCCTCGATCGGGCCGGTGCCCGCCACGAGGATGCGGTCCCCGGTTTTGATGGCGCGCGCGAAGCCGAACTGCGCCTCGAAAGGCGAGCCGGTGAAAGCGCGCTTCGTCACCCGCAGGTCACTTCGATGATGGTCATCGCGTCGTCGTACATCACGTTCACCCGGTCTTCGCGATAGTCCATGGTGAAGGCCGAACGCGGCGGGCCCCAGCGCAATGTCCTGGCGCCAGTCAGTTGCAAGGCCCGCGCCCCGGTTTCGGCCGTAGCTTTCTGCCCGACAAGCTCACCGGCGCGGCTGCTGTCGCATTTGCCTCCGCTGGCGTTGGCGGGCGGCGGTGGGGGTGTGCTTTCGGGCGCATTCATGGTGCAGGCCGCGAGCGGGGCGAGGGGAAGCAGGTAGATGACAGGCTTCATAAGTTTCTCCCTTATCGTTCGCACCGCTTGCGCGGCATTGGGGCGGCAGGCGGCGCATCACCTATGTCGCTGGGCGTAAGCGTCGTGCCGTCGTCGCTCAAGGCAAAGCGCGTCCTGCGCTCCCAACGCTCGCCTTCTCCTTCCATGGCCAGTTCGACGAGAATGCTGTTGGGCGATTCCACGGTGACGCCCGTGACCGTGCCCAGCGATTCATAGAACTCGATCGAGACCGCGCCGATATCGAGGCGAAGGTCCGAGGCGGGGTTGCAGTTGCCTTGCGCATAGTCCCAAATCCCGCGGAACTGCTGTGGAATTGCGGAGGCGGTGGTTGGCGATGCGATCGGCGTCGCAGCGGGAGGGGGTGACGCCTGGGTAGGCGAAACAGAAGCCGGGGTGTCCTCGGCCTCGGGTGACGCGGCGGGCTGCTGGCAGGCCGCAAGTGCCAGTGGGACTAGGGAAACGGCAAAGGCGCGCATGAAATCTCCTGATGGAATGCCTCGGATAACGCGTTGAGTCTTGCGAAGGTCCGCTGGCTGCAATTCCTCAACCTTTGGGTTGGAGAGTGCCGCGCGCCGCTCTACCGCAGCGCGGCATTGCATCGGCGGGAGTGGGCATGAGCGGCGAGTGGGTCATCGGCATTATCGGCGGGTCCGGGCTCTACGCCGTGGACGCGCTGGAAGATGCCCAGTGGATCCCGGTCAAATCCCCCTTCGGGGAACCGTCGGATGAAATCCTGTGCGGCCGCATTGGCGATGTGCAAGTGCGCTTCCTGCCGCGCCATGGGCGGGGACACAAGCTGTCACCGGGGGGCGTGAACGCGCGCGCCAATATCGACGCGCTGAAACGCGCCGGGGCGACCGACATCCTGGCGATTTCCGCGGTCGGTTCGCTGAGCGAGAAGCTGCCGCCGGGGCATTTCGTGAGCGCGGACCAGTTCATCGACCAGACCCGCAGGCGTGAGAGCAGCTTCTTCGGCAACGGCTTCGTCGCCCATGTCGCCTTTGCCGATCCGGTCTGCCTGCGGCTGTCCAAAATGGCGGTCAAGGCTGTCGCCAAGGCTGGCGGCAAGGCCAGCGAAGGCGCGATCTATGTGGCGATCGAGGGGCCGGCCTTTTCGACCCGCGCGGAAAGCCGGCTTTACAAGCAGTGGGGCGGAGATGTCATCGGCATGACGGCGATGCCCGAGGCCAAGCTCGCACGGGAAGCGGAGCTGCCTTACGCCTTGCTCGCCATGGTGACCGATTATGATGCCTGGCGCGATGGGGAACCGGCGGTCAGCGTCGATCAGGTGGTCGAGCAGATGCACGCCAATGCCGCGCTCGCGCGCAAGACCGTGGTGGAATTTGTGAGGGCGCTCCCGAAGACGCGGGCGCCGAGCCCGATCGACCGCGCGCTCGATGATGCGGTGATCACCAATCCCGAGAAGTTCGACCGCGAGCTCGTAGCCAGGCTGGATGCCGTGGCGGGGAGGCTGTTTGGCCGGCGTTGAGGAAAACTCGCCTGAAGCTGTCGACCTGCTGATCGTCGGCGGCGGCATCAATGGCGCAGGAATCGCGCGCGATGCCGCAGGGCGCGGCCTGTCGGTTATCCTGTGCGAGCAAGACGATCTCGCGTCGCACACCTCTTCGGCCAGCACCAAGCTGATCCACGGCGGCCTGCGCTATCTCGAACAATATGAGTTTCGCCTAGTCGCCGAAGCGCTGCGCGAGCGTGAAGTGCTGCTTAGGGCCGCGCCGCATATTGTCTGGCCGCTGCGCTTCGTGCTGCCGCACGACCGCGCCATGCGGCCGCGCTGGCTGCTTCGCGCCGGGCTGGCGCTTTACGACGCGCTTGCGGGCTTCAGTCGCAGCTTGCCGGGCAGCCGCCGGGTTCGCCTCGACCGGCCGCCCCATCGTGGGCTTCTGCAGGATCATCTAACGCGCGGCTTCGAATATTCGGACTGTTGGGTGGAGGATGCGCGGCTGGTCGTGCTCGCCGCGATGGATGCGCAGGCGCGCGGCGCGCAGATCCTTACCCGGACCGAATGCGTGGCTCTGAAGCGGGGCGGCGAAAGCTGGCGAGCGGTTCTGCGTGGTCCGCAAGGAAGGCGCGAAGTGCTCGCCCGCGCGGTGATTAACGCCGCTGGCCCCTGGGTGGACGAGGTTGCGCAGCTGGCTCTCGGCACGCGCACCAAGGCTCATTTGCGGCTGGTCAAGGGCAGCCATATTGTCGTGCCGCGCGGTTTCGCGGGCGAGGCGGCCTATATCTTGCAACAGCCGGATGGGCGGATCGTCTTCGCAATTCCCTTCGAGCGCGACTTCACCCTGATCGGCACGACCGACGAAAGCTTCACCGGCGACCCTGATTCCGTGGCGATTTCGGACGCCGAAACCGACTACCTAATCCGAGCAGTCGGTCGGACATTTCGCAGCGGCATCACGCGCGACGAAATCGTATGGAGCTACTCGGGCGTCCGCCCCCTCTACGAGGACAAATCCCGCAGCAATTCAACCGTAACCCGGGACTATGTGTTCGAGCTCGATGCCAATGGTGGCGCGCCGATTCTGTCGGTCTACGGCGGCAAGATCACCACCTTCCGCCGACTCGCCGAGCATGCGCTAAAGAAGCTGGCCAAACACATTCCCATGGGCGCTGCCTGGACCGCCGACGCACCGCTGCCAGGCGGCGACATGGCAGATTTCAGCCGCTTCCTGTGGAAGGCTAGCGAACGCTTCGAATGGATCCCGCCGGAGATGCTGCTGCGCCTTTCCCGCGCTTACGGCACCCGGCTGGACGAGCTTGTGGGCGAAGCGGAAAGCCTCGACGGACTTGGCGAATATTTCGGCGGCGACCTCTACGAGGCCGAGCTCGCCTATCTCATCGAGCACGAGTACGCTCGCAGCGCCGAGGATGTGCTGTGGCGTCGGAGTAAGCTCGGATTGCACTTGAGCGCGGAAAGCATTGCCCAGGTCGAGCGCTGGTTCGCCGCCCACCCGCCGGCTTGATTGCACCGCACGCTGGGTCCAAGGCGCCCGGCGATTCCTCCCTAAATTCCGGACTCTCAATGCCGTTCCAATCGCTCGATCGCACTGACCTGCGCCAGGCCTATCGCATGGAAGAAGGGGCCTGCATTGCCGAGCGTCTGCGACAAGCCGCGCCCGCCAGCGCTGTCCATGAAGAAGCCAGCCGGTTTGCGGTGCAGCTCGTGGAAGGCGCTCGCAAGCGCAAGGCGAGCGGGCTCGATGCCTTCCTCCAGCAGTTCGGCCTCGATACGGAGGAAGGCATCGCGCTCATGTGCCTTGCCGAGGCGCTGCTGCGCGTCCCCGACGCCCGCACCGCCGATGCGCTGATCCGCGATACCATCGGCGAGATCGACTGGTCGGAACATCTGGGCGAAAGCAGCTCGACATTCGTGAACGCCGCCACCTTTTCCCTTATGCTGACTGGCGAAGTGCTGGACCAGCCGCTGCAAGATGCGCGCGGAATGGGCGCGACACTCAAGCGCACGATCGGCCGGCTGGGCGAACCGGTGATCCGTAGGGCTACGCTGCAGGCTATGCGCATCCTGGGCGGTCAGTTCGTGTTCGGGCGCACGATTGACGAGGCGTTGAAACGCGCCGCTCCCGAGCGCGCTCGGGGCCTAGCGCATAGTTTCGACATGCTGGGCGAAGGCGCGCTGACGTTCGAGGATGCCGAGCGCTATCGCGTGAGCTACGATCGGGCCGTCGAGCGGCTGGCTGAAGAGGCGGGCGGGGGCGTGCGCCGATCGCCGGGCATCTCCGTTAAGCTCTCTGCGCTTTACCCGAAATATGACTTCCTGCACCGTGACGCTGCCATTGCGGCGCTGGTGCCGACGATCCGCGACCTCGCCATCAAGGCCCGCGATGCCAATATTCATTTTACCATCGATGCCGAGGAGGCCGAGCGGCTGGAACTGTCGCTCGACATCATCGAGGCGCTAGTGGCGGACGATGACCTGTTTTCGAACGGGACGCCTGAAGGCTGGACCGGCTTTGGCCTCGCGCTGCAAGCTTATCAGAAGCGCGCCGTACCACTCTGTCGCTGGGTGACCCAGCTAGCCCGCAAGCACGCGCGCCAACTGTTCGTGCGGCTCGTCAAGGGCGCCTATTGGGATACCGAGATCAAAGCTAGCCAGGTGGGCGGCTACAGCGATTTCCCCGTCTTCACCCGCAAGGTCGCGACCGATGTCAGCTATCTCGCCTGCGCCGAGGTCTTACTGAGCGCCGGGGACTGTCTCTACTCGGCCTTCGCCACGCACAACGCCTATACGGTCGGCGCGATCAAGGCGCTGGCGGCCAAGCGTGGCAGGGAAGGCCATTTTGAGTTCCAACGGCTGCATGGCATGGGCGAGGACGTCTACGAGACGCTCGCCAAGTTGGAGGGCAATCAACCGACGCAGGTGCGCATTTATGCCCCGGTTGGCAGCCACGAGGATCTGCTCGCCTATCTTGTGCGCCGCCTGCTCGAGAATGGCGCTAATTCCAGCTTCGTGAACCGGATGGCAGACGCCGATGTCCCAGCGACTGAGCTAGCGGGCGATCCGGTGGCAGAACTTGCAGCGCTCAGCCCGATGCGCAACCCGGCGATCCCGCTGCCGAGCGCGATATTCGGCAATCGCGTTAATAGCGCGGGCGTGGACCTTGCCGATCCGCTGGTGCGGGAGCCGTTGCTGACGCGACTGGCCGAGCTTGAGAGCAGGGAGTGGGAGGCGAAACCCACATTCGCAGGCGAGGGCGGCGAGGCAATCTCGATCTCTCAGCCGCAGGACCGATTGCGGCAGGTCGGCACAATGCGGCCGGCAACCCCCGCCGAGGTCGCCGAGGCCATCGCCCGCGCTGAAGCTGCGCAGCCGGCCTGGAACGCGCTGGGCGGCGAGACCCGCGCCGCATTGCTCGAGAAAGCCGCCGATATCTTCGAGGGGCATACCCGCGAATTCCTGAGCCTGTGCCAGCGCGAGGCGGGCAAGACGACCGTTGATGCAGTGCTCGAGCTGCGCGAGGCGGTCGATTTCCTGCGCTATTACGCCGGCGAAGCGCGCGCGCTGTTCGATCCGGAAGGCTTCCGCTTGCCCGGCCCTACCGGAGAAGAGAACCGGCTCGTCATGGCCGGGCGCGGCGTCTGGGCGACGATAAGCCCGTGGAATTTCCCGCTCGCGATCTTCATAGGTCCTGCTGCCGCCGCGCTCGCGGCCGGCAACAGCGTCGTCGCCAAGCCCGCCGAGCAGACCCCGCTGATCGCGGCGCTTGCCGTCGAGCTCTGCCACCAGGCCGGCATCCCGCGCGAGGTGCTGCAATTGCTCCCCGGCGCCGGCGAGGTTGGCGAGGCGATCACCTCGGACCCGCGGATCGCGGGGGTTGCCTTCACGGGCTCCACCGCAACCGCGCAAGCGATCAATCGCAGCCTCGCCGCTCGCGAAGGGCCACTCGGCATTCTTATCGCCGAGACCGGCGGGCAGAACGCCATGATCGTCGATAGCTCGGCCCTGCCCGAGCAGGTGACGCGCGACGTCGTGAACTCGGCGTTTCAGAGCGCGGGCCAACGTTGCTCGGCACTGCGCGTGCTCTATCTTCAGGAAGAGGTGGTCGAAGGCATGCTCTCGATGATCCGAGGGGCCTTCGAAGCACTCAACATTGGCGATCCCGCAGACCTGGCGACCGACGTGGGCCCGGTTATCGATGAAGATGCCAAGGCCGCGCTCGATAGTCATGTCGATGCGATGCGCAATGCTGGGCGCCAAGTCTGGCAGCGCGGCCTTCCGGCAAGCTTTGCGCAAGGCCACTTCGTTGCGCCCGCAATTATTGAGATCGAATCGATCGGTGACTTGCAGAGCGAAAACTTCGGCCCCGTGCTTCACGTAGCGCGCTTTGCCGCCGCCGACTTCGACCTAGTAATCGATGCCATCAACGCGGCCGGATACGGCCTGACGCTCGGCCTCCACACCCGGATCGATGCCACCCGGCGGCTGGTCGAGAAGAGGGCGCGCGTGGGCAATCTCTACGTGAACCGCAACCAGATCGGGGCGGTGGTCGAGAGTCAGCCCTTCGGCGGCGAAGGTCTCTCAGGCACAGGCCCGAAGGCCGGCGGACCTCATTATGTGGCGCGCTTCGCAACCGAGCGCGTAGTGACCGTCGACACAACCGCGGCGGGCGGAAATGCCACGCTGCTCGCGAGCTGAAAACTGATATGCTTTATGCCCCGCGCCTAGCGCATGATGTTTTTGGCACGTATTTTTGCCGCAGAACGCTGTCGCTCTAAGGGCTAGCGGACTGGAATTGGCGTGGAATTGTGGGGCGGGCACGAGTGTACGGTCAATCGCATCGGCGATCATTATCGCGATCAAACGCGGCTGACGGGGCATCACGACCGGATTGAAGACCTGCAGCGATTTGCGGAGCTTGGCATATCCAAGCTTCGCTACCCGGCACTGTGGGAACGTATTGCGCCCGATCAACCCGATCAGCCCGACTGGGGCTGGACCGACCAACGCATCGCGGAGATCGGGCGGCTTGGCATGAAGCCAATCCTGGGCGTGATGCACCACGGCAGCGGACCGGCCTATACCGCGCTTGCCGCTGAGAACTTCGTCCCGTTATTCACAGCGCAGGCGTTGGCCACGGCGCGGCGCTATCCACATGTGCTCGATTGGACCCCGATCAACGAACCGCTAACCACTGCACGATTTAGCGCGCTTTACGGAGTGTGGTACCCGCATGAGCGAAACGAGCGAATATTCTGGCTCGCGCTGCTCAATCAAGTCGACGCCACACGCGCGGCAATGGCGGCAATCCGTACCGAAATCCCCGACGCCCGATTGGTGCAGACGGAGGACCTAGGTCATTGCTATTCGACCCATGGGCTCGCCCCTTACGCCGATCATTACAATCAGAGGCGGTGGGCGAGCTGGGACATGCTGACCGGCCGCTTTACGCGTGACCATGCTTTGTGGAACCGGGTGGCGGCCTTCGGATTCGCCGATCGCTTAGCAGCCATCGCTGACGACCCGTGCCCTCCGGACATCGTAGGCATCAATTATTATCCGACTAGTGACCGCTTTCTCGATGATCGGCTGGATGCGTACGATGGGCCACCGCATGACGAGGGGTTTCATGACGTGGCCGCGGCCCGGGTGCTCGATCCGCCTGGGCCCGGCCTTGCTGGCGTGCTGCGTCAGGCGTGGGAGCGTTACGGACTGCCGATGGCAGTGACGGAATCGCATCTTGGCTGTACACGTGAGGAGCAGCTCCGCTGGCTGGCGCAATCGTGGGCGGCTTGCGAGGCGTTGCAGGCAGAAGGGCTGGACATTCGCGCTTTCACCGCCTGGGCGCTGCTTGGCAATGTCGACTGGGATAGCCTGATCACTGTCGAAGCTGGGAGCTACGAAACCGGTGTGTTCGACGTCCGCGGCCCGGAGCCGAGGCCAACGGCCCTGGCCGATATGCTGAGGGGGCTGGCGCGGGGCGACGCTCCACACTTGGATCGGTCCGTGCTGGCCGCGACGCCGGGCTGGTGGCAGCGCGACATCCGGCTGCAGCATCGGCCATTTGCCTGCGTGGCGCCCGCCGAGGCCCCTGAGATCGGATCGATTGAATGCCCCCCTATCGTCATCACGGGCGCGACAGGAACGTTGGGACAAGCCCTGGCGCGCGAATGCGACTTGCGCGGACTGCCGCACGTGCTGACCGACCGTGCCACGCTACCGATTGAGGACGCCGAACGCGTTGCCGACTTCCTCGACGCACATCAACCATGGGCGGTGATCAATGCCGCAGGCTGGGTGCGTGTGGATGATGCCGAACTGGAACCCGAAGCATGCTTTCGCGCCAACAGCGACGGCGCGATTGTATTGGCCGAGGCCTGCGTTGAGCGCGGCATCCATTGCACCGCCTTTTCTTCCGATCTGGTGTTCGACGGCCGGCGACGCACCCCATACTGCGAAGAGGACGCACCCAGGCCGCTCAATATCTATGGTGAGAGCAAACAGCGTACCGAAGCGTGGTTCCAGGATCGCGGCGAGATGCTGATCATCCGCACCGCGGCATTCTTCTCCCCATACGATCAGTATAATTTCGCCATGGCAGTCGAGCGAACCCTGCGCGAAGGACAGCCTTTCTCCGCGGCAGCGGATTTCGTGGTCACGCCGACCTTCGTGTGCGACCTGGTCCGTAGCACGCTCGACCTCGTGGTCGACGGCGAGCACGGGATCTGGCACCTCACCAATGGCGACGCGGTGAGTTGGCTCCAGTTCGCGCGGATGGTCGCGACCGCTCTGACGCTCGACCCGCAGCGCGTGATCGCGGTCAGCGGCGGCGATTTGGGCTGGCGCGCGAAACGCCCGCGCTATGCAGCGTTGCAATCATCGCGGGGGCGGCTGCTCCCTTCGTTGGCCGACGCGCTCGATCGCCACGCCGCTGTCAGGTTGCAGGCCGCATAAGGGGCGCCCTTTTCATTGCTCGTTCAAGCGCATCTGCGATAGGGCGCGCCATGCTCCGCCTCTTCCACCTGTTTGCCGCGCTGCTCGCGCTCGCTACGGCTACCGCCGCCGCCGCGGAGGTCCGCGTGACCTTCCACAGCTTCAACGGTTCAATGCCGTTCGGCCGCTTCCCGCACGCCTTCATATCGTTCGACGGCACGCTGGAGGCGACCGGCGAACGGGTGAAGGAAAACTTTGGCTGGTCGGCCAAGAACATCTCGCCCGCTGTCCTTCAAGGACCGGTCTATGGCGTGATCCTGGTCGAGAAGGACAAATGGCTGACTAAGACCAACCGCCATTTCACCGTTACGCTGAGCGATGCCGACTATCGCCGCCTGCGCGCCGAGGTGGAGGCGTTTCGGACAGCGCCAGGTAAGCACTACAGCCTCGACTATCGCAATTGCATTCATTTCGTCGGGCGCATGGCGGAACTGCTCGGCCTAAAAGTCGAATATCCGCGGGACAAGCTGCGCAAGCCACGCGAGTGGCTCAACCACATCGCCGCGCTCAATCCGAAGCTCGGCGCGAGGAAGTTCGGCTAGGATAACTCTTGCCAGGGCTTGCCCGGCCATGCCCGCTCGGGAATTACCCGCGCATGGCGATTCTTTCCGACAAATGGATCCGCGATGCGGCGACCACCCGGGCCATGATCGAGCCGTTCGTGGAAGGCCAGCGGCGCGATGGCTGCATTTCCTATGGCCTCTCCAGCTTCGGTTACGATGCGCGGGTGGCGGATGAATTCAAGATCTTTACCAATGTCGACAACGCCATCGTCGATCCCAAGGATTTCGCCGCCACCAGCTTCGTCGATCGCAAGACCGACGTCTGCGTGATCCCGCCCAACAGCTTCGCGCTGGCGCGCACGGTCGAATATTTCCGGGTGCCCGACGATGTGTTGGTGATCTGTCTCGGCAAAAGCACCTATGCCCGCTGCGGCATCATCGTGAACGTCACCCCGCTCGAGCCGGGCTGGGAAGGGCATGTGACGCTGGAATTTTCCAATACGACGCCCTTGCCCGCGCGGATCTACGCCAATGAAGGCGCGTGCCAGTTCCTGTTCCTGCAGGGCAATGAACGGCCCGAAGTGACCTATGCCGATCGTGCCGGCAAATACATGGGCCAACGCGGGGTGACGCTGCCGCGGCTGTAACTTAAGCTGCTGGCCAAACCGGTGGGAGAAAGGCAGTGGCAAGCAAGGAATTCGACATCGTTGTCTATGGCGCGACGGGGTACACCGGGCGCCTTGTGGCAGAGCATTTCGTGCGCGAATACGTCGGCAAGCCGGAAGCCCCCACCTGGGCCATGGCAGGACGAAGCCTAGCAAAGCTTGAGGAAGTTCGCGGCCTGATCAATGCGCCGTCCGATACGCCGCTGGTTGTCGCCGACGCCGATGATGCCGGCAGTCTCGATGCCCTGTGTCGCCGGACCCGCGTGGTACTCACTACGGTCGGCCCCTACCAACTGTATGGTAGCGAGCTTGTCGCCGCCTGTGCGCGCACGGGAACCGATTATGCCGATCTGTGCGGCGAGCCAGGCTGGATGCGCGAAATGATCGACACGCATAATGAGGCGGCCAAGGCGTCGGGCGCGCGCATCTGCTTCTCCAGTGGCTTCGATTCCATTCCCTTCGATCTCGGCGTGCTGATGCTTCAGAAGGAGGCGGCCGCTCGCTTCGGCTCTCCTGCGCCGCGCGTCAAAGGCCGCGTGCGCGCCATGAAAGGTACCTTTTCCGGCGGCACCGCGGCAAGCCTGACCGCCACGGTGAAGGCGGTCGCCAGCAACCCGTCGCTCATCAAGGTACTGAACAGTCCTTTCGGCCTGACGCCCGGCTTCGACGGGCCGGACCAGCCCAGCGGTTTGCTGCCGCGCTATGAGGACGAGTTCGGCAAGTGGGCTGCGCCCTTCATGATGGCCACCATCAATACGAAAAACGTCCACCGAACCAACTTTCTCGCTGGCTTCCCCTACGGCCGCGACTTCCGTTACGATGAGATGATGCTGACCAGCCCCGGCGATGCCGGTAAGGCGGCGGCAGATGCGGTGACCGGGCTTCTCAAAAACCCCTTCGGCGCCAAACCGCCCCAGCCGGGCGAGGGGCCGAGCGCCGAAGAGCGTGCAAACGGTTACTACGACCTCATCTTCCGCGGTGAATATCCCGATGGGCGCGCAGTGAACTACGGCGTTAAGGGCCGCTACGATCCGGGCTACGGCTCGACCAGCCGGATGCTAGCCGAAACCGGCATGGCGTTGCTCGACTGCAAGGCGCCCGGCGGTGTGGGCACGCCCGGCTCTTTCCTGGGCGAGGATCTGGTCGAGCGCCTGCGTGCGCACGCCGAGATCACCTTCGAACCCGAAGACTGAGGAACCACCGGGCCGACCAACCCGTTGGCACTCGAACAGCGGGGAGACATGGCATGGCGACACTTGCGGCGATCATCGGAAGGCTATGCTTGGCCGCGCTGTTCGTGCTGTCGGGTATCCCTAAGTTGATGGACCCGGCCGGGACGGGGCAATACATCGCCTCGACCACTGGGCTTTCGCCCAGTTTGGGTCTGCCAGCGGGCATCTTCGAGGTGGCAGCCGGTGTCTTGCTCGGTGCCGGGATCATGACTCGCCTGGTCGCCATTATCCTTGCCGGCTTCGTCGCCCTCGTCACCGTCCTGTTCCATGCCGAAATCACCGATCAGGCGCAGTCGATTCAGGCGATAAAGAATCTCGCCATCATTGGCGGACTCCTCATGGTGTTTGCCTACGGCCAGGTGAGCTGGCGGGTAAGCACTTGGAAGGAGCGCGCACGCCGCCACGACGCCGAAGTGGCGGCTGCTCGTGCCGAGGGGCGCGCTGAAGCAATCGCACCCGCACCGCGCGGCGGCGGCCTATTCAACCGCCGCCGCTCGGTGGCGGACCGCACCGATGGCGATCCGCGGACCTGATATTGGGCTTAGAAGCTCAGCCGGGCGCTAACCCGGAAATTGCGACCGGGCAGCGGCACGAAGTCCTTGGTGAAGCTGGTGTGACGGCGTCCCTCTACATTGAACATATTGTCGACTTGCGCCAGCAGGGTGACATTGTTCGCCCCGCGGGCCGGTTTCCACGCCAACGACGCATTCACGAAAGTGAAATCGTCCGTGGGGGTCTCGAACGGAGCGACACGGTTCTGCTCTGCGAACCACTCGACCTCCACCCGCGCGTCAATCGGGCCGGCTTCCGCCGCCAGTGCGCCGAACAGTCCGAGCGGCGGGATGCGCGGTAGGGGCGTGCCGTCGCGCAGTTCGGCGTGGACATATTCGCCGCCCGCTTCCGCGATCAGCCGCAGACCCTCGCTTTCGTAGAAAGGCAGCGAGATTTCGCCTTCCACGCCCATGTAATCAGCATCGGCCTGGAGGAACTGGAACACCGGCAGGTCGTCTTCCTCCTCGCCGGTTTCGCTGAGGTAGATGAAATCATCGAACCAGTTGCGGAAGGCGGTCAGACTGATCCGAGCCGGGCCGACACGGCCGCGCACGTAGGCTTCCACGCCCCAGGCCTTTTCCATGCGCAGATTGGGATCGCCGATCTCAAACTGCTGGGTCGCGATGTGCGGCCCATTGGCGAAGAGTTCCTCAGCCGAAGGCGCTCGCTGGACGCGGGTACCATTTACACCGAACCGCAGCCCATCATCGGAACCGAACGCAAGCCCAAGCGCGCCGGAGAAACCATCAAAATCGCGATCGATGCCCAGCTCGGCTGAACGTACATTCGTGCGCTCGTAGCGGGCAGCCGCTTCAAGCTGCGCTGGACCAATATCCACTTCCTGCAGCGTGAACACCCCGAACTGATCGGTGCGATTAGGCGCGACGAAGGCTTCCTCGCCGATAGCGGCAAAGTCGCGGAAATAATATTGCACCCCGAAGGAGCCGCGCAACGGGCCGTTCGCATTTTGCACGAACTCGGCGCGCGCTTCGATTCCGGTCACGTCGAAGACCGTACCGACCTCGTCACCTTCGAATTCGGTGTGGGTATAGTCGCTGTAGCCGACGCGAGTGATCAAACGGTCGAGGAAACCGTCGCCCAGCGCCAGCTCGCCGCGCAGATCAGCGCGGAATTGACGCAGGTCGATGGAAACGGGCGCTTCTTCTTCGCCCTCCTCTTCGCCTTCCTCGCCCTCTTCTCCATGGTGGTGCCCGGCCCCCGGACGGCCCGGCACGCCATACCTTGTGTCGTACCACCCGACCGAGGCACCCAGATTGCTCTCGCCAGCAAAGAAGGCGAAACCGGCGTTGGCGCTCCACGCGCGGGCATAGCTTTTGGGCAATTCCCCGCGCAGTTCGGCTGCTTCGCGCAGCTCTTCCGCTTCTTCGAGATGGCCCTCGGCCTCTTCCTCAGCCGCGTCCGCGAGCAAATCGGCACGTAGTGCAGGGGAGGCCACGAATCCCGGCACGGTGAGATTGCCGGAATCGCGATAGCCGCCATCAACATGAACAACGAAGCCGCCGCCGATCGGCGCGTCGATCGAGCCGCCGACCTGGTACTGATCGTTCACGCTGTCGAAGCTCGCCAGGGCATCGACGTGAAAGGGTTCGGTCAGCGGGCGTCGCGGGAAGCGCTTGTCGATGACATTGACCGCGCCCCCGATTGCCTGGCTACCGTAAAGGAGCACGGCGGGGCCGCGGAGGACTTCGATGCGCTCGGTGGTGAGAGGGTCGATCGTTACCGCGTGGTCGTCCGAGGTGTTGGATGCGTCGATGGTGCCGATACCATCGATCAGCGTGCGGACGCGCTCGCCCGAAAAGCCGCGCAGGATGGGGCGGGACGCACCGGGCGCGAAGCCCGAGGCGGTCACACCGGGAAGGTGGTCGAGTACGTCGCCAAGCTGGCCGGTTTGATTGCGCTGAAGCGCATCGCCTTCGAGCACTGAGGTACCCGCCAGCACGTCGAGCTGATTGAGACCCTGCGCGGTTACGATAATCTGCCCGGAACTGTCGCGAATGCTATCGTCATGAAAATCGTCGGCAGGCGCGCGCTCCGATGTTGGAGATTGCGTCTGGTTGGTCGCCGCTTGCGCGTGTGCCGGAGCGCCAAGAGCAAGAGCCAGGAGAGAACCGCCGGCTAAGGCCAGTCCGAGTGAGCGTGAAGAATGATACAACATACCATGGGGCACTAACCGTTGCGATGATCAGCGCAACGGTTTTTTGGCCGTTGGGAACGCTTCATGGCTGATCGCCGGTCAATTGTGCCTTCGAGGTCACCGTTGGCTCGCCGTTGGCTCGCCGTTGGGCCGTCGGCCGGCCAAGCTTGCTGGTGATTAACAGCGGAACGTGCAGGCCTGGCTGCCATTGGACCGCCGGCGACATGGAACCCGAGACAGTCTGGAAGCGCCGAAACCACGATTAATGAAACTGGAGCGGGCGAAGGGATTCGAACCCTCGACCCCAACCTTGGCAAGGTTGTGCTCTACCCCTGAGCTACGCCCGCTCTGGCGTTGCCGGTTCCGCCCGCGTTGGCGCAGGGGGTCGGCTCGGGAGGCGGGCGATTAGCAGCGGGATTTTGCCTTCGCAAGCCCCAATGTCGCCCGCTGCTCAGCCGTTGCGATCCGCCCTTCACAAGCGCGCTGCGCAGGTCCACATGTGCGCGGACCCACAACAACAAGGACGAATGGCAGCGTGGCAAGCTTGGGCCTCAATCTCGACGAACAAAAGGCAGTCGACCGCTTTCGCAAGACCGTCGTCGAGCCGTCGATGGCCAACCTCGTCATTCTCGACTTCTGGGCCGAATGGTGCGGGCCGTGCAAGGCGTTGACGCCCGTTCTGGAAAAGGTCGCGACCGACTATGCCGACAAAGGCGTGATGTTGGCCAAGGTCAATGTCGATGAGGAACAGTTCATCGCCAGCCAGTTCCAGGTCCGGTCCATCCCCACCGTCTATGCCATGTTCCAGGGACAGCCTGTCGCGGACCTTACCAATGCGCGCAGCGA
>ERZ1066120.1345-NODE-1345-length-15679-cov-16.309332_pt1 | contig 15679 bp, 12 predicted proteins | sample MGYA00382767_ERZ1066120 | MGnify/ENA primary metagenome ERZ1066120 (study PRJEB33369, sample SAMEA5778350) | biofilm metagenome | biome: Industrial cooling water; feature: Water cooling tower basin; material: Biofilm | place: United Arab Emirates | collected...
GTGGCTGGCTCGTTGGCGATCGTCGGTTGGATTGGCAGCAATTTCCCTGCGACTGGAGCTGAAATTGTCACCGACTCTTTACGTAATGGCTACCGTGCCTGTACGGGACGAATGCTCAATTCTGGAGTTTCACCCGAAGCAGCAGCGAGAGCCTGTGCGGGAGCGCTTTATCCTAAAGATGTTGCTCGTTGCGTAACGCGGATTGAGGGTCAGACGGAGATTTCTGCCCAAGATGCTCTTGCAAGTTGTACCCAAGCCCGCCGACCTGTGGAGTTATCGAGATGTGTTGTTGGGATTAGCGAAAATAGTCAAGGGCAGCCCGTACCAGGAGTATTAGATTTTTGCGGTCGCAGTTTATTACCAATTCGTTACGCTGAATGTGTCGTTGGGTTGCGGCGAGAAATTAACGAGTTAGCTCCAACCCAAGCAATGGAAACTTGTATTAGTGCAGGCGATCGCCCCTTGGATTTTGCACCTAATTTTATTCCTCAAGGTCAATTACAAAAGCCAGTCCAGTCCCCAGCTCTGACTGCACCTGCAACACCCGAACCAACTGTACCTGAGCCAGATACGCTCGCACCGGCTACACCTTAGAGAGAACAAGAGAGACATTAGAGAGCTGAAGGAGCGCAGGGGGCAGGGAGCTGAGGGAGAGAAAAATGCCTCTTGCCTCTTGCCCCTCTTGCCTGTCACCTTTTCTCACCCACCACTCTTTACTAATAACCGATAACTGACTCCCCGTTATGAATCAAGAAATTAAATTACTCGTCCTCGATATCGATGGGACGATCGCGGGTAAGTCGAATCAAATCAATTCTAAAGTTAAAAAAGCCATTCAAGCAGCGCGGGCTAAGGGCATACAAGTGGCTGTAGCAACAGGACGAATGTACCGTTCTGCCGTGCGCTTTCATCAAGAGATTGGCTCGACTTTGCCCTTGCTTGCCTACCAAGGTGCTTGGATTCAAGATCCAGCTACCCAGAAAATGCACCGTCATTGGACTGTTGCCAAGCAAACAGCAATTCAACTGCTAAATTACTTCGAGCAACCCGAATTGCGATCGCTGCTTTCAGTTCATTTCTACATCAACGATTGCCTTTACGTGCGCGAACTCACTTCCGAAACCCGACTTTACTCCGAACGCTCTGGAATCGAAGCAATCGCAGTGGGAGATTTACGCCAAGCCTTAACCGTAGAACCCACGAAAGTACTAGCTCTATGCGACGACACGGATATTATCGATAAGTTACTCAGCAACCTGCGCCAGCAGTATACCCCCGCCGAACTGTACCTGACTAAATCCGTTGCTACTTTCTTTGAAGCGACCAACCCTTTAATTAATAAAGGTGTAGGCGTGCAATACTTAGCTGAAGAACTCTTGGGGATCGCTGCTGCCAATGTGATGGCAATTGGTGACAACTTTAACGATGTAGAGATGTTAGATTATGCGGGGCTCGGCATTGCGATGGGTAACGCTCCACCTGACGTACAAGCGATCGCCCAGTGGGTTGCTCCCAGCGTCGAGCAAAACGGAGTTGCAGTGGCAATTGAAAAGTTTCTGCTTGCGGATTAGTTAGCTGCAATTACCGATTACCAACTACCAATTACCTAAAAATCAGAAAGGACACCAACGACTGTCCGTGTTTCGTCTTGGTGTCCTGCCTGGTTCGCTCCTCACACACCATTATATTAGGGGAATGTTTTTGATTTGTCACCCCCTTTGACGGCTATTTATACCTAAAGATAGATAAGAGTTTCCTATCTAGCAGGATGCCTTTAAAGTTCTGGTGGCGCGAAACTATCTAGAATCTCTACCAAAAGTATCCTGAATACAGATTGAGCGATCGCAACTAAGCCAAGTCGCGCTTGTGCCAAATTGCGATTTTGACTTTTGACCTCTCCCCAAATGCGACACTGACTGTAAAAAGTTTGAAAAGCTTGACTCAGATTCAGAGCTACTTTCAACCAGTTAAGAGATTGACGGGTAGGGTCGGGGCAATAAAGATCGTCTAATACTCCTATTAATTCGATCAGTAAATTTAATTCAGATGGGCGATTCAAATAAATTTTTGCTTCACTCAACCAAGGAAGAGGTTGAGGTGAGATTACTTCTAAACATGGAGAATTGATGTCACCATTTCTTGATATGTCAGAGTTTCTTGACGTAATTGTAATTATTTTCTCCCGATGTGCCATGTGCAACAGGGAACAGCAACGAGCATGAGCGTATTGGATAGGAAATAGCGAGTGGGTAATTGGTAATTGGTATTTGAGTGGTGCGTGGTCCGTGGGAAGAGGCAAGCGGCGAGAGGCGAGGGGTTTTTCTCCCTCTGCTCCCTCAGCTTTCTGCTTCCCGATTCCCAACTCCTGACTCCTCAAAGAGGGTAATGTCTCGATCCAGTGTTGCAACCAAGCAGCCAAGCTAGGCGAGGTTAATTCTATGTAGATCCAGCCGGGGTCAACGACTTGAAGTATCAAATTTTGTTGATGACTGTGTTGGCAAATCAAATGTGATATGGAATTAGCAATTGCTACAGCCGGTAGCTTAGCAAATGTACTTAACTTGAATGCGATCGCGCAACTATAGACAATGCGTTGTTGCTGAGATAGTTGTTGTTTGGACAACTGTAAAGGAATATAACTTTTGCAATCCGTCAAGTACTGAGTGTCTAATATATACGAACTTAGCGCTGCTTCTAGGTACTGTAGCAGTTCTTGTTTAATGGTTAACTCATTTACTGGAGGTGACTGACGATCCACATTTAGCCTATAGTTAAATTTCTATCCCCACCGAGGGGATTTGCTGAAGCTCCATACAAACGAATTGCTTTTCTCATCCGTTTTTGATGGTTGCTTGACAAAACTATGTTCTGCCAGTACCTACTGTTAATGAAGCGTTCCTTCAACCGTAATCGTACTGAAAGATTTATTGACTTTTGCTTGAATGTTCGAGAATTTCAGTAGATTTACGGTACAAAAAAAATCAGTCCTATGTTGTTGACAATATTTTGTCACAATTTTCCCTGGCTCAACTACAATCATTTGTACAACTGTTACTTGCAATTCCCTGGTTTGATTGTTTACACTTATTTGTTGATTTAAGAATAAATAACAAATATAGAAAAACTGAAAAACAGGAGAATTAATTTAGTAATTGAGTGATTTAGAATACATTAGGATTGTGTTACAAGACAGATAAAACAAATGTATAGCTAAGTTCGCTTAGCTACGCTCGCTATTACTGGTTTGAGGAGTGGAGTCCACCTGCCAACCGATTGGCAATGGCTAGGCTTCACAGTGACGTTTCGTCTATCGCCAACTGCTGCAAACTATGCATTCCCCATCCGCTTCTCCAGAGTCACAGAGACCATTTTTAACCTGGCAACGGATTCTTGACTGGGCGCAGGAACACTATCGCGTTCGCTCTTTTAGTAAAGATGAGCGCATTCCAGCTCGACCTGGACTGCTCTATCTCGTTCAAAGAGGCGCTGTGCGACTTGTCGGTACAGCTCAAGTTAGCGCAACTAGTCAGCTATCATCTCGGCGCATCAACAGAACACCTGAAGAAGCTTTTTTAGGCTTTGTTGGCGCTGGACAGCCGTTTGAAATTGTTGCCCAATCTCCGTTTACGCTTCAAGCTTATGCCCACGTAGAACCAACTTTAGTGGTATGGATGTACTGGCATGACTTGGATAATTGGCCCCACTTTCGGCGGGAAGTTCTCGATGCATTTCGCTACCAACATCAGCGCAAGTTACTGTGGCTGAGTGCTTTAGGACAGCGACGGACGATCGATCGTCTCTTGGGATTCTTAACCTTGCTGGTAGAAGAGTATGGGCAACCAGCTACAAGTGAAGAAGATCCCGAGGTCTTACGGGGATATTCTTTGCCATTTACGCTGACGCACGCCCAAATTGGTAGTGCGATCGGTTCGACGCGAGTGACCGTAACTCGTTTAATGGGTAAGTTACGCCAACGCGGTTTATTGATTGCTCAAGAAGATAATCTGATTTGCCTACCAGCTGATTCGATCAATCGAGCTAGTTGAGTTGTAGAGACGCGAGGTTTCGCGTCTCTCGCATTTATATACCTAGCGCATTCGCACAAATCCAGCTTTGGCGATCGCAGACTGTCCCTGTTGCGTCAGCAGTAACTTAGCATAGGCTTCTCCTGCTTGCTGTGCTAGCTCGTCATCCTGCTTGACGACAACATACAAGTTCCGTGTCAGTGGATATTGTCCGGTTTGAAAAGCATCTGTATTGAGCTGATTGCGCTGCTTAGGACAGTTAGTCGCTGCTACCAAAGGTTCTTGGTAGGGAGAAATAAATTGCCCTGGCTGACGACCTAGCGGTAAGGGTTTAATCGTACACTGGGGTACGATTTCTGGTGCAGAGGCATAGTAAATTCCGCCACGATCGCGAGCCAGCTTTTGCAAAGCTTGGGTTGTCGTACCGACCAATTCGACATTGGCAGATAGAGCTTGACCTGCCAAAACATCTTGTGCGAAAAGTTCTGCCGTACCCCCCTCGCTAATCGGACGGGAGTAAGGCTTAACTGGTAAGTCGGGTCCGCCTAGTTGTCTCCAGTTACTCGCCTTACCAGTATAAATTGCTTTGAGCTGTGCCAAGGTTAGTCCTGGCAGATTCAGGCTGGGGTGAACTGCGATCGCTAAACCATCAATTGCTACCGGAATTTCTTTTAAATTAAATCCCCGTTGCTGAGCGCGAGCTACCTCTCGGTCTTGTAAGGGGCGGGACGACTGAGCAAAGGCGAGCCTACCTTCAATCAGCATCCGAATACCAATACTGGTTCCTGGCGCAGCATTTGTCGGTTCTACATATCGCAGCTGAAAAAGTGGATAAGTTGCCTGAATTTGTGGATCGATCGCTTGCCGAATCGTTGCCCAAGAAGTACTACCACCGTAGTTAAATAATCCTTGAGGAATAGCTGAAATACCGCTAAAACTCGAGCCACCAGATTGTGGAGCTGAAAGTACATCAGTGTTGCTTGGACTGGAAGTAGGTTTTGGCTGAGAACCGTCGAGCTGTTTAATCTCAGTCCCAGAATTTCTCGTCAGCCACCAAAAACCGCCAGCTAAAACTCCAGCTGTTATCAACAGGGTCAGAACGAGAACATCTGTTTCATTTTTTTGCGACGACATAAAAGAATTATAAGTGCTGTAATACGTGCAACACGCACTTGCTTGCTTACAGATTACCCACGTAGCCAAGCAATGTTGCATCTCTTGTAGATTGTCTCTACTTCAAGCGATCGACTTGCTGAGAATTAAAGTCATTAATTTGACTGCTGTTTTCTCAGTTATCCAATTAATTTAATGCGTGAGGCTGTCCGATCCTAACCTAATCTTAACCTTATCGGGATTAAGGATTATGTATACCTTGAATGGCTTTTGAGACAAATGACATCTACACAATTACACAAAGCTTATGAAAACTATAAGCTTCGATTTTAGAAAAGTTAAGTATGAATTAATATGAATAGCCAAACTGCTAGGCAAGCTAGCGGCGAGAGTGTCTGTAAAGATTGTCGTCGCAAAATAACCAAGCTATACCCAAAATAAGTGTAGTTGCACTAGCAATTACATCCGACATAGCCTAGTCAAATAAATCTGCTGAAAGCGTTTTAAAGTCGATAACAATGTTTTTTTAGATGAAATCGAACAACTCAATTTTATTTAAAAAAAATTAAATTTTCATTTGATTTTTCTTTGTTAGAGCTTTAACTAATCTTAGTGTCATGAAATGACGTTGAGCTTTATCGTAATCTTTACTGTAATTTTGTTTGCAGTAATTTTGCTGTACGAGCGAGCTAAATCCAAAAAATATGTTTTTGGCATATTATGTTTCCGCACGGAATTGGTACTAATACTGTAAATTCTGATTTAGTACAGCAAAAGATTTATTTGTTGAGTTCGTTTTAATTGTTACGACATGGTAGCGGAACTAAAACGATCGCTCGCGATTGAACTTTAAGTTCTGAAATTTTGAATTGCTAGTTCGCAGTCTGCTGTTGAAGCAAATCAAATCTGATGATAGAAATTACTGCAAGCGTTTTTTGTACGAGTCTGGGTGCATTCTTATTACGTAGAGAAGTAATCCCCCGCTACTTTCCGAATTTACTAGGTCGGCTGCTTTACTGGTTGGGCGTACCATTACAAATTTTGGTACTGACGCGCAAGTCAAATTTATCTCAATCGATTTGGTTGCCACCAGTTATGACCATCGCAATACTGCTGTTAGGTTTAGGCTTAGCTTATTGCAGCTTGCAGTTGCTAAAACAACTGGCTCAGCACTACTCGGTTTCATCCAAGAAAAACAATTCCGATTGTTGCTATCCTAGCGATCGCGCTGAACGTGGCAGTTTTGTCCTCGCTTCAATTTTGGGCAACACGGGATTTATCGGGTTGGCGATCGTCCCGGCTTTTGTCAGTCAAGATTATTTAGTCTGGGTAGTGTTGTATGGTGTAACGCACAATCTGATTGGTAGTTACGGACTGGGAGTATTTTTAGCCAGCTATTTCGGGCAAACAACAGCAAGCAACAAATGGGAGGCTGCATGGCGAGATATTTTGCGCGTTCCTGCTTTATGGGCGTTTGCAGTCGGTTATTACAGTAAATCTTGGCAGATGATTAGTTTTATCGATCCCTTACTTCAGGCAATAGTCTATTTAGTTCTACCTGGAGCTTTTCTACTGATTGGGATGCAATTGTCGCAACTGCGAGGAATTAAAAATCTACGGGCAGCGATCGTTCCGAGTACAATTAAAACGCTTGTCTTACCTGCCTTGGCAGGATTGGCTATGACATGCCTGGGGTTTTCCCACGGAGGACGCTTGGCTTTAGTCTTGATGTCTGGAATGCCAAGTGCGTTTGCCAACGCGATCTTAGCAGAAGAATACAACCTCAGCCGTCCGGTAGCTGCGAGTACGATCGTTCTCAGTACGCTTTTACTACCGCTGATGATTCCCCTGTGGTTGTTCTTATTTGGGTAGCACAAACTCTGCGAGCAACTTTCTCCGTATCGTCTCTCTATCAACGAAGGCTGGTGTCAACCGAACTAGGTAGAGGGGCAAAATCGTAACCCGTACCAGAGTATCTACCAGGCTGAACTCTAACTAAAGTTCCTGATTCTTGGCGATCGCCTGACGGTAAAAACTTGACTACTCCGGTCGCCCCTTTCAAAGTAAAACCAGAATTCGACAGCGCCTTCTGGATTTGTTCGCGGTTAGTACCTGATTTTAAACCTGTAAAAATAGCCATTGCTGCATCGTAAGCTAAAGCAGTTCGCCAATTACCAGCCCCACCCCAAAATCGCTTGGCATTGGCGACAAAATAACTATCGGGAAACACAGAAGGATGCCAAGGTACGGACAGTACCATAGTATTGACATCAGCTTGTCCTTGCTGCAACGTGTTGTATGCATACATTGTATGGCTGCCGAACAGAGTTAATCGACCGCGATTCGATTGCGCTACTTCCAATGCTTGAGCAATTTTATTGACAGCTGGTGCTAACAACAAAGCTTCTGCCCCATCACTAACTGCTTGAGAGGGAATTTCGCTGGGATTGAAATTAGCAGCAGCAAAATCGCAAGAGGTACTGGTGATGTAACCGCCATTTTCAAACACGCTAGAAGTAAACTCTTCTTGAAACGAGCGACTTGCTTCTGCCTGGGAATCGGCACAGATAGCGATTCTGGTTTTGCGTGCCGTTTTCACTATATAGCTAGCCAGGGAATCAGCGATCGCTCTCGTATTTGGTGTAGTCCGAAAGATAAATCTACCAATTCCACTTAAGTTTCGCGCTACGCTAGTGGGCGAAATCATGACCAAACCGCTTTTTTGATAGATGGGAGCAGCGGCGAGGGATGCATCGCTAGAGTTATGCCCTACTACGGCAAGAATATCTGGATCTTTGGCAAATTCAGCCGCAATCTGTTTGGCAACAGCGGGGCTATTATCATCGTTGGCAATCTGAACTTGAATTAATTTACCGCCAATCCCGCCACTGTGGTTGACCTCGTATTGTGCCTGTGCCACACCCCGCAGTATCTCTCTGGCAACATTTAAATTACCGCCTACGGGAACGCTGACGCCTACTTTAATCGTATTGCTAATGGCAGCTGCCGAAGCATTATCTAAGTAAATCCATGTTTCGGGATCGTTGCGATTTACCTGTAAAGCCGAATTAAATTTAGTTACTGCTGCAGGAAAGTTCCCAGAAGCAAAAGCTTGTACTCCTGCTTGTTTGTCTGGATTATTATCGGCTGTAAATAAAACTTTATTACCTAAACTAATTCGTTTTTGTAAAGCTGGGTTGGGATTAGGGGAACTGAGCAATTCATTTAGAGCTGCTTGAGTTGCTTGTTGCCCTCCTCTACCGCTGCGATAACTCAACCAAAAAATCAGCGGACCGATTAGGCAGAGGGCAATTAAATAGAGTACCAGAATAGTATTTTTTTTACTTTGCAACATAAAGTTGAAAATAGGATTTAAGTCAAGTATTGCGAGACATTTCTAAATGATTTCCCAGCCTCAGATTTTTATTACCATGACTTAGTAAAGCTCAGATACTAAAGGCTCTTAAGAGTCTAATAGTAATAATCTAATAGTAATATTTTCTAGCACCTGCACTGCGGGCGATCGCAACAAGAGTACGCAATGAATTCTCACCAACAAAACTACGGACTGAGAGCCAGTTTCTTAACATATAGATAATATTTGACCCATAACCAAACAAAATAGAACCACAACTACTCCAGTACCAACCGTAATTTTACGGAAAAAATATAATGCAGTACATTTTAACCGTAAAATTACTTACGCAAATTTACTGAGTTGGAGCCTATACGTAGAAGAGATTTGCCTATATATAGTAGCAATGAGTTTGGCGATCGCGTCTCTGCTTAATCTGTATCTTCTGTAACTACTTCCCACTTAATTGCAGTTACTTTAACATTCGAGCGTAACTGCATGGCAATCTCTTCCATTAGCAGGTCGTTGCGACCGTTGGAGATATATTCTGCCTTAACTTCTACTGGAGAGAACAGATCGAAATCTTTACCGTTAATATTTTTACTCGACAATTCATTTAACATCAACTGTCCCGACACAGATTGTGCCAGCAGCACAGCTCTGGCAGACGCTTCGTCTTCTGTGAGACAAATGAAGCGACAGCAATAGCGAGTTTCTGCTTTCGTATGCGTAATCAATTGTTCGTCTAACTGTTGAAACCACTGCACCATCGGACGCAAAAGTAAATTTGCTCCTACCACTGCTAAAGTGCCAAAATAAGCCTGAAATAGTAATCCCGCCCCGACAAGACTGCCCACGGCAGCGGCACACCAAAGGGTAGCTGCGGTATTGAGTCCGCGTACGCTGGTTCCTTCCCGCAGAATCACGCCACCACCTAAAAAGCCGATACCAGATACGACCTGGGCTGCTATACGTGTGGGGCTGGCATCGCCAGGGATCATTGCTGAAAGCATGACGAACATGGCAGCACCGAGAGACACTAACACGTTCGTTTTCAGTACCGATCGAGTCCGCCGCCATTGTCTTTCGCTACCAATTGCCGCACCAAGAATGAACGCTAGCAGCAAACGAATCGCAAAATCTCCCCAAGTCATGGTTCTTGTGTTTGGTTGCACCCAAATTGCTATTGTCGCACTGGTACGAAATCATAGCCAGTACTTACATTGACTTGACGCACTACTTTTACTAATTGCACTGATGCATTACTATCGCCAGAAGGAAGGAACTGCACTGGATTAGCTGCGCCAGGAGTAGAAAAATTAGCACTGGCAAGAGTTTGTTGAATCCCTTCACGAGTAGGAGATTGCTGCATTGCCGCAGTCAGAGCTTTGGTTGCGTTATAGGCAAGAGCAGTACGCCAGTTGACCTCAGCCCCCCACAACTGTCGTGACTGACGCACGAACTGAGATTGAGGATCGGTGTCAATATCCCACGGAATCGCAACCACCATATTCACAGCTGCGTCTGCCGCGACTTCTAGCGTAGTTGAGGTATAAACGGCATCGCCGCCCAGAAGTTGCAATCGTCTGCGGTTCACTTGCACGACCTGTAGGGCTTTGTCGATAATGCTAGTGTTAGACCCAGTGTTAGGAGCTAACATCAGGACTGTTGCCCCTTGTTTTATAGCTTGGTTGATGCTGTTGGCTGGGCTAAAACTAGGATCTGACAAGTCAAACTCGGATGTAACTTTGCCGCCTCCAAGCAGGATAGCTGTGACAAACTCAGATTTCAAGGATTGACTGTAAGCACTTTGGGGATTGAAAAAAACAGCAGCATTTTTTTGCTGTAAATTGGTCAGCATGTAATTTGCCAAAGCCCTCGCAGCAATATAGTCGCTCGGAACGGTACGAAAAATGTAGGGACTGATGCCGGAAAGTTTAACAGAAGTACTGACAGGCGAGATAGCGACTAACTTCCCATCATTATATATCGGTGCGACAGCAAGGGTGACTTGGCTTGCCCAATGACCGACAACTGCCAAGATTTCGGGACTGTTAACTAAAGTAGAGGCAACTTTTCGGGCTTGGTCTTCTTGGTTGTTGTCGTTGACGATCGCTACTTTTAAGGGGACACCATTAATATTCCCAGTTCGAGCGCTCTCAGTTTGTGCCTGAGCCACACCACGCAGAACTTCCAAACTACCATTAGGGCTAGTACCAGTAGGCACGACAGCAGCAATTGCGTAGCTTTTGCGATCGCCAATCTTCGCATTATTGAGGAAAATTAAGGTTTCGGGATCGTTGCGATTTTGTTCTAATGCTGCTTGCAACTGCTCGACCGCGACGCTCCAATTTCCGGCGGCGATCGCATCTATCCCCGCCTGTTTTGCTGGCGATACCTTCCCCGGAAATAATGTTTTTTCACCAAAACTAATTAGTTTTTCATCCGGAGAAGTATTATCTGTAGTAGTCGAGTTAGGATTGTTCCCAATACCGACAAACGATTTACCAAACAAATTACTGAATAGTAAAGCTCCTCCCCCTACTAATCCGAGCGTAATTAGTAGCGATAGTAGCAAAATAACTGTTTCATTTTTACGCGACATACTATGACTAGGGGTAAGGGGTAAGGGAGAAGAGGTAAGGGAGAAGTCAAAGCTGGAAGTTTCTACTTCCTACTCCCGACTACGCGGTGCGAACAGCGAGGAAACCTCGCCCTCCACCCGCTTCCCGACTCCCGACTCCCTCGTTAAAGAATTCGATTGAGCAGTTGATAAATTATTTTAAATAAAGCTGTGAGGGCAACTGCAATTAATCCGCCACCGATCGCGAGAACTAAAATGCTAGAAACGCTCAGATTGGCGTGCAGGGCAGGAATTAAGACCACAACAACTAAGGAAATTACTGAAATAATTAATAAATCGATCTTTTCGATCCAGCGGCGAGATAAGGCAAAAACCAGACCGCTCAGAATAACAGCCGCGATCGCCCAACCAACGACGGGAGAAGGAAGCAGGCTGGAAAGCGCGATCGCGAGCAAACCACCTTCAAAACCGCTAAAAGCCGCTCCTGCTAAAACCTCCCACAGCGCAAAACTAGGTCGCCTAGTTATCAGTGGAGAAGTTGGTGGCTTGGGGGTAGGGCGATCGAGCTGTTGCAGGGCAGTGAGGACTTCGGCAGCTGACTGGTAGCGCTGCTGAGGTTGTGTTGATAGCATCTTGGTCAAAATGCTAGCTAGCCCATTGCTAACTTCAACATCCTGGCGCCAGTGCCATTGATTGCGACCAGCATCGTATAAATCTGTGGGTTTTTTACCAGTCAGTAGGTTGACTACGGTTACAGCCAAGGCATACAAGTCTGTAGAGGGGTAAACCTCCCCACCTGAAACTTGTTCTGGAGGAGCAAAACCCATAGAATAAATTCCAGTCGAAGCAGATTGCCCTCCTCCTGCTTGGCTCGTCACCTGTTTGACTGCACCAAAATCGAGTAAGTAAAGCTTACCGTCGCGATCGCGGATGATATTAGATGGTTTGATATCGCGATGAATGGTTTTTTGCTCGTGAACGAACTGTAACACGGGTAGAATGGCGTAGAGCAGTTGCAAGACCTGCGGTTCGGAGAATTGACCTTGAGACTCTAACTCTGCTTCTAGCGTTTGACCGTCGATAAAGTCTTGAACTAAATAGAAAAACCGCTCTTGTTTATTTGGTTGCCAACTCGGTACGCTCAGCTCGAAAAAAGCCAACAAATCGGGGATTTGGTCGTGGCGATCTCCGAGTTGTTCTAATGCGACTGCTTCCCGTTCAAATAGAGTTTGGGCAGTCATCAGTTGAGTAGCGCTCAAGTCACCAGAGGGCTTGAATTGCTTCACTACACACTGACGCATCCCAGGCGTATAGCGATCGCGTGCCAAAAAAGCCGCACCAAACCCCCCTTGTCCTAGAAGTTTTACTGGTAGATAGCGCCCCTGTAAAATCAGCGGCATACCGCAACAGGTGCAATATTTTTGTTCTGTTGTTTTGAGAATAGCGCTGTTATCGAGATCGGCAAAATTATTGAGCGGACGGGGACAGCCTAAACGAGTACAGAAAACTTCCATGAACGGCAGGGGCTAGGGACAGTTATCAGTGACCAGTGACCAGTGACCAGTGACCTATCACCACTCACCACTCACCACTCACCACTCCTATAGCTTTTAATTTAGCTGTCTAGCTCAAACAACTCAATTCACTTCTTCAACCTCTGGCGTTACTACTTCTATAGTCTCCTTGGCAACTCGCGGTGACTCTAACAGTTCCTTGCCCCAACCGGGAGTCGTAAATTGGGGTAAAATCTCGCGGATAAAAGCATCAGCAGCCTTCGAGCGGTAGCGGTTGGGATTTAAGATTGCTGCTAGCGTCCGCCTTACCACTACCCCCTCAATTGCAGAGCGGTGCAAGATACCCATTTGCAGCTCTTTGGCGATCGCGGATACAGAAACAAAAGCAGCTCCTAATCCCGACTGTACCGCATTTTTAATTGCCTCAATCGAATTGAGTTCCATTTCAATTTTGAGCCGACGAGTGTCGATCTCGCAGCGAGTCAATACGGAGTCAATGACTTTGCGAATTGTAGATTGAGAGTCGAGGGCGATGAACTGAAGTTTATACAGGTCGTCTTTATAGATTTTCTCGGCTTTTGCTAGGGGGTGCAGCACTGGTAAGATTAGCGCTAGCTCGTCTTCGGCATAAGGAGCAATCTGTAAAGATTCTTGCAGCTCAGAGGGAATTTCTCCGCCAATTATGGCTAAGTCTACCTGTCCGTTCGCTACGCTCCAAGCAGTGCGGCGAGTTGAGTGAACGTGCAACTGTACTGCTACGTCAGGATATTTTTGACGAAACATCCCGATCATGCGCGGCAAAAGATACGTTCCAGTAGTCTGCGAAGCACCGACAATCAGAGTTCCGCCTTGGAGATTTTGCAGATCCTCAATTGCCCGACAGGTTTCTTGACATAAGCTGAGAATTTTTTCTCCATAATTGAGCAGCAGATACCCTGCTTCTGTCAGTTGCGCTCTACGTCCGCCTCGGTCGAATAAAGGCACGTCCAATTGCCGCTCTAAGTTTTGCACCTGCAAGCTCACCGCAGGTTGAGAGACATAAAGACTGTCAGCGGCACGCTTGAAGCTCCCTTCAGCAGCGATCGCCTTAAGAATGCGTAACTGATCTAAGGTGAAAGGTAGGTCAGACATACAGCTATATCCATGAATACGAAAGGAGACTTCAAGTAACCTACTCGACTGGTAAGAAAACGCGAATGTGTCATCTGCTCAAAGTGGGAAACATTCTGCGAAAATGACCCTAACACCACATTAATATATAAAGTCTCCTAATAATTCGCGATCGGAGCTTTACAGGAATAAAATATATAAAATTTACTAATAGAAAGTGGTACGTGGTGCGTGGTGCATTGCCTCCTCTGCCCCTTTGCTCTTTCTTACCCTAACCCCTAGCTCCTAACCCAATCCCTCGAATGAATTACAGTTGGTTAACACCCAGCCATTTTGTCATGCTGGGTCTATTACTAGGATTTGCGATCGCCCATAGCGGTCTGGCGGCGCTGCGAATGCAGGCAGAAAAATTAATTGGTGCTAGGCTTTACCGCATTTTATTCGCCAGTGTCAGCTTGCCCTTAGCTGTCGGATTAGTGATTTACTTTTTCAACCACCGCTACGATGGCGCTCAACTTTGGCAGGTACAAGCCGTTCCTGGCGTGCGGGAAATGGTTTGGGTGCTATCTGCTATTTCTTTCTTGTTTCTTTATCCCGCCACGTTTAACTTACTGGAAATTGCCGCAGTGCAAAAACCTGAAGTTCATCTCTACGAGACGGGAATTATTCGCATCACCCGCCACCCACAGATGGTAGGACAGATTGTTTGGTGTATTGCCCATACTTTGTGGTTGGGGACGAGTTTTACCCTCGTCACTTCCATCGGTTTAGTGCTGCATCATTTATTTGGAGTATGGCACGGCGATCGCCGCTGGAGTAGCCGCTACCCAGAAGCATTTGAAAAAGTTAAGTCCCGTACCTCCATCATTCCCTTTGGCGCGATCGCGCAAGGACGACAAACATTGCAATGGCAAGAATTTCTGCGCCCTGCTTATGTAGGCGTTGCTATTTTTGTCTTTTTATTGTGGCGATCGCATCCCCTGCTGATCCAAGCTACGGCGAGGGTTCCCTGGTAATGAGGAATTCAAAAGTCAAAAGTTAAAAAACAGGAGACAGGAGAAAAGAGAGCTGAGGGGTTTGAGGATGCTGAGGGAGAGTCGCGGAGCAAGATAATCCAAAATCTAAAATCCAAAATTTCCTGACTCCCGACTCCCGACTCCCTAACAAAATCGATCTTCCCTACTTTAGAATTGATCCCGAATCGATGTAGCATAATTCCAAGTTGATAGCAAACTCAGATAATTCCGCCTAGGGGAAACATGGTATTGTCAGTTAACGAGCGGACGTTTACAAAAGAAGTTTTAGAATCTCCAGTTCCAGTTTTGGTCAATTTTTGGGCTCCTTGGTGCGGGTTGTGCCATTTAATCCAGCCTGTACTGTCAGAGTTTCACAAGTATGGTAGCCAGCATGTCAAGATAGTGGGCGTAAATGCGGATGAAAATTTTAGATTATCCAATACTTATCGACTCACAACCCTACCCACACTGATTTTGATTGAGAACGGTATTGTCAGACAGCGATTAGATCGCCTTCATGGTAGAGATGAACTGCGGCGAGTGCTAGAGTCAATTCAATGCGACTACGCTAACTCCGTTCGACTGGAAATAGGAGCGAGGAGTTAGAAAAATAAGTGGCTGGTGACTCGTGACTGGTGACTGGTGTTTTCTAGCTACTAGCCACCAGCCACTAGCCACTAATCGCTCCTTACCCCTCGTAAAAGCTAAAGTCATATTAAATTTTCCCCATCTAGGTTCCCTCAGGTGGGGTATTTTACAATCGGAGCCATGTGTCACAATTGTTAACAGTTTGGAGCAAGCGATTAGTCATCAGAGGTTATTCATCATCTGTCATTTATAATCAGTTCCACACAAATGACAAATGACAAATGACAAATGACAAAAAAGCTAATAGCTTCATTAAGTTAGTAGTAAAGTTCTCAAAGTAGGCGCAAGTGATGGAAGCTATCTATCAATATGCC
>ERZ1066120.1346-NODE-1346-length-15674-cov-6.073884_pt1 | contig 15674 bp, 18 predicted proteins | sample MGYA00382767_ERZ1066120 | MGnify/ENA primary metagenome ERZ1066120 (study PRJEB33369, sample SAMEA5778350) | biofilm metagenome | biome: Industrial cooling water; feature: Water cooling tower basin; material: Biofilm | place: United Arab Emirates | collected...
CAGTTCCACTCGAGCAGTTACGTCCACACGTTCCCGCAAGTTTAGAAATTGACACCTTTGATGGTCAAGCCTGGCTCGCCGTCGTGCCGTTTAGAATGTCGAACATTTATCCTCGAGGTTTAGTTCCCGTTCCTTGGTTATCAGCGTTTCCCGAACTCAATGTTCGTACCTACGTGGTTCGTGACGGTAAACCTGGGGTCTGGTTTTTCAGTCTCGATGCCGCTAATCCTGTTGCTGTTTCCATTGCTAGAAATTGGTTTAAGTTGCCGTATTTTAATGCGAAGATGGAATGTATTGAAAAGAGAAAAGAAATTGTTTACTCGAGCCACCGCACCCACCGCAACGCACCAAGCTGTGATTTTGTCGGAACGTACCATCCTGTTGCGGATGTAGTTATTCCAGAGGTTGGTTCGCTCGAGTATTTCCTCACGGCAAGATATTGTTTGTACACAGCCGATAAAACAGGAACAATCTACAGAGGAGAAATAGAGCACGAACCTTGGCCGCTGCAAGTTGCTGAAGCGAAAATTAAAACGAATACAATGGCCGAACCGATGGGTGTGAAACTTGTAGGTGAACCTTTGCTACATTTTTCTAAACGACTTGACGTGAAGGTGTGGGGACTCGAGCGTCTTTAGGTTCTTACCGAAGAAGTTATTTGGTGTTTGGTCATGCCACCCATGACCCCCGCCATGACTTTAACTTTTGCCCAGCGCGGTAAGAAGGCGAGTGAAGTTCCCAGAAAGTATGACAGAAATCCAGGCCGAACTGTAACTTTCTTACCAAGAGCTTTAAGGGTTTCTCTTGCCACTATCTCTGCTGTTAGTGCCGCCCCCACTTGCATATTAGCTCTTTTGGCAAAACTCGTTTGCACTGTCGCAGGAGCCGAAGCTAGAACATTTACACCGTGTGGCAGAAGTTCCGCGTGAAGTCACTCTGCTAACACTTGGATATAGGCTTTTGTCGCTGCGTAGTTGGCAGATTTGGGCACGCCTTGGAAGGCGACAATCGAACTGAGCAAAATAATACCACCACGTTTTTGCTTGGCAAAACGCCCTCCAAAATGATGACACGCTTCGGTTACGGCGCGGCAGTTGACATCAATCATGCTGAGTTCTGTCCCTAAATCAGTCGTAATAAATTCGCCTGAACTACCAAAGCCTGCTGAAGCGACCAACAAACCTACCTCCAAATCCTGCGTTATATGGATGACTTCTTGTGTTGCGTGAGCTTTTGAAAAATCTGTGCTAATGATTTTTGTGTGAATACTATGTTTCTTAGTAAGTTCAGAAGCGACGTGCTCGAGTACCTCTTTTCTGCGGGCAACTAAAACAAGATTCATACCTTTTTCGGCGAGACATCTAGCGATTTCCAAACCAATGCCGTCTGAAGCACCCGTGACGACAGCCCAAGAGCCGTACCGTTCGAGAAACTGTTGCGCGTTTGTCATAGCTCTCCTTTAGCTGCTCGGAAAGCATTTGCCAAAAGCCACCAGAAGTTTTAAGGGGCCTCTCAAGCGAATGCTGCGGTTGAAAAGTGCCAAGACGATATTTTTTTCTCCTGCTAAAAATTTAATCCAGGTCTCGCTGTCTGCGATAACCTCGAGGTCAGCCCTGCCAAGATGACCGTCTTCAACTGTAATGGTTTGGTCACGGATAACCACAGTCGCTTTTCTTTCTTCACTTCCTGTAAAGCTAAAGTGATACGTGGCGTTAAGACTTTTAGACTGTTCGCGCTGAAAAACATGTCCCATACTGACGAGAAAATTTTTAATGGACGAGAGGCGAATACCGTTTTTGATGCGTTTCACTTTTTTGTGCGGGTAGCGTTTAGTAGCGTAACTTTCGGCATCCGTACCCGCGACGACGTAGAGCGTTTCTTCTTTGGTTTGCAAGGGTTTCAGAACAGTTTCTAAATGCTCTTTGCGGCTTTCTAAAAAGGGTCCAATGACATCTTCACCTGCGGGACACACCGCCATGCAGTAAGCAGCTTTGTAGTTGGCTCCTCCCGTGAGGCTTTGCCACATCGAAACGGTTTCTGCGTCGCTGACTTTACGGCGGTACTCGAGTGCGTTTTTACTGTCGGCAATGGTCTCTACCCAATCGGTGAAACCCCCCATAAATTCGCGGTAGTTATGCGTGATGCAAGAGTTTAAGTTGAAATGTCCATCAGGTGAAATCGCTCCGACAGGGCAAGCCGCCACGCAAAGTTTGCATTCAAAGCACGGGTTGAAGTCTATCGGCTGACTTTCGTAACCAATGGGTCTGTCTACCAGAACTGCACCGAGAAGAATAAAATTGCCAAATTTAGGGTGAATGACATTGCGGTGAATGCCCATCTGCCCTAAGCCTGCTGCGACGGCTAAAGGTTTGAGTGACAACAACCACGATTTGGGAAAGCGTTCCTGCTCCATCGGAAAGGCGACGGGTTCATTCATAGCTCTAACACCCATCTCTTCAAGTTTCCGTGCAATGAGATGACTCGTGGTTGTAATGTGGTCGCCCACATGATGAAACTCGTTGTTGGCGAGTGACCGAGCGGGTGAGCGCACACTTTCGCGGTTCATCTTGCAAACAAAACTGATGACGCTTTTGGCGTGCGGAAAGGACATCAAAATTTCAGAGCGTTCTTTATCAAACTCAGGACGCTCGAGTGAGACAAAGCCGACATCATCCGCTCCGCACTCGAGACAGAGTTCACGCAGCCAGTTCGCCTCGAGAACAGCAGGGGCTTTTGTCAGGTCACCTCGAGCCTGACGTTCCAAAACACGCTGCACGGTGGGATGCGTTTTCTCTTTAATGTTTTTGCTCGCGTTTGCTCGAGTTGCTTGAACTGCCTGAATTGCCATAAACACTCCAATATGGGGAAAGGTAAAATCTAAAAGTGGTCAAATTGTTTATATATGTAAATATTTACATATAGTTAGCATAGACCTGAAGGACCTCATATGTCAAGATAGACATAGATGGCAAAAATAAAAGAGATGAAAATTACAACGCTCGGTTACGCCCTGCTCGGACTTTTGGCAAGAAGCGAGCAAACAGGTTACGACCTCAGCCAAGGCCTTAAAGACCCTGTTTCCTTTTTCTGGCACGCGCAGCACAGCCAGATTTACCCAGAACTCGCCAAGCTCGAGTTCTCAGGTTTAGTCAAATATAAACTTATCGAACAAACTGAACGACCTGACAAAAAGGTTTACAGTCTCACCCCACTGGGGAAGAAGCACTTAGAAATGTGGCTCCATGCTCCGCTTACCGTTTCCAAAGTGCGTGACGAACTCGTGCTAAAAGCCTATTCGCTGTGGCTGGCTGACTCAAAAGCTGCCGTGCAGATGATGCGTGACCACGCCGAAGCACACGCTGAACGGTTAGCGGAATATGAAAGGAGGCTCGAGTTGGTCAAGCGGAAAACGAACAAGCAACCCAGTCTCGAGTCGCCTTGGTTTGGTGTGCAAGCTGTGCTCATGCGCGGAATTGGCTACGAGCGTGAATACGTGGCTTGGTGTAAGTGGATGATAGAACGGCTCGAGAAAACTTAGCAACTATTCTGGGTCATGAAGTTGGCGGCTGTCTTCAGGTGCTTCGTCGCGGCTAAACATGCCGTAATCTCTCACGACACTCGCCACCCTCAAACGGTAATCCTCGAAGTGAACCGTGCGTCCCGCGTGTTGGGCTTCGCGGTGTGGCTCGAGCCTACGCCACTGCTTGACTGCTTCTTCGTCACGCCAAAACGACAGCGACAGAATTTTCTCAGGATGATACAAACTTTGGAATCTTTCAACGGAGATAAAACCGTCAATGGTCTCGAGGTGAGGACGTAGCGTAGCAGCAATCTCGAGATAAGCCTCTTGATGACCCTCTCTCGGAATCACTTCAAAAATAACCACAATCATCTGGACCTCCGTCTTGATATACAATACCGTCGTGCTCAAAGTCTTGACCTTTATTGTACTGTTCTTGGGGTTCTCTTTCTCCATCATGAGCTTCGCTAGTCTACTTAAACCTTTTTACTGGCTGTTTGATGTTTTAACGCACTTTAGTTTGCAGTACGCCTTGGCTTTAGCACTTTGTGTACTGCTTGGACTCGTTATTGGCATCCGCCCGTATCTCTTAGGTTTGTTCGCAGTCGCTCTAGTTATGAATCTTTATTTTTTGTTTCCTTTCTTCTGGCCGCGTAGCAGGGAAGAGGCTAATTCTAACGTCCTCCGCGTCGTCTCACTCAATGTCTTAACGAGTAACCAAAATTATGAAAAAATCACGACCTATTTGCGGGCTTCAAATGCTGACATCGTGCTCTTGTCAGAGATTGAACCCGAACTCATGACAGTTATCAAGACTTCGCTCGCTGACCTTTACCCGCACGTTTACAACGAGGCGATGGAAGGTACACACGGTCTGGCGTTTATTAGTCGGTTGCCTTTCGTGAAGACTGAAACAATAATTTTGGACGAACGCCATCACCGCTTCTTGACGGCGGAACTCGAGTGGCAAGGCAAGAGATTCAAAATCTACGGCTCTCACCCGCACGCCCCGCTCGCAGGGCGTTGGGCAAGAAGCCGCAACGAGGAAATCGAAGTCATCCGAGAACACATCAAGCAAGAAACCAAGCCGCATATTTTACTAGGGGATTTCAACGCCTCGCCTTGGTCAACGCCGATGGCTCAGCTTTTTGCCCAAACCAACTTGCGTCACGGGGCTTTGGGTTTTGGTATTTATCCAACTTGGCGTTATAGAACGATGCTCTTAGGTGCGCCGATTGACCATATTTTGGTTTCTGAAGACTGGCAAGTCAGCGCGTACAAAGTACAGCGTGATGTCGGCTCTGACCATTTTCCTGTTTTTGCAGAATTACAGCTACCCTAAAATGCAGTGAAGATTCTTTGTTATGATAGTCAGAATTGAGGAGAAAGGAGGAAGGAGACAGAAGAGGAGTGAATAATACTCCTTTCTCCCTTCTCCTTTGTGCCATCCTTTTTAGGAGGACGTGATGAGTTTGCATCCCTTAGCTGGAAAGCCCGTACCTGTCGAATTACTCCCTAACATCCCGCGTTTGATGTCGGCGTATTACACCTACAAACCTGACCCGAAAGAAGCCACGCAGCGTGTCGCCTTTGGAACCTCGGGGCATCGTGGCACGTCGCTGGCCTCGAGCTTTAACGATGACCATATCGCTGCCGTTGCTCAAGCCGTTGCCGAATACCGAGCTTCAAAAAACATTACGGGTCCGCTATTTATGGGGATGGATACGCACGCCCTTTCTGAAGCTGCTTTAATAACGGCACTCGAGGTCTTCGCAGGAAATGGTGTCACGACCATGATTCAAGAAGGCATGGGCTACACGCCAACCCCGTCTGTTTCATTTGCAATTTTGACCTACAACAAAGGGCGTAAAGACGGGCTTGCTGATGGTGTCGTCATCACGCCTTCACACAACCCCCCCGATGACGGCGGCTTCAAATACAACCCACCCGACGGTGGCCCCGCAGGCACAGATGTCACCAAAGTTGTTGAAACCAGGGCGAATGAATTACTCGAGCAAAACCTCAAAGGTGTGAAACGAATCCCGTTGCAAAAAGCACTCAAGGCAGACACGACGCACTACCACGACTACATCATGCCTTACATCCGTGAACTCGACAACGTTATTGACATGAAAGCCATTACTGCGGCGGGTTTGAAAATTGGTGTTGACCCGATGGGAGGTGCAGGGATTGCTTATTGGGAGCCGATGGCAAGTCACTATAAACTCAACATGACGATTGTGAACAAGCGCGTTGACCCGACCTTCTCGTTTATGACCCTTGATAAAGACGGCAAGATACGCATGGACTGCTCTTCGCCTTACGCGATGGCAAGTTTAATCAAGCTCAAAGATGATTTTGACATTGCTTTTGGCAATGACCCCGATTATGACCGTCACGGGATTGTCACCAAAAGTGCTGGACTTATGAACCCCAATCATTACCTTGCTGTAGCGATTAACTATCTTTTCCAAAACCGCCCAGGTTGGCGCAAAGATGCCGCAGTGGGGAAGACCTTGGTCTCGAGTTCTATCATTGACCGTGTAGCCGCGAGTTTAGGACGCACCCTCAAAGAAGTACCAGTCGGTTTCAAATGGTTTGTTGACGGTCTTATTGACGGCTCTTACGGTTTTGGTGGGGAAGAATCGGCAGGGGCATCGTTCGTGCGCTTTGACGGCACAGCCTGGTCAACCGATAAAGACGGCATCATCATGGATTTGCTCGCCGCAGAAATTACTGCAAAAACGGGCCGAGACCCAGGGCAACATTATAAAGATTTAACAAATCAATTTGGTGCCCCGAGCTATAGCCGCATGGATGCCCCCGCAGACGGTAAGCAAAAAAATGTCCTTAAAAATCTTTCACCCGACATGGTGAGCGCGAGTGAAATGGCAGGGGAGAAGATTACTGCAAAACTTACCAAAGCCCCAGGTAATGACGCTGCTATCGGCGGTCTCAAAGTCGTGACAGAAAATGGTTGGTTTGCGGCGCGTCCTTCGGGTACAGAAAATCTCTACAAAATTTACGCGGAGAGTTTCAAGGGTGAAGCGCACCTCAAACAAATTCAAACCGAAGCGCAAGAGATTGTCAATGCAGCTTTCAAAGCGGCGGGAGTCTAAACCTGTATGGAATTTTCACTGATTCTACTTATTGTCTGTACGACACTTTATATTTATGCTGCTGGCGGTTGCTGGCTTCTTCAAGTGGTTTGCTATCCTACCTATCATCTCGTGGGTGAAAAAGAATTCGTGCCGTTTCACATCGCATTTGGGAATCGTCTCATTCCTGTATTTGTCGTGCCTGCGGTGTTGGCGTGTCTCAGTTCATTTGTCCTGTTGTTTGTTCGTCCTGTCGGTACAGCATTTTGGCTACCACTCGTTGTCGCACTTTGTTCAGCAGTTATTCTTTTTACAACCATTACTATTGAAGTTCCCAAGCACCAAGCCCTCGATAAAAATGGTAAATCGTCAACCTTGATTGACGGACTCGTGAGTAATAATTTGCCCAGGGCAATTAGCTGGACGGTGGGAGGCTTTGTTTTGCTTTACATGATGTCTTTAGCAGTGAGGTGAAGTCTAAAAGTTTCGTTGAGGGTTCGTTGAGACCTCTACGGTTATAACGTTGTGAGTAGACCTTTTACGATGCGAATGAGGGTAGGAGGTCTACTTTTTTCGTCTCGTGAAATCCTCGAGCCAGTAAAAACGTTTGCTAAGGTGAGAACATGTCTAGGGCGTTTGTTAAAGAAGACGTTGACGTACCTGAAAGGGAAAAGGTTTACGAGTTCCGTGCTTATTGGGGAACCTCGAGGTTCGAGCTAGAGCCTGCGGTGGTGTACTCGAGCAACAACCTAGCCGACGTGTTGGGCTGGGCGGAGGGACAGCTTGGGTATTATCAAGTTCGTGATAGTTCTGGCAGAATGTTGGCTGAAGTTGATGCTGTTTGAAATCCTGTAGATTAAGTTGTTGTGGCTTATTTGGTGTGTGGTCATCCAAAGCTATTAGAGAAACCCCCCAGCCTCGAGAACTCTCGAGGCTGGGGGGTTTCTCCGCAAATTCGTGCCGCTTAGTTATTGGCGTTGATAGCGATTTTCTTGACTTTGGCTTCGGCGACTTTGGGCAGGGCCACGCGCAAGAGACCGTGCTGCACGGTTGCTTCAACGTTGTCGGTGTTCACGCCATTAGGCAGGGTCACGGTGCGGGTGAACTCGCCGGTGGGGATGTTTTTGACCCAGTAGCGGCGGTTGCCGTCTTCGGACGTAGGCAGTTTGCCGCGCACGAAAAGTTGGCGGCCTTCCACGCTGATGTCTAAGTCTTCAACTTTCACACCAGGAACGGCCATCTCGAGCACGACTTGTTCGTCGGTTTCATACAAGTCGGCGGGGTAGCCGTTCGTGTTGGCGACGGGAGCAGCCACATCGTTAAACAAACGGTCAAAATCTTGAAAAAGGCTATTAGCAAGGTTCCAGTTTTCGGGGCGGGTACGCATTCTTACAAGTGCCATGATGGTTCCTCCGTGTTGATTAGAGTGCGAGATAATCATGTTCTCGCTACAAGGGGAGATTATAAAACTTGAGTGTATGTTTGTCAAGTATTCTGATGGCTTATACTAGCTCGAGCACTGGCTCGAGGGACTCTGCCTTTGCCTCTCCTCTAAAGGGAGGTGTCAGAGAGAGGAAAAATCAAAGAAGATGACAAAGGGAGTGAACTGAAAGTGCGCCTGTACTCTCTGACGGAGGGGTCACGTTTGCGAGACGGCCACACTGCGAACGAGACCCCTCCGTCACTCCGTGACACCTCCCCTTGCAGGGGGGCTTCTCTTATCTCATCCAAAACTTGGTTTATAGCCTTATATACAATTTCAAACTCACGCAGCACTTCATACTTGGTAAAGCGGTTAAAGTCCTATTTCCAAGACCGCGCTTGCGCCAACGACTTCCCAGACAACTTGCCAGGATTCAGCAAATCATTCGGATTATATTTTGCCTTCGCCGCCAGCACGGGTTCACCACCCCAACGCGGGTCAGAGTCTAAATAATAACTATGCGGGTTCGCAACTTGCACACCAATCGCTTCACGTTTTTCCATCGCTTCGACGATACTTTGTTCGTCTTGCAAATAAATTAAATCCAGTGCTGCTAAAGCGAGTACGCCGTTCTGATACAAGTATTCAAAATGAAACGCCACTTTATCGCCGTGATAGTCGCGCAGGGTTTTGACTTGCGCTAAGGCTTTATCAGGTTCGGTTTCAAAACGCGATTGCAAATAGGTCCAGTCGGGGTCTGTTTTCATCGCCCAGAGCGTCGTGTGGTTCCAGGTGAAGTCTGAAAGATTAAAGCTGCTCTTATGATACTTGCTCGCCTCGACTTGGTAATCTAGCGTTCCACCAAACGCCTTTGCTTTTTCGGCAACGATGTTTGTTTGATGTTCGCCTAGCTCGAGCAACACCTGCGCCCGATTTTCTTTGACAGCATTAGCGTTCACGAGCGGTTTGAAAAATGTCGGAATGGGCCATTCGTTCATGCAAATTAAACGTTTGTCAACCGCAGTATCTTTGGCAATCTCGTAACCAAAACGCAGAGCCTGCTCGAGCGTCGGAAACGACATCACGCTTTCTTCCCACTTCACAGCAGGTGCTAAGTTGACCTCGAGTTCAACAATAATTCCCGACATACCGTAGGCGTGGATAAAGCCGAATAAATCGTTGCCGAGAAGTTTGTACGTTTTTGCTTCAGGTGTCATCTCCATCACCGTAACTGAGGTTAAATAATTATCCCAAATCACACCGTGACGAATCGAGCCGACACCGCCAAAGCCGCCGCCGATAAAGCCGCCAATCGTCGCGGTTGCCCAGGTGCTCGGGTAGCATTTGAGTTCGTAACCCTGGTCATTTGAATTAACAGTGGCACGGCCTTGCCGCTCGAGCATTCCCATCCGCACGCCTGCTTGAACGTGCGCGACACCCGTCTCTTTGTTGATGTCAAGAATTTTGTTCAGGCGGTGCGTGGAAACGACGATGCCTTTTTCTAACGGCACGGCTTGACCGTAATTGCCAGTGCCAGCACCCCTAGGCGTAATCGGGATGTTGTGTTTGGAGGCGTAGCGCACGACTTCGCGGAGTTCGTCAACGCTTTGCGGTGCTGCAATGACGTCGGCGACTTTGGTTCCCAACTTTGCCTTCAAAATCGGCGAGTAATAATAAGCATCTTTTGAAAAGACCTCGAGGCTCTTAGCATCGGAAAAAACCCCCTGCTTGCCGAGCATTGCGAATAGGTCGCTTGCTAAGTTTTGTGTCACGGTTGACCTTTCGAGCAGTTCAGCGTTTCAGCTAGTCAGCTAAAAACCTGAAACGCTGAAAAAGCCTTTAGCCGAGCGTATCATGCTGTTGTCACTCGTTTAGCCAAATGGTTCGTTGATGATACCATCGGCTAAAGGCTCTTGCTGACTAGCTGAAATGCTCTTCTTTTATTTCCTGCCTGTACACGAGTCTCCCCGCCTTGTACACGCGCAGCCTCGGAGCCATCATAGCAAAGGCGGTTTCTACATCGTAAGCCTCGAGGATTACCATATCTGCCTGGCAACCAACGTCTAAACCGTAATGTTGCAAGCCCAAAATTTTTGCGGGTTGTGTCGTGATTAAATCTAAAGCCGTTCTTCTTTGTGCTGGACTCGTTAAATGCGCGGCGTGGATTGCCAAGTTTGCTTGCCACAATAAATCATAGTTGCCCATCGGCTGAAACACGTCGCGCACGTTGTCGGAACCTACTGCTACTGTTACGTTTTGCTCGAGCAACTTTTTTATCGGTACGAGTCCGCGCGTCATAGGTTCAGTGTGTCCTTGCAGCATGAGATTGACCGCAGGGAGGCTAATGATGTTGATGTTTGCTTCTGCAACCTGCGCTATAACTTTTTCTTGGACATGTTTTGGTTGTACCGATAGTGAGCAGCAGTGGTCAGCCGTGACTCTGCCCTGTAAACCACGCGCTCTAACCATTTGTGCTAAATCTTTCAAATCGAGCACGGCAGGGTTTTCGTCTTCGTCCATGTGCAGATCTACGTGTTTACCAAAACGCTCCGCTAAATCTAGCGCACTTTTCATGCAAGCAACCGGGTCAGGTGTGATGTGTGGACAGCCGCCGACAATATCAATGCCGTTTTCTAGTGCTTCCGTCATTAGCGCGTCGCCCTCAGAAGTTCCAGGCATTCCGAGGGCGACTAGCTCGAGAAAAATCTTATTTCTAAACTCTTCTTTGAGTTCCTGCATGACTTCTAAAACTTCTAAACCTTTGCTCGAGTCCATATCAATATGCGAACGTAAAGCCGTCGTGCCTTTAGCAATAGCTTGATTAAGTCCTTGTCTGGCACGGTCTTTGAAATCTTCTTTGTCTCTTTTTATTTTTGACGGATACCAACGCTCGACAGCTTCTAATAAAGTTCCCGAGGTGTTCTCGAGGCCGTTGCTGCCAAGTGACATGGTTTTGTCCAAGTGACAGTGTGACTCGACAAACCCAGGCAGCAACACGCGCCCCGCAAAGTCTTCGTCAGTGCTTTTGCCCCCCTTGCTAAGGGGGGAAGGGGGGATTACGTTCGCAATGCGTCCGTCTCGAACAATAACGTCTACAGCGTCACCTTTTCCCCAGACACGTACATTTTTTAATATCAATTCGTCCATAAAATATTTTTGTAGACACCACACTGCTTTTGATTCACGCACTTGACAGTAACACTGCCGGCGTACATATTAAGCAAGTTTATAGCAACCGTATCGCCATGAGCGACACCAAAAACGCCACGAATAAATCACGGTGAACCGTCGCCACAGCAGGTTCGGTGTTAAATACCAGAAAAAATTGATTCACCAAAATAAATGCACCCCACAGCGCAATGCAAAGAATGAGGGCAGTGGTTGCGGTCTCGAGATTCCCCGTAAAAAATGCAACCCACAAATAAATCGTTGCCACAGCCTCCCAAATAATCACGCCAGCAAACAAAACACTGTTAATCCAAGTTGGTGTTTTATAAACCGAAGTTACACGGAGCATCAGTGCCCAGTTTGAAGAGGCTTTAATAGAGTTGGGCAAAAGATGAACGGCTTTCAAGGCTTCAATAACATTCATCACCGTCACCATCAAAAGCCAAATCGCCCAAAGAAGGAGAATACCTTGTTTCAAAACGCTTATTGTCAGCATGAAGGAAAGAAGGAGAAAAGAGGAAAGGTTAAAGAGGAAAGCCAAAAATCTCTTTCCTCCTTCCTCTTTTCTCCTTCCTCTATTTTAGGGAGCTGGAACGAACGAGGCGTTGAAGGCTGCGGTAACATCTAGTTCTGTGTCAGCTTGGAGGACACCGAGTTCTTTGAGCTGGTCGTACACCGTTTGCCAACGTTCTTGCGTCATGATGCCAATGCCCATTGTGGTCGCGTCACCCGTTTCTATAAGTGCTTTAATTTGCTCAGCACCCCAAAGAACCACGTCTTCGGTGTTTTCGCTGTTGGCAGTTTGAAGCGTCGCTGCATACTTAGCGGGGTCAGCAAAAAATGCTTCATAACCTTCCTGCGAAGCCTCGACAAAAGCCTGAACTGCTTCGGGGTTGCTTGCCAAAAATTCTTCGGTTGTAACGATAATGTCAGCGTAAGGGTTGTAACCCGAATCGGCGATGAGAAGTGAGCCATTGGCAAGGCCTTCTTTATCGGCACTGTAGGGTTCGGCGGTGACGTAGTTTTGGGTAATCGCCATCGGGTCAATCGCCCATTCTGATAAACTGCCGCTATAGTTTACGACTTGAACTTTGCCCTCGAGTTCGTATTTATTCTCGAGGAAATCCCAGTAAGCGGCCCCAGGTGAAATGGCGACGGTGCGACCTTCTAATTCTTCAAACGAGCTGATCGGATTCGCAGCGTGATACATAAAACCTTGTGGATTGTTTTGGAAGGTCCCGAACACGGCCACGAGTGGAATACCCTGCTCACGTGCTAACAATACTTCTGTCGCTCCAAGCATAGCGAATTGCACTTTACCCGTTGCTAGCAGTGTGGCACCAATCGTATCTGGACCGCCAGGTTGAATCGTGACGTTTACTCCTTTAGCAGTGTATAGACCGTCTTGTACCGCAGCGTAGAAACCTGCGTGACCTGTTTCTGGGAACCAGTTCAGAACCATCGTCACATCTTCTTGCGCGAACGCAGTCGAAAAAAGGAGTACCGCTAGCGTAAAAAGTTTCTTCATTAAATCCTCCCATAATTTGTCGTCAACGGAGTTTTTCCGTAATGACCTAAACTTAAAGCAGTCAAAAATCTAAAATTAGAAAATCGAAGAGGTTTGAACTTTTGATTTTTCTTTTTTGATTTTTGATCATCCTTCTCTTGCTGATTCGTGCCAGTTTTTCAAAAACAAATTACTGACCCAACTTACGACTGCGAAGAAAAGAATACCTAAAATGGCTGCACAAATAGCAGTGGCAAAAAGGCTGGACATTTGCAGTCTCCCTTTTAACTCGACAATCAAAAAACCTAGTCCGCCTTGTGTGCCCGCCATCCCGCCAATATACTCACCGACGATGGCTCCGATGACCGATGCTCCTGCGGCGATGCGTAACCCTGTGAAGAAGTAGGGAAGAGCAGCAGGCAAGCGCAGTTTGAGTACCGTTTGCCAGGGCGTAGCATCATAAAGCTGGAAGAGGTGTTTAAGTCCTGTATCAGTAGAGCGCAGACCGATCACTGTATTGGCAATCACAGGAAAAATAGCAATGATCACCCCAATCGCAACGATGGCGTTGAGACCAACACCAAACCAAATAATAATGATAGGCGCAATCGCCACTACTGGAACGGCTTGCAGCACGACAGTGTAAGGAAAAAAGCCTTTGTAAAGGAAGGGCACACTCACCAGTAGCAACGCGACTAAAGCACCAATAAGAGAGGAAGCAAGAAACGATAAAGCGGCACCCCGAAAGGTAATCCAAGTGGCACTAAAAAGTCTGTCTCCTCTATCTTGAAAGGCTTCAATCACGCCCCTAGGCCCTGGCAAGATAAAAGGTGGAGGAGCAAAAACAATAACCGCGAGTTGCCACAAGATGACGATGATGACAAACGCAACAACAGGAGGAAGAACGTTTTCTAACCAAGAGGAACGGGGTTTAGTGACGGTCACACTAGGGCTAGCTTGTTGCGTTAAGGCTTTTTGAGTCATCGTAACACCTTCATGCTGCTACCGCCTTTCGCCCTTCTAATTCTGACAAGACTTCATAGACAAGTTTACTGTATTCTTGCGTACCACGAAAACTGCTGCTACGCGGATAGGGTGTGGGTACGTTCACCAGCGTTGCCATGCGCCCAGGATGGGGTGTCATCACGGCGATGCGTTCGGATAAATAAACAGCCTCAAACACGTTATGCGTCACGAAGACAATCGTCGCACCTGTGGAGAAGCGGATCATGAGGAGTTCGTCATTAAGTCTTTGTCTGGTAAGTTCGTCTAAGGCTCCGAAGGGTTCATCCATCAAGAGTAGCTGCGGACGGGTGACAAGTGCCCTGGCTATCGAAACACGCATTTTCATCCCGCCAGAAAGTTCGCGTGGATAAGCCCCTTCACGAGTTGAAAGTCCGACGAGATTTAAGATTTCTCGAGCCTTCCCGAGTCTCTCTTCTCTGTTTACGCCTTTGAGTTCTAAAGGCAGCGCAACGTTATGAAGCACTGTTCTCCAAGGCAGAAGCGTGGGTTCTTGAAAGACAAACGCCATCTCGTCACGGTTGCCCTGTCCTGGAACTTTGCCTTCAACAATCGCCGTTCCCGAAGTGATGGACTCGAGTCCCGCCAAAATCCTCAGCAAGGTAGACTTGCCGCACCCCGAAGGTCCGACGAGTGATACAAACTCACCCTCATTGACGGTGAGGTGGATGTTTTCTAACGCCACCGTGCCGTCAGGAAACTGCTTGTATAAGTTTTTAACATCAATTAAAGAATTCGCCACAGCCCGCGCTCCAAGAATGATTCGTAGTTCTTGTTTCTGACGACGTTTGACTAAAGGCTTTTTGAAGTGATCTCGAGCCAACCCATATTTTCAAAAGCACCTCACCGTCTGGGGCGCACCGAGCAAAAGCTGGTAGCAGTTCCAAACGTTCACACAAGAGTATAGAGAAATGTGCAAACTGTCAATGCTCAGGATTACTTTGTTAAAAGGTTGGTGTGACAGTTTGCAAGGTGTACTCAGAATAATCGGGGGAGACTCGAGTCTTTACAGAAGTATGATGGAATCTTTTGGAAAGGCAAGAGGTGTAACAGCCTCTCCAGCTTTCACGACAAAGCGCGTCAGATACTCTTCACCCATTGGGTCGCGGTAGACCTCAGTGTGGTTGTCCTTGAGGTTGACAATCCACACCTCACGAATGCCAGCAAGAGCGTAGCGGTTTAACTTTTTACCTCGGTCATAGGCGAGGGTGGAATCTGAAACTTCAATGACCAGGTAAACGTCTTGGGGTTCTGGATGTTGTTTGCTGTAGTCACGCTTTGGATTGAGAAGGGCAATGTCAGGCTGAGGTAAATCATGTGGCTCGAGATAAAGTGGGTTTTGACTCCTAACTCTAGCACGTCCAGAGAATTGCAAAACCAAACCTTCAACCAAACCATCCATTTCATTTGCATGACCTTCGCCAATCGGTTGCATTTCGTAAACCTCACCGTCTAAGAGTTCATAGCGTTTTTCAGGGTTGAGTTTGCCTGTCTCATCCAGAGCAAGCAATTCTTCAACTGTCCACTTTTTTAGCGTGACCATGCTGTATTGTAGCGTATTTTAGGGGTAAACTATGCCTCATGCTGAGTGTTCAGACCCTTCAAACGGTTGCAGAAAGACATGGTACACCTACTTACGTTTATGATTTAGAAACCATCAGCGAGAAAGTCAAGCACTTGCGCCAAGTATTGCCTAATGCGACCCTTCTCTATGCAGTGAAAGCCAACCCTAGTGGTGCAGTTTTAAGACATTTGGCAAGTCAGGGTGTTGGCGCAGAAGTCATTACCTTGGGAGAACTCGAGCGTGCCGTTCGTGCAGGCATTGCCAAAGAAAAAATTATCCTAAGCGGCCCGAGACAAGATAGAGAGCTGATTGGTAGGGCACTCGAGCTAAACATCAGACACATTCGGTTAGACAGCACTTAACAGTGGCAA
>ERZ1066120.1347-NODE-1347-length-15668-cov-7.351694_pt1 | contig 15668 bp, 11 predicted proteins | sample MGYA00382767_ERZ1066120 | MGnify/ENA primary metagenome ERZ1066120 (study PRJEB33369, sample SAMEA5778350) | biofilm metagenome | biome: Industrial cooling water; feature: Water cooling tower basin; material: Biofilm | place: United Arab Emirates | collected...
GTCGAAAACATCATCAAGGCCCTTTCGCCCGACGAACTCAAATCGGTGGGCGACCTCGTGGCAGCGGGCGAAAAGCCCGGCCCCAATGCGGCTCATTCCGGTGCGGCTCATCCCGATGCGGCTGGTTTGGCGCCAAGCTCCGAGGGTGATAAGGACGAGCAGGAACCCCACGACTTCGATTCGTTCGGCGATTTCGGCCATGACGAAGACGATGACGAGGATGAAGCCGACGCCGACGCTTTCGCCGACGGTGCGAGCGGCGCGCCCAAAGGTTCGTCGCCCAAAAGCCCTCTCACCAAAGGCAATTTTGCCAAAAGCGGTCATGTGGACGCGACGGAGTTTCTGGCGCAGTTGGGCGAAGTCGTGGCGCAATCGGCCAACGACGCTCGAACCGTGGTGCAGGGCAACGCCGAACTCGCGCAGGGCTTGCACATCGCCATCGACCTCGTCAAATCTCTGGCGGGCGAAGTCGGGGACGTGCGCGCGGCTCTGCGCGACGAATCCGCTGCGCGTGCCGCACTCGAAGCCAAACTCGACGCGCAGAGCCAGGCCACCGAGCAGATTGTGAAGGCGCTTCCCGATTTCGAGGAAAACGCGCACTTCATCAAATCGCTGCGCCAAAGCCCCATCGGTCATCCGATGCGCGGCGCGGGCGGCGCAAACGCGAGCGCTGGAACATTCGCCAAAGCCGCCAACGCGGGTTCAGCAGAGGTTCCGCAGGGCGGCGTAAGCGGTTTGCCTGTGGGCGGTGTGGCCCAGCGGCCTCTCATGGGAGCCGACTCGCTTTCGGGCGCGTTTTCGGGCGCCGACGAGGGCGCGGGTTTCTCCGAGACCGAGGCGACGCGCTTCGGGCTTTCGCAGCGCAACTTCATGAAAGGCGTGCGTTCGCTCAACCAAAACGAACTCCAGGACGCGGGCCTTTCCGTTGACCAGTATTTTTCAATCCAAAGCGGCACCACGCCCTTTGGCGCCGTTCCCAAAAGCGTTTTGCAAAAAGCGGCGGCCAAAATCGGACTCGTTCTCAGCGACGCCGAATAGCGACGCCCAAAAGCACGTCTTCCTTTGTGTTTCCCTGCGCGAAAGGTGACACCCAAAAAGGGGCTACCCGAAAGGGCCATCCGTCCTTTCGCGCTTTCCCTCTCCCTTTTTCAAAGGGGGTTCGTTTGATTCGGGGCGAAAAGCCCTTTGGGGCGAAAAGCCGCTCCGTTTGAGAGAAAAAACAGGCATCAGGCCGCATCCCTTGCGATGCATTCATGTCGACCACCGCACCCATCTACACCAATGCGCCCCTGACGTTTGCCGATTACGGCGAGCATCTGGCCTTCCTGAACGATCAACAGTTCGGCGAAGCGGGCGCCTACCGCACCGCGCAAGACCTTGCGCTGCTCGAAGCGACTTTCGCCAAAGCCCTTTCCTCGACCGGCATCACGCCCACGCCCGGCGTGAGCGGCGGTGACGCGCTCAAAGACCACACGGTGGCGGCGGAACTGGCCATCACCGAGCGCCGCAAAGAAACCGAAGCGCCGATGTGGACGCGCTACAAAAAGGTGCCGCACCCCTACGACCGCGTGGAATTTCGTCGCATTGACGACTTCGGCGGCGACGAATACGGCAGCGTCCTCAACACGCGCACCCTCGACGGCGGTTTGCAGCCGACCGAACCCAACACCGGCGTCGTGGTTTTGCCGATGGCGTGGTATGGCGTTCTGGGCGTGGTGACGCTGATGCTCAACACCCAGCGCACCGTCGGTTTCAACGGCATCGCGGTGGGCAACGCGCAAGACACCCTGGGCATCACCAACCTCAACAATTTGGTGTTGAACATGGATCGCCACACCGTGTGGGGCAAACACTCGGTCAACCCATTCCAGCCGGACGGCCTCATCGAGCAGACGCGCCGCGCTAATACCAAACGCCGCCCGACGCGCATCAACTTGCGCGGCCAAACGCTGACGCGCCACCTCGCGCAGCACATCGAGGCGATTTTGCGCGAAAAAGGCGCGATGTGGAGCGAGATGTGGATGACGGGCTACTCGCGCGCCGATTTCACCGAGCAGTTCGCCGACGCCGTGCGCGTGGCGACCGGCAACACACTCACCGCCAACAACCGCATCGAGGACGTTCTCATCTCCAAATGGAACGGCGCCGAAGGTCAGGCCAAAATCCTGACGCAAAACCACTTGCGCCCGCGCGCCTGGAACGAGGCCGCTTCGCCGGGCGCACCCAGCGCGCCCGTCACAATCACGCTCACACAGTTCGCTAACCCCCTTGGCAACGCTTGGAGCGAAGACGGCAACATCGAAAACCTGCCCGCTGGCCCCATCACCTACTTCGTTCGGGCGCGCGGTATCAACGGCGTTTCGGTTCCGGTTTCGGCGGGCACCATCAACGTCGTGGCTGGCAACGCGGTCAACATCGCCATCACCAAAAACGACCTCGGCGCGATTGAATACGAAATTTTCGCGGTTCGCAACGCTTCGGGCATCGGTGCCAAATTCCTGGGACGCGTCGGCGCGTTCGTTTTGCCCAACGGCAACACCATCAACGTCGGCGCGGTCGTGAACTTCGTGGACGATGGCGAATACGTGCCGGGCTGCGATACCGCGCTGATTCTGGCCAATGGCGCGCTGCCCAACGGCGAAGACGAAGTGCAATTCAAACAGCAGTTCCCCGTCACCAAAGTGCCGCTGCCCCGCCACTTGCTCGGATTCCCGACGGCCTATGTCGCCGCGATGACGCCGCAAGACCAGACGCCAGGCTACAACCTGATTCTGGAAAACATGGGCCGCACCGCGCTCGTTGCGTAAACGCTTTTTGCGTAATCGCTTTTTTGCTCAACCAAAAAAAGGAGCCAATGGAGTTTCTCCGACTCCGTTTGGCTCCTTTTTCGTTAGGGCAATCCAAAACCCCAAAACCGAAAATCATCATGGAAAATCTCAACTCTGTCGCGCTCTTCACCCTGTTGGAATCGCTGCGCCCCGGCTCCATCGGGATGTGGGGCGCGCAAAGCGGCGATGTGCGCGTCGAATTCGATATCGATGGCAAGGCCGTCGTGCCGCTCGATGTCGCGGCCAGTGCGATTGAACCCAAAGCCGTGCGAGAGGCGCGCGAAACGCTCGCCGCCACCGAAGGCGTGACGGGGCAAGACGTGCTGGCGCGCTACCCGGCGCCCCTCTACTTCGTGGCGCGCGAAGACCTCGAAGAAGTCGAAGGCTTCGCCACGCGCATCGAAGAACTCAAAAACGCGCCCGTTCCGGCTTACGACGCCGGAGAAATCGTGCAAATCCACATTCCCGATTTCGCGGGCCGCCCCGTCGTCGCGGGCGATAATCTCACTGTTGACTTCGACCCCAACGGTAGCGCGCTGTGCGGCATCAACACCGCGCAAACCTTTCTCGAATCGTTCCCCGACGCCATCGTGAAACCTCTCGTGACGGAAGAGCCGAAAACGGAAGAGCCGAAAACGGAAGACGAGGACAACGACGAGTCCAAGGCGCCGCGTTCGCGCCGTCGCTCCTGAGTTCGTGCTGTGAGCGTCAACGAAAGCGTCAACGAAGATGAAAGTCACCAAGCCCAATTCTGCCCCCGTGAACGCGCCGCGCGTCTCCAAGCCGGTGCCGAGTTCGCCGCCGCATGTGCAAAGCGCTCCGACTCCGGGCGGGCCTCCGGGCCTCGTCCAGATGAAGGTGCCGGTCAAAACGGCGCACGGCACGTTCATGGAAACGCGTTGGGTGGCTCCGGCTCAAGGCGGCGGCGCGATGATGGGGCGTGGGGCCGGGTCGGGTGGCGCGCCCAAACCGCTTCCGCCTCCGCCCCAAAACGCGGCGGGCGCCTTCAATGCGCGCCTCATCGCGATGGGCAAGCCGGGCCTCGCGCGCAAAGGGAGCGGCGTGTGCCACATGACGGGCCAGAGCGAGCCGATGGCGACCGGCCACACGCCTTACGACTCTTTGCGCCACATCGAAACGGCGCGCCTTCGCAAAAAATCGGCGAAGGCGCTGCGAGTGGGGCGGGTGCGCGAGTTCGTGCATGGCGCGGCGCACGACATCGCGCGCACCTTCCACAACGGCGCCGATGCCGCTTCGGTCAAAAGCCATCTGCTGCACATCTACGGCACCGATGCACTGCGCCACGCGACCAAAGTTGCGGTTCACGCGGCGGGCCACGCGGCGGCGCGCATCAAGTCGCTGGCGCAGCACGGCAGCGAGCAAGCCGTCGAACATCTGCGCCATTTCGCGCACGGCCCCTGGACGCGACTCGCGCACACGGCGCTGGCGCACCACGAACTTTCGCACGAGCGCGTCGCGCGCAAACACGCCCAAGCCCTCGAATCGCACAGCGCTTTGATGGACGAGCTGCGCGGTCATCAGGACGTGGCCGATGCGCTCGATTTGCACTCGCGTGCCAAAGCCGCTTTCCACAAACTGCCGCCCGAAGCGCGCACACCGGAGCGCGTCGCCAAAATGAACGCGATTTCGCGCAACGTCCACAAACAAATCCTCGGTTCGGGGCAATACGGGCGATTTCGCCAAAGCGTCGGGCGTTTGCAAAAGTTGCAAGCGCGCGCGCAGCACCATGTCGAAAGCCACAAACAACTGAGCGGCCATCTCGACCGCTTTCACGACGCCGTCCTCGACCACATGGCGGCTCACGGCCATCTGGCCACCGCTTAAAGCGTCCTCGCCCCAAGCGTTTTCGCCCCAAGCGTCCTCGCCCCAAGCGTCCCCGCTCCCGATTCTCGTTTCCCACTTCCATGCTGCCCCAACTTCCCGACATCCATTATCGCGGTGGCCACCAAGGTTTTTTCGCGTTCAATCTCGAACCTTCGGGCATGATTTTGCCCGACGCGGGAACTCTGCCCGCTGGCCCGTCCTCGCTACTGTTCGCGGGCTACGCGGGGCAGCCGGGCGTTCAAAAGCCCGAAGGCACGCAGCCGGTGCGCGGCGTCGGTTCGCCGCGAATGCTGCAAGCCGTGCCCGGATTTCGTCAGCCGACCTACGACGTCAATCTCACGCTCGGCGCGGGTGTCAACGTGCTACTGCTCCTGCAATGCGCGCTTCGCCACTTGACGGTGCCCGCTGGTGGCCCCAATATTCCCGCCGCGAGCAAATTCCACTGCTTGCCGGTTTTGGCTGTCGGCGGTGGCGCGTTCGACCAGTGCGACGTGGCCGCGTCCTACCACTGGCAGGGCCGTCACGCGATGATCAATTCGCTGGGCCTTTCGATTGCCAACGGCCAGGCCGCGACCGCGAATTTGCAGTTTTGGCCGGTGTGCGTGGACAAAACCGCGCCCAATATTACCGGTATTTCCGATGCGGCGCTGCGAGCGGCGGGCGGCGACGTGTTCGCGTGGCAACACATGTCGTTCGAGTTCGGCGGCTACGACTACTCCGGCATCATCGAAAGCGTTTCGATTCAACTGTCCAACGGTTTGCGACGCGGCCCGATGCGAACGCTGCAAAGTGTGGCCGGAGCCAACTCAGCGGCCAAAAAAGCCAATCCGCTTTACCGCGCGACGCGCCAGGTGATTCCGGGCAGCGAAGACCTACAAATCCAGCTCAACCTGCTCGACAAACTGCCCGAAAACATGGACGGCGAGCAAAACGAAGGGCTTTTCACCGTCGTGCTGGCCAACGATCAGGCCGCGTTTGAATTTCGTATTCAAAGCAACTTCCTCGTCGCCGAAAACCAAAACGCGACCGCGCCCGAAGCGCCCTTTGGCTTTGGCGCCTCCTTCATGAGCAGCGATATGACCGTCACGCGCGTAGTGTGATTTTCGGTGGTTACGTGACCACACCCGCAAAATTCCCTTTCTCCCATGAACTCCCAATACCCTGAAATCGAACCCGAATTTGCCGAAGATTCGCCAGTCGAAGATTCGCCAGCCGACGAGCCGCAAGTTGCGAAAACGCGACCTGCGAAAACGCCAAGTGCGGGCGAAAAATTCTTGGCCTCGCGCGCGAGCGAAAGTCCTGGTGGCGAAACTTCATCGCAGCCGTCGCCTCTTGGTCAGACCAGCACCGTGAAAAGACCATTCAAACGCTCGTTTTTCCAGTCGGACAAAAGCGCGCCCGCGCAGAAAATCGAGCTTTACGGCGAAGTGTTCTATTTCGACCCGCTCACCGACGACGCGCGCGAGGAATACGAGAGCGCGTCGTCCAAAATCGCGCAAAAACTGGGACTCAGCGACGATGAATACCGCGCCCTACCAGTGGAATTCTTCAACCTCGAACAGAACAAAATCCGCATCGCAGCTGAACACGAACTGTTCGACGTGGTTTTGTGCGATGCGCTACGCGATTGGAGTTTGCCCGTGCCGTGCAACGACAAATACAAACGCGACTTGCACCTCGACCTCAAACGCGATTTGGCCGAAATGATCGTCAGCTTTTCGATTCACGGGGTCAGCGAGGCGCGATTTCGCAAGGCAATTGGCTAAAGCCTACGTCGGCGCCGATGCGTCGGCCCTGGTTCATCTGGCGAGGACGCGGCCCGATATGGCGCAACTCCTCGAAGATTTTCTGCTGCTCAAACAGATTCCTGGGCTTTGCGACATGGCCGAGCGCGGCGCGTTCGGGCTGCGCCTCAACTGTCCCAAATGGCGCGCCGCGATTCGGGAACTGGCGGTGGCGGTTTCGCTCGAAGAAGCCGCGCATCGCAAGGCCGCAATCGAAAAAAGCCGCTGTCCCTGGATGGAGAAATAGGGTTCTGGGTGCGCGGTTCTGGGTTCTGGGTTCTGGGGTTTGTGCCTCGCACCAGCATCTCGAACCCAATGCCTCGAACCTGAAACCCGACGAAGTAAATGCCCTCGATTTCCGCGACTTCGCCCAATCCGGTGGATGTGGGGCAAGACCTGCTCATCACCGGCACCGACCTTGACACGACGACGCGCGTGGTGTTCGTGTCGCGTGGCGGGCGGGGTATCGCGTCGGCGGCGCCGCGCTCGGCCTCGGCGACGAGTGTCGTCGTGACGGTTCCGCTCAAAGCGAAAAGTGGCATTTTCTACCTCGTGACGGGCACCGGCAACGTCGTCGGGCCGGCGGTAACGATTAACGACCCGCTGGGGAGCGCGCAGGGCGGACAAAACGCGCCGCCGCGCAATCCCTATGTCGCGGCGCTCGCCAGGCCGTTTCAGAAATACGTCGGCCCTGCATCGCTGGGCACTGCGGTGGCGGGCGTGGGTTTGTCGGCGAATTTCGGCGAAAAAATCGCGGGCGATTTCGTGCGTGGAGCGCTCGCGGTGCCGCGCGAAGTTTTGAGCGCTGGAACCAAAATCGCGCAGTTGCTCGTGGACGGGGTTTTGTCCGTTCTGGGGCCGACGGGCGCGGCGATGAGCCGAATGCTTTCGGGAATCGCGGGCGGCTTGCAAAAACTGCTCGAAAACGGGCTTTCACTGGCGAGCAAAGGCATCGGACTCGCCGGCAAAGTCGTGGGCGGTGGCCTGGGCGCGGTCGGCGCCGTTGGCGGCGCGGCGGTCGGGGCGCTGTTCGGGTTTCCGGGCGCGTTCGTTGGCGCGGCGATTGGCGCGGGCATCGTGACGGGCATCCTCAAAGCCGTCGAAGGGCTGGCGGGCGCCGTCGCGGGCGTTTTGGAAGGCGTGGCGAAAACGTTTGGAATTTTCGCCGAAGTCGCGGGCACGATGATTCAGTCGCTGATAGACATCGTGAAAGACGCGACCGAAACCGCGATTCAAAAAGCGCGCGCCATTTTGCAAATCTCGCAAGCGAGTGGATTCTCGGTGGGGCAGTCGAGTCTGGCGGTGCAAACCGGTCAGGCGTTTGGCATCGGCGCCGGGCAGTTGCCGCGCGGCAACGCGTTTTTCGCGGGCGCGATGAGTTCGCTTTACGGTGGCGACGGTTCGGGCAGCCCCGACGACCTGCGCGCCTATCGCCAGATGTATCGCAGCCATGCCGACCAAGGGCCAATCGGCCTGATGATCGCGCAGATTTACGAAAGCACGGTCGGCAAAGGCGCTTACCGCGAAGCCGTGAACTACGACGACGCGACGTTCGAGCGTCAAATGGCGCGCGCGAACGACTTGGAGATGAATCCGGCGTCGGTCAAAGCGTTCGGGCAAGAGTTCAAGTCACTGATGGACACAGTCGGAATGCTGGCCGAAAACGTGAAAGTCACGCTCGCCGAAGCGTTTTTCCCGATTTTGCAAGAAGGGCTGGACGCGGCGATTAATTACTGGCTCGAAAACCGAGAGGTCATCGTGGACACAATTTTCGAGATCGGGAAATGGTTTTACGCCGATTTGCCCGTCATGATGAAACAGGGCGTGGCACAAGTCGCCGTTTTCGTAGCGAATTTCCTGGATTTGCTGAGCGGGTTGGCATCCACTTTTTTCAAAAAGGTCGTGCCCTTTTTCGAGAGTCTGCCGGAAAAAATCGAAAAAACGACGGCGGAGATGAAAAAATTCGCTGACCAAATGGTTTTGCTGGGCAAAGTTTTGGTGGGCGTGGCCGCTTTGGGGGCAGTGGGAAAATTGGCGCGCGGTTTGGGTGGTTTGGGTCGCGTTGGCGGTGGCTTAGGTCGCGGCTTGGGGCGTATTGGCAGTGGTTTGAGGAGTGGCTTGAGTCGTATTGGCAGCGGTGTGGCGACTCGTCTTATATCGGGGGCCGGATATTTGGGCAGCCTTTGGGGTTATGCGAGCGGTGGCGGATTGTTGGCTGGTGCGAGCGGCGGCATGATTGCGGGAGCCACTGCCGTAGGAGCCGCAGCGGGAACAGCGGTTGGCTATGGATTGTATCGAGCGGGGCAAGGTGTGGGACTGCTTGACCGCGAGCTTTCGTTTAAAGAACGCATGGAAAATGGTTGGGGCCGTTTCCGTGATTTGGTAACGCTCAACAACGGGAATTATGATCGAGTTTGGACAAAACGAATGGCGGAGGAAGCTGCGCAAAAAGAAAAACAAGAGAAAGAGCAGAAAAACAAAGTTGTTGAGCCAAAGAGTAATGGAGCAAAGGCGGAAGCGAAGTCGCAGTCGCAGGGTGAAAAGCAGAGCGCAAGGGGAGCAGTTGGCTCAACGGCAGTTGGCTCAACGGCAGTTGGCTCAACGGCAGTTGGTTCAACAAAGGAGAAAACAGAAAGAGACGGTAAAGCATCGGAGAGCAAAAAGGGTGGTATCGAAAAACAGGTCGCCAATTCTCTGTCCGATACAGCTTCGTCACTGCGCAAGTGGGCCGAGCAAATGTCTCTCAGCGACAGCCAAGCTAAAGCCGAAATCGAGCAACGTCGCAAAGCTTACGACGGCATGGTTGCGCCGCTGCGCGACATCGCGTCCTCAAACCGCGAAATCGCGCAAAACACCAAGCCGCGTTCGGCGGCGGCGGGTCAGGTCGTGTCCGCGCAAAACACCTTGGAGCGCCTCGTCGCCTACATTATTGAAGACGCTTACCTGCAAGCAGGGCGGTGAAACCCAAGAATGGCACTGAGCAAACAAGGTTACACGCCCTTCGCCAAGGTCTTCGCGGGCAACGTGGCGGGCAAGCCACGCGGCGTTTTGCCGCTGAACAGTGCGGCGAGTGCGTTTCGCTATTCGCACACCATCGAGCGGCTTTCGTCGTCTTCGCCGGGCAGTGGCAGCGTCTTCACGCCCCAAGTCGGATTTTGGACGATTCAGATTCGCCAAAGCGCGGCGCCGGGCGCCAAAATCCTGTTCGAGCAAAGCGTGCAACTGGGTATCACGGCCATTGATGGGCCGGATGGCGTGTTTTGGTTCGTGCATGAACTCTACACCTATCGCTTCAAGACGCGCGTTTGCGACGGGCAGTTTTTGCCGCCGCTCGTCGAGCCGCATCAGGCGCCGCGAGTCACACCACCTTCGCCCACTTCGGGGCCACCGGCGCGGCCCGACGTGCCGCGATTTTTCGGCGTGAAAGTCACGCAGATGAGTCTCAAGATGCCGCCGCTTCCAGCGCGCGCGCAAAGTTTCGAGGTGCAATGGAGCCGCGAACGTTACAGTGGGTTTCAAACCTTCGCTTCGAATCTGGGCGCGGATGCCGTCGTCGCGTGCGATGTCGTGGCGCAGTTCGGCGTTTCGAGTGGCAACGCCGCAGTCGCGGCGACCGAGCTGGTGTGGTTTCGCGTCGTGGCGGTGGGGCCGGGTGGCAAAACCGAAAGCGACGCGGTGCGCGACACCTGGAACCGCGTGGAAAACGGGCAGCTCGTGGCGGGTTACGAAGGCTACAAATATCTCGACTGGCCGCGCGCGACGGTTTTTTCCGAGCAAAGCCTCATCTACAACCCGCGCGCCGTCGGTGCGCCGCTCGTGGTGCGCGTCAACCCCGAATGGGTTTCGCCCGCGTGGGGTTACAAATGCCAGTTGCCGCGCGGCGCGTTTCTCGACATTATCTCCGACTATTGGGTCGGGCGGCTTTCCAACAACGACATCTACTACAGCGTCTCGTGGAAGCGAGCGATGGGAGCCAAAGCGCTCCACGACGGGCGCGTGGATACGCTGTGGCTGCTCGACCCGGCGAGCAAAGAGGGTTTCGAGTGTTTTCGCATGACGCGCGTCGCATCGCAGGGTCGGGCGCCACTACGAAAACACAGGCGCGTCGGCTTGGTTCAAGCCGACGCGCCCAAAAATTTCGGGGTGTTTCGGCACGGTTCGACGCTTTACGTTTTGGGAAGTGTTGAAACGGCGATTCCTGACGAGGGGGGGCAAAACCAACTCACGATGCGCGCCTCGTTCGATGAAGGCGCGCTGTGGGAAACCGTGATGACGCCCCAGGATTCACAGATGCTCAAGGGGCTCGAAGTTTTGGCGTCCGTCATGCACACCGACGGCGCGACGATTACGCTGCTGTGCGAGGCCACCGCGACGGTGATTTCCAACGACCCTCAAAAAACCGAGGACGAAAAGAACATCAATCAGGGCGATTTGGTGCGCGCGACGCTGCACCTCGACAAGGGGCGTTGGGTTCCATCACGCCTTGCGACGGTTAAAGCGCGAAACGCGCAAACCACGCTGCCGGAATCGGGAGACATCGTTTCGCTGCTGCGCGCCAAAAACGGAAACTTGCTGCTCGTTTGCAACGGAAACAGCGAAGGTGACGGACAAACCGAAGGTGATGGACAAACCGAAGGTGATGGACAAACCGATGAAAACACCGTTTTGCTCTTCACCTCCACCGATGAACTGCACACGCTCGCGCTTTCGCCCATCGTGCGTTAGGTTGAGCGAGTGTTGGCGGCAGAAACGACAGAGCCTTCCTCAATGCTTGAGGAAGGCTCTGCGGTAAGTCGCTGTGGCAAGTCGCTGTGGAGAGTCGCTATGCGGCGATGAGCCGCTCGATGTGTTCGTATTGGGCGCCTTTTTGTGCGTTGGCTTCGGACAAATCGAAGTTCATCTGAAGCGAAAGCCAAAACTGGGCGCTGGTGCCCAAAGCACGGCTGAGGCGGTTGGCCATATCGACCGTGATGGGGCGGCTCTCGTTGACGATCATGCTGACGGTGCGGCGCGAAACTCCGAGCTTGTCAGCGAAATCCGTCTGGGTGAGTCCCGTTCGGGGAAGAAACAGGTCTCGCAAAATCGCGCCGGGATGACTGGGCGCCCTTTGAGCGCGGTCTTCCTCGGTCACTTCAAAATCGCCCTTCTCATCGTGACCGTCGTCAACGAAAAGAGGGCCTTCGTAATCGAGTGGGGAAAACTCGATATTTGCAACCTCAATTTGCGGGATGAGGTGCGGGGTGTTGGTCGCCATGTTTGTGTGTGTTCCTTGAGATTTTCTGGGTGATTGACAAAGCGGTTTGAGAGCTTTGGCGGGGTAAACCTCTCAAGAACTTGAGCGATTTACCCTCACCAAAACCATCGAAAATCAGTGATAATCTTCGATGTCGACGCGGGAAACGTGAAACACGTCGCCCTCTGGCTCCGGCACGAAAGTGATACGGTGATTTCTCGTCAGAGTCACTGCATACGTTCCCGCACGGTCGCCACTCAATGAATCAAAACCCACCACATTCTCCAAATCCACCAAGCTTTGGGCATTCTCAAGGGCGTCGAGAATATCCGTGACTCGCTGACGGAGATTGGGCGTTATCCTTCTTAGTTCGCCCCGAAAGGCATCCCTAAGAGCGTTGGATCGAAACCGCTTTATCATGGTTCACAAAGGCCGTAACCTTTCGGGTTACAAGTATAGGGTGTGACCTGAGAAGTTACAAGGTGCAAGTTTCGCCGTGCGATAAAATTTTTCGTGGTTCCGTTTCGTCATGCCGCTCAAAGACCTTCCTGATTTTCGCGTTTTGGCTTATCCGAGCGACGGCTTGCCGCGTTGTCTCGTGACGCCGTTTTCGCACACCGACCTCATGCACTCGCTGCTATTGCCGCAGACGGGCGAGGGGGCGCTGGCCAAGAAAATGGCGCGTCCGCTTTCCGAAGCCGATATTTTGGAGCAGGTGCGCGTGGGCGCGTGGCGCGAGCAAGACGAGTTCGCGTTTTTGGGCGATGGCGTGCGCTTCGTGCGCCTCGGCGCGATGGACGAAGGCGACAAAGACGGCACCAAAGCCGCGACCGGAGCGACGGCGCAAGTGCAACAGCGCGAAGACGGGTTTGGCGAAATCTCCGGTTTCGCGCTCGTGCCGTCCTATGTGCCACTCCATTTTCGCTTGAACGACTTCGACGAGTCGCGCGACCCCAAGGGGGAAACGAGGCTCCAGGTGGAACTTTATCATGTGTTTCGCCCAATCATTTGGAAGCCGGTGCGCGGTTTGCCGCGCGGCTCACGCGATGCGGCGGGCAACCCGATTTTGCGAAAAGTCGTGGATTTGCGCGGCAAGAACGCGTCCGTCAAAACGCACTGAGACAGCGTTTGCACCGACGACGAGCCGCGTCTGGGCCGCATTTTTCATGGCGCCCACACGCCCGACGATTACGTGGCCGTCGAAACGCAGGAAAAATGGCCAGCCAATCGCGGGTTTTACCTCGACATCGAAGACCTTCAAATCGCGGCGGGCAACACGGGACAAACTCGGCTGCGAATCGAGTTCGGCGACCAATACGCGCTGATTTTGCGTGATGGCGAAACGCCCGCCTTTGAAAAGCGCATCTACAAACGCACGACGGGCGCGGTTCCTTCGGGCGATGCAAAGCTGCGTGAATTGCCCGATGAAGTCAAGGACGCGCTGAAAGACGAATTGGGCGCGGCGCTCACGGGCGGCGCGTTCGTGGCCGCGACGCCGCAGTGGAACACGGTTTCGCAGTTGGGGCGCAGTGGCAAAGTCGCGTTTGGCAAAGCGCGCCGCATTTTTTTGAGCGTCGAGCGCCTTGCCGGTCGGTTTCGGTTCACGGTGGGGTTGGGCGATGCGCCGCCGGGCGTTTACGATGTGATTGACCGCGTGGCGATTGACGACATGATTGGCGAGCCGACGCGCTTCGAGCCGCGTCCCGCAGCGTGGAAAGCCGCCAAAATTCGCGTGTTCTTTGCTGGGCTTTCGGGGCATATGGGCGGCGGCGAAGTCCTTTTCGTCAATCCGGCGGTTTTGACTGGCACTTCGATTGAGGGAGTGCATCCCGACGAACTCCGAATGCGCCGGGCGCGCATGGGCAAGATTAAGCGCGCGAGTCTGGCGCGCCTTATTTCATGTCCAGGGCGCCTCGTCGAAGGCGAACTGCCCAGGGCGCGCGCCATTGTCGCGGGCTGGAACGGCGATGGCACGCACATGGAAACCACCGCGTGTAACGCGTTTTTGCGACACGTCGGGCGCGGTTTGCGCACGCGCGCGCTGGCGTATTCGGTCGAACTGCGCGCCTCGCGCGATGGTCAGGACACGCCCTTGCTTTCGATGGTCGGCGTCGAAATCGATGGCGAATACTGGCTGCCGCAACGGGCGCCGCTCGACATCACGGCGGCGTGCACCGGGACGGCGAAACTTTCGACGGGCGAGCCGCCCGACGTGCCGGGCGCCGAATTATCGCTTTCGATTGACCGCACGATTTTGGAGCGTTTGGCCGTTCCCGATGGTGTTCCTGGCGATGGCTCCTGGAACCGATACGTTGCGCCGCGTAAGCGCATCACTTTCGAGGCACGCTGGAACTACACCGACGGCTCACAAGACGAGTGGCAAACGCTCTTCGATGGCTGGATTTACTCGCCCGCCAATCAAAACGAGCGGTTCCTCGAACACCGGATGACGCTTTTGTGCCGCGACGGACTGATGCGCCTGTCCAAACCGTTCGCGTTCATCGACTCGCGCTATCGTGCGGGATCCTATGTTTGGGTCAATGACCGCAAGGAAAAACCGCTTTACGGCGCGATGATGGTCTACGAGATTTTGCGCGCTTCGCTGGGCGAAGTCGTGGCGCTACGTCTCAACGGCGGCGTTTCGGGCATCGACGACGTGGCGGGGATGCTGCGGTTTTTCCCGCGCAATCATTTTCCGCTGCTGGGCAACGAAAACAACGTCGCGGGCTTTTTACCACTGGCGAGCAATCGCGTAAGCGGCGGCGCGAATATGCCCACGCAAGGGCAGCCGCAACTTCCGCCACCGTTTCGCCAGTGCGCGCGCGACTGGATCGAGCGCATCGCCAAGCTCGACCGCGCCATTTTCTTCTGGGGCTATTCGCCGAACTTACCCGGCGTCCCGGTTCCGATTTATGGGCGCGTGACAGAGTTTTACAAGGCGGCGCGCGCACTGGGCGATTTCGTGGTCGCCGACTGCGTGTATTCCGACACGGCGCGCGACGCACAGGTCAACGCCATCATCGGCGGCATCGAATCGCGCTATCTGCCCGAACGCGACATCAATCAGGTGGTCGTCTTCACCGGTTCGCCGCCTGAAGGCCACGGCGTCATACCGTCGGTCGCGATGGGCCTTGACCGCTTCTCTCCCGGCCCGCTCACCGACCCCGACGACGGCGGCGACGCCACTCTGCTGCTCGAAGACGATGCGTTTTTGAAATTGGCGTCGGGCATGAATCGGGACGCAATACAAAGTTTGCTCAACGGCATCGCGGCCATAGAGTTGGCACAGTTCGCGGGCGTGAAGCAGGAAAGCGTGTCGATTCGGTTGCCGCGTGGCACGAATCACGTGTTTTGGGGGCGCACGATTATGCCGCGAATGCGCGCGGGCATCGGCGGCGAATCGGGGGAAACGCAGGGCGCGGGCGACGTTTCGGACAGAGGCATCGAATTGGACGGCAAACGGTTCTGCGTCACGCGCGTCGAACACGGGTTCGATTTCATGAACGGCGGCACCGCCTGGACGACAAATGTCGTGGCGCGCCCGTTTTCGGGAATGGGGCTTTGAAAAGGGGGCAGCGATATTTGCGCAAATATCGCTGCCCCCTTTTTCTCTTGCTAAGCCGGAGTGCCCAGACCCATCATCAAATCTATTGCTTTTTCGAAAAAGGACTGGGCGCGGTCGAGATGTTGCGCTTCCAATTGATGTAGTTCCATTGAGGCAAAACAGGCGGCGCGCCGTTTCTCGCTCGTGCCCCACTCGAAATGCAGCTTGGCTAATGCCCGCGTTTCGGCTTGCGTGTCGGTTTCGAGCGACCCTGCCACGCTCACTCTTTTGGCGGTTTGAGGTAAATTTTTCATCGGATTTGCGGCGCTCCTTACGCCGTGAATCTTGGAGAGAGTCGAAAACACTCGAATCACTCCAGAAGCGGCTCGGCGTTGATAGCGCCGGGCCGCTTCATTTTTTCCATACCCAATAGA
>ERZ1066120.1349-NODE-1349-length-15647-cov-12.530913_pt1 | contig 15647 bp, 12 predicted proteins | sample MGYA00382767_ERZ1066120 | MGnify/ENA primary metagenome ERZ1066120 (study PRJEB33369, sample SAMEA5778350) | biofilm metagenome | biome: Industrial cooling water; feature: Water cooling tower basin; material: Biofilm | place: United Arab Emirates | collected...
GGCGACACACTCCGAGCGCAGCGGTACGCATCGCCCGTGCGGCTTGACTTCCCCCTCATCCGGGAGGGACACACAACATTGCGTCACACGCCCTACTCGGCGTGCCGATTCCACTCCATACACTACCACGCGTTTGTCGGACGCCGTCCCCCGGACGGCCGACGACTCACATACATCGCTGGCGACTAGAGCGCAGGGGCCACACCCGTTCCCATCCCGAACACGGCCGTTAAGCCCTGCAGCGTCGATGGTACTCCGCCCGAGAGGGCGCGGGAGAGTAGACCGTCGCCGGCACCCCTGCGAAACCCCCGGCCGCTTTTGGCGCCCGGGGGTTTCGTGTATGCTCCCCCATCTATGCCGACGCCCAACGAGCCGCCAACCGAGCCGCCTACCCGGGCTGGCATCGTTACCGTGGTCGGGCGGCCGAACGCGGGGAAGAGCACGCTGCTAAACCGCGTGGTCGGCGAGAAGCTCGCGATCACCAGCCCCAAGCCGCAGAGCACCCGCGATCGCGTCGTCGGCATACGGACCGAGAACGGCGTGCAGATGGTCTTCTTCGACACGCCCGGCCTGTTGGAGCCGCGGTACGCCTTGCACGCGGCCATGCGGGCCACGGCGCACGAAGCGCTACGCGACGCCGACGTGATCGTCTACCTCGCGGACGCGCAGGACGGCCCGCCCCCACCACTTGCAGAGGCTGCCGGGTTGCCCGCCGCCCCGTCCGCCCCCACGCTGACGGTGCTAAACAAGTTTGACGCGATCGACGACGCCCGTCGAGCCAGTCTGACGGCGTCCGTTCCGGGTGCGCTGTTCGTCAGCGCACTGGCTGGCGACGGGGTGGACGCGCTGGTCCAGCGCATCGGAGGCATGCTGCCGCGCAGCCCACTCCTCTACCCAGAGGACGATATCAGCACCCAGTCCGTGCGGTTCTTCACCGCCGAGCTGGTGCGGGAGACAGCCCTCGAACAGCTCGGCGACGAGGTGCCCTACAGTCTGGCGTGCGAGATCGACGAGTTTCGGGAGTCGGCGTCGCCGGTGTACATTCGCGCCGTCCTGTACGTCGAGCGCGAGAGCCAGAAGGGCATCGTGATCGGCGCAAAGGGTGCCCGATTGCGGGACATCGGGCGCGCCGCCCGCGCCAAGGTCGAGCAACTCGTCGGTGCCGCGGTGTACTTGGACTTGTGGGTCAAGGTCCTTCCGAATTGGCGACGCGACGAACGCGCCCTGCGCCGCTTTGGCTACTCCACAACCGCGCGCCGACCATGAGCCTCGCCCCTCAACTGCTCGACATTTTGGTGTGTCCCCGCTGCAAGGGTGCGCTCGACTACCGCGAGGCCGAGTCGGCGTTGGTGTGCGGCCGGTGCGCGCTTCGCTATCCCGTCCGCGACGACATCCCGGTGATGCTCGTCGACGAGGCGACGCCCCTCTGACCAGCCGCCGTCCGGGCCGACCGGCGAGCGGTCCTCCGGAGGTCGCGCTGGCTTGGAGTCCGACTGGCGATCCGTGGCCGCCCGGTGTTGTCTCGGCCGCGGCGCAGGCCGGCGTACGCATCGATCGTCTCGTGGACGCGCACGCGGTCGTTGCCGCCGTACTGCGGTCGCGTCCGGCGTTTGTGCTCGTCAACGGAGCGGCGCGGCACCCGGGTGGCGTCGAGCCGGCGATTGGGGTCGTGCGCGCCCTCAAGGCCGACGCCTACACCGCAATCACGCCGTTGCTCGTGGTGTCTACGCCGGACGCATGCGCCGCCTGGCTCGGTGCCGGGGCCGACGAGGTACTCGCCGGCCCGGATGACGCGACCGACGGCGCGCGACTCCTCGCCGCCTTGCGCCGCAGTGCGCGGGACCTCGCGGCGCAGCCCACGACGCGGCTCCCGGCCGCCGCCGCCATCGATGCCGAAGTGGAACGCCGGATCGCGGCGGGAGTGCCGTTCGCGGCCTGCTACGCCGACCTGGACCACTTCAAGGAGTTCAACGATCGGTATGGCTTTCGCGAGGGCGACCGGATGATCCGCGTGCTGGGACGCGTGCTGCACGACGCCGCCCGCGGCGTCGCGGGCGACGACGGGTTCGTCGGGCACATCGGCGGGGATGACTTCATGCTCGTCCTGCCGCTCGAGGCTGCCGAGCCCGCGTGTGCCCTCGCGATCGAAGTGTTCGACACGCTGGTGCCGCTCCAGTACTCGGAGGCGGACCGCCGCGCCGGCTACTATTTCGGGAAAGACCGCCGCGGACAGCTCCACCGCGTCCCCCTCATGTCGCTGTCGATCGGCGCGACGACCAACGCTCGGCGCCGACTCCGGGACGCCGCGGAGGTCGCCCGCCTGGCGAGCGAGATGAAGAGCTTCGCCAAGGCGCGCCCCGGGTCGGTTTACGCCGTCGACCGCCGCGGGGACGACGACCATCCCCCGGCTGGCGTCCTGCACGCTCGGCCGACGCCGGCTCACCTCTGACCGCGCCAGCTTCGTCGCCCCGCTGTGAACGTCACGTGCCCTGACTGCGCATCCGTCTTCCGTGTCGACCCCGTGAAGGTGCCGAGCGGCGGGGTGCGCGCCCGTTGTTCCGTCTGCGGCGGCGTGCTCTCGATTGGCCACGTCGCCCCGGATGCTGCGGTCGCGCCGGCGGAAACGCCGCGACCCGCCACGCTCGCGGCGCCGGAGCTCGCCGCGGGCGCTCCCGTTGAGCGGCCTACGGACGCCGCGCCCTCGGCGCTCGTGCCGGAGAGCGAGCCGCAGCGCGCGTCGCCCGTCGCGCACCCGTCGCCTGCCGCGCACCCGTCGCCCGCCGCCCAGCCGCGGATCGGCCCCCGACGCGTCAATCCGTACCTGACCAACGACCCCGCCCAGCGGGCTCGCCGGCTGGCCCGCGCACTCGTCTCCGACCTCGTCGCGTACCACCCCGAAAAGCGCGAAGAGGGGTTGCGGGCGGGCACGCTCAAGGAGCTGTTCCGGGAGGACGTGCGGAAGAGTTGGCAGGAATACGTCGAACAGGTCGGCGCGCCGATCGCCGAGAACACTCCGCACTTCCAGGACGCCCTGAACGACATCCTCGCGGGTGGTCGGCGGGTCTTCTAACGCGGGACACCGGCGTCGACCTTCGGGGCGCCGTTAGGTTGTGGTCATGACGACGCCAGGTGCAGCCCGGCGTCGACCGCGGCGCACGCCGGCTCTTTCTGGAGGCCCACTATGGACAACGCACGGCTTCAGCAGCTCGCCCGGCAGCAGGAACGGGTCGCCGAGCTGCGGGGGTATCTTTGACGTCGACGCCAAGCGCGACCGTCTGGAGCAGCTCGAGGCGCAGATGAGCGAAGGCGGCTTCTGGGACCACCAGGAGCGCGCGCAGGACGTGGTACGTCAGGTGCGCGAGATGCGCGCCTGGGTGGAGCCGTTCGACGCGCTGGCGGGGCGGGTCGGCGGCGCGGCCGAGCTGGTCGAGTTGCTCGACGCCGAGCCGGATCCCTCGCTCGAAACCGACGTGGCGCGAGAAATCGACGCCCTGGCCGAGGCGCTCGACGCGTTCGAACTCCGCACGCTGCTGCAGGGCCCCGACGACGGGCGCGACGCGCAGGTCGAGATCTCGGCCGGCGCCGGAGGCACCGAGGCACAGGACTGGGCCCAGATGCTCATGCGCATGTACACGCGGTGGGCCGAGCGTCGCGGCTTCGAGGTCGAGGTGCTCGACCTGAGCGAGGGCGAGGAGGCGGGGATCAAGGGCGCAACGCTCGAGATCCGCGGGCAGTACGCGTTCGGCTTCCTGCGTCCGGAGACGGGCGTGCATCGGCTGGTGCGCATCTCGCCCTTCGACGCGCAGGCCCGGCGGCACACGAGCTTTGCGTCGGTGTTCGTCTACCCGGTCGTCGACGACACGATCACGATCGACATCCGCGAGGAGGACATCAAGATGGACGTCTTTCGCGCGAGTGGTGCCGGCGGGCAGCACGTCAACAAGACGAGCAGCGCGGTGCGCCTCACGCACATTCCGACCGGCGTCGTGGTGTCGTCGCAGCAGGAGCGGTCGCAGTTCAAGAACCGCGCGACCGCGATGAAGATGCTGAAGAACAAGCTGTACAACATCGAGCTCGACAAGCAGCTCGCCGCCAAGGCCGCCATCGACGCCACCAAGACGGCCGTCAGCTTCGGCAGCCAGATCCGGAGCTACGTGTTCCAGCCGTACACGATGGTCAACGACCACCGCACCGAGTTAAAGCTCCCCGACGTGCAGAAGGTCATGGACGGGGCGATCGACCCGTTCATCGAGGCGTACCTCAAGGAGTTCGGCGCGCCCGCCGGGGCGCGGGGCGCGTGAGCCGCGCCGAGGCGCCCGCGGAGCTGAACGCCGTCCTGCGCGACCGCCGCGACAAGCTGGCGCGGCTCGAGGCGCGCGGCGTACCTGCGTTCGCCTACGCCTACGACCGTTCGCACGCGACCGACGAGGCCGTCGCCGCGTTTGAAGCGCTCGAGCGCGAGGCCCGCGCACTCGCCGCGGCCGACTCGCCCGACGTGCCGCCGGCGGAGGTCGAGGGGCCGGTGGTGCGCGTGGCGGGGCGGCTGACCTCGTGGCGGTCCCAGGGGAAGACCGCCTTCGCGCACCTGGCGGATGCGGCCGGTCGCGTGCAGCTCTACCTCCGCCGCGACGCGCTCGGCGACGACGCGTGGGACGTGGCGAAGTCCCTCGTCGACGTCGGCGACGTGGTGGGGGCGGAGGGCCCGCTCTTCCGCACCCGCGCCGGCGAGGTGAGCGTGCGGGTCGACCGCCTGGAGCTGTTGGCGAAGTCCCTGCGCCCGCTGCCGTTCGGGAAGGAGCAGGTGGTGGACGGCGCCGTCGTCCGCCACTCCGGGTTCAGCGATCCCGAGCAGCGCTACCGTCAGCGGTACGCCGACCTCGCGGTCCACCCGGAGGTCCGGCGCGCATTCGTGGCGCGCACGCGCATGGTGTCCGCCGTGCGACAGTACCTCGACGGGTTGGGCTACCTCGAGGTCGAGACGCCGGTCCTCCAGCCGCTGTACGGCGGGGCCGCCGCGCGTCCGTTCACGACGCACCACAATGCCCTCGACATGCCGCTCTTCCTGCGGATCGCGGACGAGCTGTACCTCAAGCGCCTGATCGTGGGCGGCTTCGAGCGGGTGTACGAGATCGGGCACGACTTCCGGAACGAGGGGATTGACCGGACGCACAACCCCGAGTTCACGATGCTCGAGTTCTACGAGGCGTACGCGGATTACACCACGATGATGGGCCGCGTCGAGTCACTCATCGCCCACGCCGCAAAAGCGATCCGCGTCGCACTCGGCCCCGACGCGCGCACGCCGGAGGTGGCGGGACCGTTCCCGCGCATCGAGTGGTCCGGCGCGCTCAACGCGGCGTTCGGCGCGGACCTGCTCGCGCTCGACGACGCGAGTCTGCGGAACGCCGCGGGGCGGGTCGGGGTGGAACGGGTCGCGGCGCTCAGCCGCCCGAAGCTCCTGGACGAGATGTTCCAGGCGCTGGTGGAGCGGAAGATCGAGCGCCCGACCTTCGTCGTGGACTACCCTGTGGAACTGTCGCCGCTGGCCAAACCGAAGCGGGGCAATCCGGCGCTCACCGAGCGGTTCGAGCTGTTCGCCGACGGGCGCGAGCTAGCCAATGCATTCTCCGAGCTGAACGACCCGATCGACCAGCGGCGTCGGTTCGAGGCGCAGGCCCGTCTCAAGGCTGCCGGCGACGACGAGGCGAGCGGGGTCGACGAAGACTACCTGCGCGCCATGGAGTACGGCATGCCACCCACGGGCGGCGTGGGGATCGGGATCGACCGCCTATTCATGTACCTCACCGGCACGGCCCACATCCGCGACGCGATCCTGTTCCCCCTCATGCGGGCAGAGTCGTGACGCCCGGACTCCCGGCGGGATCGTGGCCGTTGGCGTAGCCGACCAAGGGGGGCCCGTCACGGCGTCCGTCGTGCCCCCGGGCGGCGGACGCGTGTCGCTGGTGGGCCTCGAGGCGTCGCTCGCGTGGCGCTATCTGCGGAGCCGGCGCGGCTCCAAGCTGCTGTCGCTCATCTCGGTCATCGCGATCGGCGGGGTCACGGTTGGCGTCAGCGCGCTGATCCTCATCATGGGCGTGATGAACGGGTTGCAGCGCGACCTTCGCGAGAAGATCCTCGTCGGCAGCCCCGACGTGCGCGTGCTGACCATGGGCGACGACCTGCGCATGCCGGCGTGGCGGCAGGCGCTCGCGCGCGTCCGCCGGACGCCCGGCGTGGTCGCGGCGGCGCCAGTAGTGCTCACCGAAGGGCTCGTAGGGAAGGGGCTGCTGAGCACGTTTAGCAAGCCGGCCCAGATCGTCGGGATCGAGCCGGCCGGCGCCGGGGCAGCCGAAGTGACCGGGATCCGGAACCACGCCATCCTCGGCAACTTCAGCTTCCGCACGGAGGGGAGCGGCCGCCGCGGCGCGGTCCTGGGCAAGCTGCTGGCGTCGCAGGCGAATTTGGTCCCGGGTGACAAGATCACGGTGGTCACGCGCGCCGGCGTCAAGACCGACCCGGTCACCGGCGCGGCCGTGCCCACCCTCGAAGAGCTCACCGTCACGGGCGTCTTCGAGACCGGCATGTTCGAGTACGACAACGGCTACATGTACGTCGACCTCGCGATGGGCCAGCGCCTGGCCGGCTTGGACACGGCGGTGACCGGGTTGGAGGTGCGCACGGCCGACCGCTGGACGGCCGACGTGACGGCGCGACAGCTCACCGAGCGGCTCGGCTTCCCCTACTTCACGAGCGACTGGCAGGAGCAGAACCGATCGCTCTTCCAGGCCCTGAAGCTGGAGAAGCTGGGCATGGGGTTCATCCTGCTGCTCATCGTCGTCGTCGCGGCGTTCAACATCGTGAGCACGCTCACGATGGTGGTCACCGACAAGACCCGGGAGATCGGGATCCTGAAGGCGATGGGGCTGCCGTCGCGTTCGGTGCGGCGCGTGTTCTTCCTGCAGGGGCTGGTGATCGGGCTCGTGGGGACGGGGCTCGGGCTCGCGTTGGGGCTCGGGGCATCGCTGGCGCTGGAGAAGGGCGAGTTTATCAAGCTCGACCCCTCGGTCTACTTCATCGACCACCTGCCGGTCGCCACCGAGCCGCTCGACGTCCTCTGGACGGTGTTGGCCAGCATCGCCATCGCCGCCCTCGCCACGCTCTACCCGGCGATCCAGGCCGCCAAGCTCTACCCGATCGAGGCCATCCGGCATGACTGACGGCCCCGGAGCCGGCCGTGGGGTGTGGGCGTGAGCGTCCTCGAAGCACGCGACGTCGTGCGGGAGTTTCGTGGCGGCGACGGCGCGCTCCTCCGCGTGCTCGACGGGGTCTCGCTCACGGTCGAGGCAGGGGAAATGGTCGCGGTCGTGGGCGCGAGCGGGGCGGGGAAGAGCACCCTGCTCCACGTGCTCGGCGCGCTGGACCGGCCCACGCGGGGCGAGGTCCGGGTGGGCGGGGAATCGCTAGCCGGGCGGTCGGACGAGGCGCTCGCGGCCGTTCGGAACCGGGCCATCGGCTTCGTGTTCCAGTTCCATCACCTGCTTCGGGAGTTCTCCGCGCTCGAAAACGTCGTCGTGCCGCAGCGCATCCTGGGCGTCGCGCCCGCCGAGGCGGCGGCCCGGGCGAGGCACCTCCTCGACCTGGTCGGGTTGGGCGCGCGCGCGCACCACCGGCCGGCGGCGCTGTCGGGGGGCGAGCAACAGCGCACGGCGGTCGCGCGCGCGCTCGCGGTCGGCCCGAGCGTCCTGTTGGCCGACGAACCGTCCGGCAACCTCGACCACGCGAATGCCGAGCGGCTGCACGACCTCTTCGCAGACGTCGCGCACCGGCACGGCACCGGGATGGTGGTCGTCACGCACAACCGCTCACTCGCGGCGCGGGCCGACCGCGTGCTCCGCCTCGAAGACGGACGGCTGGTACCCGCGGAACTCGCCGCGGGCGAGACCGTCGACGCCGCCGGGGTGGTGGCCTGAGCCGGGCTGGCGCGCGGCACGCGGCCGGGTAGCGTTAGAGCAAGGGCGTCGGACGAGGAGGGCTGACGATGCTGTGCGAGCACTGCAAGGAACGCGACGCGGTCGTGAACCTCACCAAGATCAAGGACAACGCGGTCACGCATCAACACCTGTGCGAGCGGTGCGCCGCGGAACAGGGGGTGGAGACCAGCGTAGCGCAGCCGAAGACCAGCGCGCTGACCGACTTCCTACAGGCGGTCAACCAGCAGGCCGTCGCCGCGCCGGGCGACCAGGCGGCCTGCCACTTCTGCGGGGCCACCGCACGCGACTTCCGTCAGAGCGGGCGCGTCGGCTGTGCGCGGTGCTACGGCGCGTTCGAGCGGAGCTTACGGGAGCTGCTGCGGCGCCTGCACAATGCCACGCGCCACACGGGCCGGCGGTACGTGCCGCCGGCGCCGGAGTTGGTGGAGAGCGCGGGGCAGGTAGACCAGCTCCGCGACCGCCTGCAGCGGGCGATCGAAGCCGAGCAGTTCGAGCTCGCGGCCGAGCTCCGAGATCGGCTGCGCGCGGTGGGCGCGCAGGGGTGAGGGGGCGATGAGCGTTGACCTTTCGTTGCTCCCCGACGGCGGCGTCGGCTGGCTCGACGCGTCGGGGGAGCACGCCGACGTCGTCCTCTCGACCCGCGTGCGGCTGGCGCGCAACGTCGAGGGCTACGCGTTCACGCCGCGTGCGCGCGACGGCGAGCGGCTCCGCGTCCTCGCCCAGGTGCGCGAGGCCGCGGAGCGGCTGCCGGGGATGCGGGGCGCGGCGTGGTTACGGCTCGACGAGCTTGCCACGAACGACCGCCGCCTGTTGCACGAGCGGCACCTGGTGAGTCGTGAGTTGGCAGGGCTGGAGACCACGCACGGGGTGCGCACCGGCGCGGCGCTTGGCGTCGGCGAGCGCGCCGGGGTGATGGTCAACGAGGAGGACCACCTGCGGTTGCAGGCGCTGCGTTCCGGGTTCGAGCTGCAGGCCGCCTTCGAGTCGGCGATGGCGCTCGACGAGGCACTCGGCGCCCGCGTGCCCTACGCCTACCACCGCGAGTTCGGCTTCCTCACCGCCTGCCCGACCAACACCGGCACGGGCATGCGGGCGAGCGTGCTGATCCACCTGCCCGGCCTGGTCCTCACGAAGGAGATCCAGAAGGTGTTGGGCGGGTTGCAGCAGATGGGCCTCACCTACCGCGGCCTGTACGGTGAGGGAAGCGAGGTCGTCGGCAACTTCTTCCAGATCTCCAACCAGACCACGCTCGGCAAGACCGAGGAGGAACTCCTCGACCACCTCGGCCGGATGGTGCGCCGGGTGATCGACCGGGAGGAGGAGGCGCGGCGCGTCCTGCTGCGGGACGCCGGGATGGTGCTGGAAGACAAGCTGTGGCGCGCCTACGGCACGCTGCGCTACGCCCGGAGCCTCAGCTTCGACGAGGCGATGAACTACCTGAGCGGGGTGCGGCTGGCCGTCGGGCTGAAACTTATCCGTGACCTGAGTGTCTACACACTCAACAAGCTTCTGATCTTCTGCCAGCCGGCCCACCTGGCGCACGCGGAGGGTGCGCGGTCGCTGACCGAGAGCGAGGCGAACATCGCCCGCGCACGGTACGTGCGAAGCTTGGTGGGTGGCGGGGCGGGGTCGGCGGGCTAGCGGCGGGCGGGCTGCGAGGCGCCGCCTGCCGCTCCCTCCCCCGAACGGGCGGTTCCGCGCGTCGGGGGTTTTGTGCGTACGTTCGGCAGCAGCGGGAAAGCGGCGGCAGGCCCGATTCGGGCGGTCCCACCCGGAACCGAGGGGAACCATGAACGGCTACAACTTCACCGAGCGTGTGCGAAAGGTCCTCGCGATGGCCCGCGAGGAGGCCGCGCGTCTCCACCACGAGTACGTGGGGACGGAGCACATCCTGCTCGGCCTCATCCGGGAGGGTGAGGGCGTGGCGGCCGCGGTGCTACAGAACCTCAACGTGGACCTCGACGAGATCCAGCAGAAGATCGAGGACACCGTGAAGAAGGGCAAAGCCGCGCAGGCGACGGGGCCGGACCTGCCCTACACGTCGCGCGCCAAGAAGGTGCTGGAGCTGGCGATGGCCGAGGCCCGCGAGTTGAACCACTCGTACGTGGGCACCGAGCACCTGCTGCTCGGGCTCGTGCGCGAGGAGAAGGGGATCGCCGCGCAGGTCCTCACCGACACCGGCGTCAACCTCGAGGCCGCGCGTGCCGAGACGCTGCGCCTGCTCGGCAACGAGGCGCCGCAGGCGAGCGCGGGCGGCACCGCCGACAAGGGCGAGGGCGGCTCGGGCAAGTCGCAGCCGCCGAGCGGCGGCGCAAAGGGCGAGAAGAAGAGCAAGACGCCCGCCCTCGACCACTTCTGCCGCGACCTCACGACGCTCGCCGCCGAGGGGCAGCTCGACCCGACCATCGGGCGCGCGAAGGAGATCGAGCGCGTGATGGAGATTTTGACGCGTCGCAAGAAGAACAACCCGGTGCTCATCGGCGAGCCGGGGGTGGGCAAGACGGCCATCGTCGAGGGGCTCGCGCAGCTCATCGCCAACGGCGAGTGCCCCGACTCGCTGCGGGACCACCGCGTGCTGTCGCTCGACATGGCGGCGGTGATCGCGGGGACCAAGTACCGCGGCCAGTTCGAGGAGCGGCTCAAGGCGGTGATGAACGAGATCGCGCAGAACAAGCAGATCATCCTGTTCATCGACGAGCTGCACACGCTCGTGGGCGCCGGGGCGGCCGAGGGCGCGATCGACGCGAGCAACATGCTCAAGCCGGCGCTCGCGCGCGGCGAGCTGCAGTGTGTGGGCGCGTCGACGCTCAACGAGTACCGGAAGTACATCGAGAAGGACGGGGCGCTCGAGCGCCGCTTCCAGACCGTCATCGTCGACCCGCCCTCGATCGACGAGACCGTCGAAATCCTGAAGGGGCTGCGCAAGAAGTACGAGGAGCACCACCGCGTCACGATCCCCGACACGACGCTGCTGAGCGCGGCGAAGCTCTCGGAGCGCTACATCACCGACCGCTTCCTCCCCGACAAGGCGATCGACGTGATCGACGAGGCGGGGGCGCGGTCGCGGCTCGCGTCGCAGGCGCCGCCGCCCGAGGTGGCCGCGCTCAAGGAGGAGCTGGAGAAGGTCAACGCCGAGAAGGAGGGCGCGGTCCGCGACCAGAACTTCGAGAAGGCGGCGAGCCTGCGCGACAAGGAGCGCGAGCTCCAGGGCGACATCCGGAAGAAGCAGGACGAATTCGAGCAGCGCCGCCAGTCGCACCGGCCGGTGCTTGGCGAGGAGGAGGTCGCGTTCATCGTCAGCCGCTGGACGGGCGTGCCCGTGACGCGCCTGCAGGAGGCCGAGACCGCCCGCCTGTTAGGCATGGAGGAGGAACTCCACAACAACGTCATCGGGCAGGACGAGGCCATCAAGGCGATCGCCCGCTCGATCCGGCGGAGCCGCGCGGGGCTCAAGGACCCCAAGCGCCCCATCGGGACGTTCATCTTCTCGGGCCCGACGGGCGTCGGGAAGACCGAGCTGGCGCGCGCGCTGGCGAAGTTCATGTTCGCCGACGAGAGCGCGCTCATCCGCGTCGACATGAGCGAGTACATGGAGAAGTTCTCCGTGTCGCGGCTCATCGGCGCGCCCCCGGGCTACGTGGGCTACGAGGACTCGGGCACGCTCACCAAGGCCGTGCGGCGCAAGCCGTACAGCGTGGTGCTGCTCGACGAGATCGAGAAGGCGCACCCCGACGTGTTCAACATCCTCCTGCAGGTGCTCGACGAGGGCCACCTGACGGACAACTACGGGCGGGTGATCGACTTCAAGAACACGGTCGTCATCATGACGTCGAACGTGGGGGCGAAGGACATCACGCGGAACCGCTCGTTAGGCTTCGTGAAGGGCGACGAGAGCGCGCGGAACTTCGAGCGCATCCAGGAGAAGGTGAAGGAGGAGATGGGGCGCGTGTTCAACCCCGAGTTCCTCAACCGCCTGGACGACGTGATCGTGTTCCACCCGCTCAGCAAGCCGCAGATCTCGCAGATCGTCGACGTGATGCTGCGCGACGTGAAGAAGCGGCTGGGCGAGGGGGAGATGACGATCCGCCTCACCGAGGCCGCGACCGAGTTCCTCGTGAGCAAGGGTTACGACGAGAACTTCGGCGCCCGCCCGCTCAAGCGCGCCATCCAGCGCTACATCGAGGACCCGCTCAGCGAGAAGATCCTGCTCGGCGAGTTCGCGAAGGGCGACGAGATCGAGGTCGACGTGGGGCCGGACAAGGACAAGCTCGACTTCCGGGCCACCACCGGAACCGGCAGCACGCAGACGACCTGACGCACCAACCCCAACAGCAGCGGCACCAAACATCACGGCGGGATCCCGACAAACGGGTGCGTGTATATTGTGCCCATGCGAGTCCCGCCCCCCCGGATGCCGGCCCCCGTCAGGGCCGGTGCGACGGCGTTGGCGGCTGTAGTCGTCGGCGCCCTGGTGCCCGTCGCCGAGGCCGCCGCGCAGACCGAGCCCGTTCCGCCGGCGCCCGTCGGGCCCGCCGCCGCTCCGCTCGATACGAGTGCGCGGTGCAGCATCCCGGACACGGTCCTCGTGCGCGGCAACCGCCGCGTGAGCGACGCGACGGTCCTCGGCGACGTCGGGATCAACCCGCGCTCGCAGATCGGCACGCCGCAGCTCCAGGGGGCGCTCAAGCGGCTCTATGCCACGGGCGAGTTCGAGGCGGTGCGCGCCGCCTGCGAGCTGTCGGCCGACGCGCGACGCGCGGCGCTGGTGTTCCAGGTGCGCGAGCGGCCGCTGCTCGGCTCGGTAGACGTCGTCGGGACGCGCGGCCAGGACGGCGAGGCGGCGCGCGGGAAGGTGGACCTGCTGGTCGGGCAGCCAGTCGACCCCGCCAAGGTCGCGCGCGCGATCGACCGGATCGACTCGGTCTACCAGGCCCGCGGCTTCTACCTCGCGACGATCAAGCCGGAGAGCACCACCACGGCGGACGGCCGCCTGCGGTTGGTGTTTCGCGTGGACCAGGGCCGACGGCTGGCCGTGTCGGGCGTGCGCATCAATGGCAACACGCGGCTGAGCGACAAGACCGTCGTGGGCGGGATGAGCACGCGCCCGGAGGGGTTCCTCTGGTTCCGCCGCGGCAAGTTCGACGAGGAGAAGCTGGCGGGCGACGTGGCCGAGCGGCTCCCCGCGCTCTATGCGAAGAACGGGTTCATCGACTTCCAGGTCCTGCGCGACACGGTCATCATCGACCGGCGGCGCGGCAAGGCGCTCGTCGAGCTGACGGTGCGCGAGGGGCCGCAGTACAAGATCGGGACGTTCGAGACGAGCGACAACCGGCGCTTCACGGACGCCGATCTCCGGCGCTTCTACCCGTTCACCGGCGAGGGCCCAACGCTCACGCAGCGCGTGACGAGCCTCGCGCGCGGCCGCTTCCGCTCGCAGCCCGCCGACGTCTTTGATCGGGGGCGATGGGACGCCGCCACCGACCGCGTGCAGACCGCCTACCGCAACGAGGGCTACATCTACGCCCGCGTCAACCCGCTCGTCGAGCGGGTGAAGGTCGGGCCGGACTCGCAGCCCGCGGTGAACCTCAAGTGGCAGGTCGAGGAACGCGCCCCGGCGATCGTGAACCGCATCGAGGTCGCGGGGAACGACTATACGACCGAGGACTGCATCCGCCGGCAGCTCGTACTGCTCCCGGGCGACGTGTTCAACCAGGACCGCCTGCTGCGCTCGTGGCAGAACGTCGGCCATCTCGGCTTCTTCGAGACGCCGCTACCGTTCCCCGACACGCGCCCCGCCAACGAGCAGGGCGACCTCGACGTGATCTTCCGCGTCAAGGAGAAGCGGACGGGCACGTTCAACTTCGGCGCGAGCGTCGGCGGGGCGGGGGTGGGCGTCGGCGGGTTCATCGGCGTGGAGCAGCCCAACCTGTTCGGGCAGTGCAAGCGCGGGTCGCTCAACCTGAACGCCAACCGCTTCTTCTCGGACTTCTCGGCGCAGTACACCGATCCGGCGTTCCGCAAGTCGCGGGTCTCCGGCTCGCTGACCGCGTTCCGGCGGCAGTCGCGGTTCGCCGTGGCGGGCATCCAGTCGAACATCAACACCGGCTCCAGCGTCCGCCTGGGCTTCCCGGTGCCCGGCTCGTTCTTCTCGACGCTCGGCCTAACGTACACGGCCGACGTCATCACGCTCGGCAACGTCGACCAGAACACCGTCGGCCTCCTCGGCTGCACGCGCGGCTGCTTCCGCTCGTCGTTAGGCGCCGACTTCACGCACGACACCCGCGCGGACCTGCCGTTCGCCAGCTCGGGCGGGCTGCAGACCGTCACGGCCGACTTCTCGGGCGGCCCGCTCGGCGGCACGACGGCGTTCCAGCGCTACACGGGCGAGGCGCGCTCGTTCGTCACGCTGGGGCAGTTCGGCGGCGGGATCGGCGGGGCGCCGAAGAAGTTCGTGTTCGGCCTCAGCGCGCGGGCCGGCGCCCTGTTCGGGAGCCCGGGCGCGTTCTTCCAGCAGCAGGGCTTCGCCCTCGGCGGCGTGCAGTTCGGCCAGCCGCTCCGCGGCTACCCGGAGTTCTCGATCACGCCGCGCGGCTTCAACCCGCTCAACGAGTCGTTCAACGCCACGCGCGACGCGTTCGGCAACGCGTACTTCTCGACGACGGCCGAGCTGGGGCTGCGCTTCAACCAGCAGCTCTACATCAACACGTTCTACGACGCCGGCAACAACTTCGCGCGGGCGCGCGAGTTCAACCCCACGCGCCTGTTCCGCGGCGCCGGCGTGGGCGTGAGCGTGGTGACGCCGCTCGGCCCGCTCGGGCTCGACTGGGCGTACGGCTTTGACCGCCGGCGCTTCGTCGACCCGACCAACCCCGCGTTAGGCACTCGGCCCGACCCGCGGTTCCAACTGCACTTCCGCCTCGGGCAGGTGCAGTTCTGAGCCCCGGCGGCCGCGGGAGTCGCTGCCGCCACCCCTCCCCTCGTCGCACCTGACCGGCGCCGGGCGCCATCGGCCGCGGCCCGCCCTCCCCGCACCACCCTCTCTCACGATGCACTCCTCCTTCCGCGCGGCTCTGGTCGCGATTGCCCTCTCGGCGCCCGCCCTCGTCGTCACGACGCGCGGGGCGCACGCCCAGGCCGCCGCGCCCCGCATCGGCTACGTGGACGTGGCGCAGGTCATGGACCAGGTCCCCGGCCGCGCCGAAGCGCAGCAGGCGTTCGAGCGGGAGGCGACGGCGATCCGCGCCGAGGTGACGCGTATGCAGGACTCGCTCCAGACCCTCGTGACCGCGTACCAGCGGGCGGCGGGAACGCTCACGCCGGCGCAGCGGCAGACGCGGGAGCGCGAGCTGCAGACCAAGCAGCAGGAGTACGCGCAGCGCGCGCAGGCGCTGCAGGAGCGCGGCGGGCGGCGGGAGCAGGAACTCGCGAACCAGTTCGAGAGCGTGGTGCGCCAGGCGATCGACGACGTCCGCACCTCGGGTAGCTACGCAATGATCTTCGCCGCGGGGCAGAACTCGGCCATGCTCTCGGCCGACCGTTCGCTCGACATCACCGACCAGGTCACGGCCCGGATGCGCACCATCGCGGCCGCGCGGGGTACGGGCGCGGCACGCCCCGCCGGCGCCGCCACGACGCCCGCGCCGGCTGGCGCTGGCG
>ERZ1066120.1353-NODE-1353-length-15622-cov-11.352605_pt1 | contig 15622 bp, 15 predicted proteins | sample MGYA00382767_ERZ1066120 | MGnify/ENA primary metagenome ERZ1066120 (study PRJEB33369, sample SAMEA5778350) | biofilm metagenome | biome: Industrial cooling water; feature: Water cooling tower basin; material: Biofilm | place: United Arab Emirates | collected...
GATGCGGAAGATGATACTTTGGCCATCTTGAGCAATGAAATGGCCGAGGGAGCTTTTTCTGCGCTGATCCATTGCTTCACCGCGTCGGCGGAGTTCGGCAACGCTGTGCTAGACCTGGGTTTGTCCATTTCGATCTCGGGCATAGCGACATTCAAGAATGCCACCGATCTTGCTGATTTCGCGGCCAGAATCCCAGAAGATCGTCTGCTGGTCGAAACGGACAGCCCCTTTCTTGCGCCCGTGCCCCATCGCGGGAAGCCGTGCGAGCCAGCCTTCGTTGCCGACACGGCACGCTTCCTTGCCGAGCGCCGCGGTGTAACGTCGGCCGCACTGGCGCAAGCGACCTCGGCCAATTTTTACCGTCTGTTCAGCAAGGCCGTGGCGTGAGAATGATCATGCTCGGCTGCGGCACGTCCACGGGGGTGCCGCGGGTCGGCGGCGATTGGGGCACCTGCGATCCCGCTGAGCCGAAAAACCGCCGCACGCGGGTGTCGATTTTGGTGGAAAATAACGCCGGACAGCGCGTGCTGGTTGATACTTCGCCGGACCTGCGGGAGCAGCTGCTCCGTCACCAGATTGACCGCGTGGATGCGGTGCTTTGGACTCACGATCATGCCGACCATTGTCATGGCATCGATGACCTACGGGTCATGCGTTATGGTCGCAGCAACCCGCTGCCAGGCTTTGCGAGTGTCTCTACGGTGTCGCGCCTAAAGCGCCGGTTCGATTACATTTTTGAAGGCCAGCACGGCTATCCCACACTGGTCGATATAAAGCCCTTGTCGATGCGATTACTCGCTGGATTTGCGCTAGATTGGGTCGAGATGCCGCATGGTCCGACGTCGAGCACGGGTTTCCGGTTTGAGGCCGACGGCGCCTCTCTCGTCTATGCGACTGACTTCAGCGCCATCACCGACGATCTGGTTCAGCTTTCCGCCGACGCCGATCTTCTGATCTGCGATTGCCTCAAACGCGAGCCGCACCCGACCCATGCTCATTTGGCTATGGCGCTTGAACTCAAATCGCGATCCAAGGCGCGCCGTGTGGTGCTGACCCATCTCGACAAGACCATGGATTACGCCACCTTGGGCCGCGAGGTGCCCAAGGGCGTGCACGTGGGTTTTGATGGCATGGAGTGGCGTTCGTGAGCGGCGATCAATTGGTGCATCTCATCGCGGTATTCGCGGCCTTGGTGCTTGTGACGTCCGGATTCGCCGCGCACCGGCTCTCATGGTCGAAGGGCTTACGCCTTGGGCTGGTCTGGGCGGGGCTGTTTGTTATCGTCACGCTGTTCATCTCGATCGTCGCAGGCCTGGAATGAACTCCCCCCTATTTTACATAATATATATTATCACTCTTCTGTGACTCAGGCCCGCGTCCATCTTTCTCGCCTCCTCGGCATCATGGCCCGTCTCCGGGATCCGGACTCCGGCTGCGAATGGGACCTGGCGCAGGATTTCTCGACCATCGCGCCATATACTATCGAAGAAGCTTACGAAGTCGCCGATGCAATCGAACGCGGCGATATGACGGACCTGCGTGAAGAGCTCGGCGATCTTCTGCTGCAGGTCGTCTTTCACGCGCGCATGGCCGAAGAAGCCGGCGCATTTGCCTTCGCCGATGTTGCTCAGGCAATCGCTGACAAGATGGAAGCGCGCCATCCTCACATATTCGCGGACCAGCCCGGTGCGATGACGGAATCGCGCTGGGAAAGCATAAAGGCGACCGAACGCGCCAGCGACGGCCTATACAGCGCGATGGATGGCGTCGCAGCGGCTCTTCCGGCGCTGATGCGGGCGCAGAAGCTGCAAAAGCGCGCCGCACGCGATGGGTTCGACTGGGCCGACGTTTCCGGTCCCGAGAGCAAGGTAAGCGAAGAGATACTGGAGCTTCGCGCTGCTAGTTTAGACAAGCTCGAAGAAGAAGCAGGCGACTTCTTGTTCGCTGCCGTCAATCTGGTGCGTGCCTACGGCGTTGATGCTGAGACGGCGCTGCGCCGGGGAAATGCTAAGTTCGAACGACGGTATCGGGCGATGGAAGTGCTGGCCAATGGCGAGTTCGCCGGGCTGTCGCTCGACCAGCAACAGGCTCTTTGGTTAGCTGTCAAATCGACCGAACGATCAGAGCGCGTGGAACTGCCCCAGTTCCTTGGCGCCGAGCCGGACGCGTAGCAGCCGCTCGTCGTTGCCTTCCTGGCGGTCTTCGAGCACCTCGCCATGAGCGTGCAACCAGGCGAGACGGCGCCCGTCGTCCGCAGGAATTTTCACTTCCAGCAGCGTCGCGGCTCCAGTGAGCATCGCACCAACGCGTGCTAACAAGGCCTCCACGCCCTCCCCAGTCACCGCCGAGATCGCGACAACGTTGTCGTCGACTTCCGCCAGGTGACCAAGCTCGCCTCGCCGGTCGGCGTCGATGAGATCCGATTTGTTCCAAACTTCGAGGATCGGGATTTTGCTCTGGGGAGCCAGCCCCTCCCCGGCAATCTCGACGATCCCCAGGTCAGCCAGTACCGCCAAGACCTGGGTTTTCTGCGCGCCAGCAGCCTCGTTGGCCATATCGCGCACATGGCAGATAACATCCGCAGCGGTTACTTCTTCGAGGGTGGCCCGAAAAGCCGCAATCAACTGTGTGGGTAGGTCCGAGATGAACCCAACGGTATCGGAAAGAATGGCCTTTTCGACCCCCGGCAGAGCGATGGCGCGCATAGTGGGGTCTAGCGTAGCGAACAGTAGGTCCTCGGCCATGACCTCGGCCCCGGTGAGCCGATTGAAGAGGGTGGATTTGCCCGCATTGGTATAGCCTACCAATGCGATCACGGGCCAGGGCGCCCTGCCCCGCCGCTCCCGGTGAAGTGCACGCGTCCGCCGCACCTGCTCGAGCTCGCGACGCAACCGGCTCATCCGCTGGCGGATCATTCGCCGGTCAGCCTCGATCTGCGTTTCGCCAGGCCCGCCGAGAAAACCGAACCCGCCTCGTTGGCGCTCGAGGTGGGTCCAGCTGCGTACAAGACGGCTTTGCTGATAATCGAGATGCGCGAGTTCGACCTGGAGGCGGCCTTCCGCAGTCGCCGCGCGTTCGCCGAAGATTTCGAGGATTAATCCTGTGCGATCGATCACCTTGCGCTTGAGGCGGTCCTCGAGGTTGCGCTGCTGAATGGGGCTGAGAGCGCCGTCCACCACGAGCAACTCGGCCTCGGCTTGCTCGCACGCTATGGCGAGATTTTCCACTTGCCCCGATCCGAACAAAAGATTCGGCCGCACATCGCGGACCGGAAGGACGAAACTGTCCGTCACAACCAGGCCGATGGCCAAAGCCAGGCCGCGCGCTTCTTCCAGCCTTTCCTCGGCAGTCAGATCATGGCGCTGGCCTCGTATGTCGGGGCAAACGACCAGAGCCCGCGCGCCGCGGGTTACTTCGCTGTCGACCTCGTCGCCAAATTTCAGTGGTCTTCGCCCTCGATATCCTCGGACAGGTCAACGGCTGTCGCAGGCTGAATGGTCGAAACTGCGTGTTTGTAGGCAAGCTGCACATAGCCTTCGCGCTCGAGCAGCATGCAGAAGAGGTCATAGGCTGCGATCTTGCCCTGGAGCATAACGCCGTTGACGAGGAACATCGTCACCTGGGCCTCGGCTTCGCTCACGCGGCTCAAGAAGACATCCTGCAATAGCCGTTGCTTGCTAGTCTGGCCTTGGCTTTCGAACTGGGTGGCGTCCATCGGCGCCCCAGGCATGATGGTGGAAATCGCGTGTTTGTAGACAAGCTGAGACTGGCCATCGCGCCGCAGCAGGATCGAGAAATTGTCGAACCAGGTCACAATGCCCTGGAGCTTTACGCCCTTGACCAGAAACATAGTCACCGGGGCCTTGGACCTGCGGAGCAGGTTCAGAAATGCATCCTGAAGGCTTGGCGCCTTTCCGCCCTTCCCCTCGCCCTTTGCAGCGGGCGGCGCATCAGGCTCGGGTTTCGGTGGACGCGGCCGCGCGCTCAAGGTTTTCTCTGAAGCCATCGCCAGATGATCCTTTTTCTTTTGACGTTTACGCCCACCGCGCAAACGCAATCTGGAGACGAGCGACCATCACGGCAGCCGACCTCCGCTGTCTCAGCCGTTATGGGGCCCAGCCTCCCAATCGCCAACGGTCTTTTTTGCAGAGCGTTCCGTCGCTAACCGCCGACTGACTAGTCGGCCTCGCTGCCACTGCGCCGATCGACCATGCCGAGCAGCTTGAGCTTCCGGTGAAGTGCTGAACGTTCCATGCCGATGAAGCTGGCGGTCTTGGATATGTTGCCGGAAAATCGGCGAATTTGAACCGCCAGATACTCGCGCTCGAAATTTTCTCGCGCCTCTCGCAGGGGCGCGCCCATCAACGTGGCAATCGCACTACCTGCACCAACCTTGCTTTCGACGATTTCCGCTCCGAGCATATCCGTCTCGATAACTTCGAGTTGATCGCGGGGTGTGAGTATAACGGCCCGCTCCACGACGTTGCGGAGTTGGCGCACGTTACCGGGCCAATCATAGGCCTGGAGAGCTGCCATCGCATCATCGCTGATGCGTGGTGCGGGCAATCCTTGCTCGGCGGCGTAGCGGGTGAAGAAGTGCTCGGCCAAGGCCGGAATGTCGGCGCGGCGCTCGGCGAGCGAAGGGATTGTGACAGGCACCACGTTGAGTCGATAGAACAAGTCTTCCCGGAAACGTTTCTCTTCCATCTCGCGCGTTAAGTCGCGAGCTGTCGATGAGACCACACGGACATCGACGCCAATCTGGCGCGTGCCGCCAACGCGTACGAAGCTCTGCTCGGTCAGGACGCGAAGTATCCGCGCCTGAGTGGACAGGGGCATGTCGGCGATCTCGTCGAGGTAGAGCGTACCGCCGTCCGCGAGTTCAAGCAGTCCGGCGCGCAGCAGACGGCCGTCCTGCTCTTCCCCGAACAGCTCGTTCTCGAAGCGCTCAGGGGTGATGCGGGCAGAATTGACCGTGACGAACGGGTTATCGGCCCGGTTGCTCCAGGCATGCAGCAAGCGGGCCGCGACCTCTTTGCCCGACCCGCCCGGTCCGGTAATCAGGACGCGGCTGCCGGTGCCGGCCACGCGCTTCAACGTGGCGCGGACCGCGTTGATTGCGATGCTGTTGCCAGTGAACTCCTCACCCATCGGCACCGCGCTTTTCAAGCGGGTGTTTTCGCGCCGCAGCCGCTCGGTCTCTGTTGCCCGCTCCACCAGATGAAGAAGCTTTTCGGCCTCGAAGGGCTTCTCGATAAAATCCATCGCGCCCCGGCTCACAGCCGAGACCGCAGTGTCGATATTGCCATGGCCCGAAAAGATGATGACCGGCAAATCGGGTTCGCGCTGTTTAATGGCATCCAGCACCTCCAGCCCGTCCATCGGACTGCCGTGAAGCCAAACGTCGAGCAGCACGAGACTCGGACGCTTGCGATCGATTTCCGCCAGCGCCCCGGCGCTATCACCGCACGTTCGACATGCGTAGCCCTCGTCGCTCAACACGCCGGCGACCAGCTCGCGAATATCGCGCTCGTCGTCTACGACCAGTATTTCTAGAGCCATCGATATCTCATTCTGTTTCTACGACTTTAGAAGCCGGTGCTGTGGTTCCCGATGGGTCACGCGCGAATTTCAAGACGACGCGCGTGCCTCCGTCGTCGCGCGGCGCGAAGGTCATTTCCCCGCCGTGCTCCTCGACAATCTTGTTCACGATCGCGAGACCGAGGCCGGTGCCCTTCTCGCGCGTCGTGACATAGGGTTCGACGATGCGCTCCCGGTCCTGAGGCAAACCGATGCCATTGTCGTCGATGCAAACGGCCAGCGCGTCTTCGCCTTTCCGCAGTGTTACCTCGATGCGGCCACGGTAGTCGGGTTCTGCATCGCGAAGGCGTGCATCAATCGCCTCGGCAGCGTTCTTGAGGACGTTGGTCATCGCCTGGCCGAACTGATGACGATCGCAGGCCAGCACGATCGGCGCGTCGACATCGCCTCTTAACGCATAAGCGATTTCAGGATGCGCTACCTCCTGTAGAAAGAGGGCCTGGCGCACGAGATCGAGAGCATCTTCAGGACGAAACACCGGCTTGGGCAGACGAGCGAAGGACGAAAATTCGTCCACCATTTTTCGCAGATCGCCAACCTGCCGCACGATCGTGCTGGTTAGCTCGTCGAACAGTTCCCCATCCTGATCGATCTGCTTGCGATAGCGGCGCCGCAATCGCTCGGTGGCAAGCTGGATCGGCGTCAGCGGGTTCTTGATCTCGTGCGCGATGCGACGGGCGACATCCGACCACGCTGCCTGACGTTGGTCGAGAAGCTGGCGGGTGATGTCCTCGAAGGTGACAACATGGCCGTCTTTCTCGGGCGCGATTTTGACCGCGAGGGTTAGCAGCTCTCCAGACTTGGAATGGCTGATCACGCCCTGCCGCAGACCGGCCGCCACCATCGCCGCGATCTGCGGAGCGACATCGTCGATGTGAAGCTTTTCCGCCTCGCCTGCGCCAAGCAAAGCGCGGGCAGGAGCGTTCATCAACTGTATGTTGCCATTCGCGTCCAGCGACATCACCCCCGCACTGACGGACTGGATCACTGCTTCGATGAAACCGCGTCGCTCATCGAGCTGGCGATTGGCGCCGACGAGCGCATCGGTTTGCTTCTCGAGTTGAGCGGTCATGCGATTGAAGGCGCGGTTGAGCAGGCCGATCTCGTCGCCGCCCTGGCGACCCTCCATGCGCAGGCTAAAGTTTCCTGCGCCGACCTTGCGGGCGGCAAGTACCAGATCGGTCAACGGCTCGACCTGTCGGTCGGCAAAGCGGAGTGCAAACCAGACCGCAAAGCCCACCAGTGCGAGACTGACGAAAAAGAGCGCAAGGTTGAAGCGCAATTGCAGAGCCCGCGCCCGCCCGGTGAGCACATCGTAAGCCGATGCTATCGACTTGGCCGCCTCCCAGCTGCGGAACGAGTCCGCCTCTGCGTTCCGGGCCGTGTAGAGGTAGATGCCAGCGCCGCGATCGATGGGCGCTACTGATTCGATCCGGACCGGCCCGCCCTGAACCGCAACAAGTTGACCGTCGGCCAAGGTTGGCAACGCCTCCCTTACAAATTGAGCGGGATCGTTGTCCTTGCCAAGTCCATAGACGAAGGCCGTGCGAAGCGACCCATCGGCCTGCGCCTGCAGGATGGCGCTCTCGGTAATATCGCGATTTTCGGCCTGATACCGAAACAGCGTCGGCCAGTTCTCGCTGACCAGGGAGATGCGCTCCAGATAGTATCGCAGATCGCTGGCCATCGCGATGGTGTGGCTGGCGACGTCCTCCTGGTTTTGCGCGTAATAGCTTTCGGCAAGCTTGTTGGCATTGGCCATCAGCCCGCGCGAATCGTCCGAGAACCAGAAATCGACGCCTGATTGAAAAAGCACCGCAGCAAAGCCAGCCACGAGCAGCGTGGGCACTGCGGCAATGAGCGAGAAAAGGAAGACAAGGCGCACGTGCAGGCGCGCAGTGCTGCCAGCGGCGCGGCGAAGCGCCATTCGCCGCCCCAGTAAGACCAGCAACCCGATTGCCGGGACCAGCGCGCCCATCAAGAGAAGCGCCACCTGCTGCGTAGGCAGCAACTGCCCATTGCTGGGGGCGTTGCTGAAAGCGGCATAGGCGCTGCCAGCGACCGCGAGCAAGGATATGACGCAGAGGATTTCGATCAGCGGAAAGACATTGGACCGCCGCGACGTGACAATTATCCGGCGGAGCCAGCGCGGGGTGTGAAAACTTGCAGGGCTCGCATGACTGGCCATCGTTGCGTTAATACAACGCGGGGTGTGGCATTTACGCAAGCTGAATTGCGACGAGCGGATGGCTATCCCCGCCGAACTTCTCCGATTGCCAAATCAGAAAGCTTCTTGCGCAGCGTGTTCCGGTTGATGCCTAGCAGCCGCGCTCCGGCGAGTTGATTGCCGCTGGTGCGTGTCATCACCCAGTCCAGCAAGGGTCGCTCAAGCTCCGCAAGCGCACGGTGATAGAGTGTGCCCTCGGCGGGGTGTTCGGTTTCAAGCCAGGATAGCAAAGCGGAAGCAAGGCTTTGGGATGCAGGCATCTCGACCTGAACCGCTGGCCCAAGCGCCTCGTTTACCAGGGCCGCATCGATGATGCTTTCACGAGCGAGTAAAGCGAGGCGAAAGACCGCATTGCGCAGCTCGCGAACATTGCCGCGCCAAGGATGCGCCGAGAGGGCTTCGACGGCCTCCGCGCTGACACCGCGACGGGGCAAACCCTCGGTTACCGCTTCAGACAGAAAATGCCGGGCCAGTGCGTCGATATCCTCGCGCCGCTCGCGCAGCGGAGGCAGGTGTATGGGCACAACGTTAAGGCGATAGAATAAGTCTTCCCGAAAGGTCCCCGCGGCGATCATCGGCTCCAAAGCGCGGTTGGTGGCCGCGATGATGCGAACATCCACCACGATTTCCTGCCGTCCGCCGACGCGCCTGATGCGGCCAGACTGCAGAGCGCGCAGAAGGCGAGTCTGGGCATCGGCCGGCATGTCCCCGATTTCGTCCAGGAACAGCGTTCCACCCTGCGCCTGCTCGAACTTGCCGATCGCCTGGCCGGTGGCGCCGGTGAAGGCGCCCTTTTCATGGCCGAAGAGTTCGCTTTCGATGAGATCGCGGGGAATTGCGGCGGCATTGACCGCCACGAAAGGACCGGTGCGGCGATGGCCGAGGGTATGGATGGCTTCGGCGACCAGCTCCTTGCCCGTGCCCGATTCGCCCGTCACCAAAACGGTGAGATCGTTTCGCAACACGCGGGTGATCATGCGATAGACCGCCTGCATCGCGTTGCTGCGGCCGATAAAGGGCAGGCCCTTCACCGGCTCCGCCAGGGTATCCTGCCCTTCGGCCGAGCGCCCAGCCACCGCCTGGCCCACCGCGCGCACCAGCTCGTCGAGATCGAAAGGCTTGGGAAAATATTCGAAGGCCTCGCTCTCGCTGGCGCGAACCGCGGTATCGAGCGTGTTCTGCGCCGAGAGCACGATGATCGGCATGCCCGGCGCGCGCGCTCGCAGTTCCTCCATGCCGGCAAGCCCATCGCCATCGGCCAGCACCACATCGGTCAGCATGACGTCGTAGCGCCCCGCCTCCAGCAAGGCGTCGCGTCGTGCCAGTTCCGCGCAGGTGGTGACGTCATGCCCCTCTTCGCGTAGCGCTTCGCCGATCACCGCGGCGATCGAACGGTCGTCTTCGACCAGCAGCACGCGGGCGCTCATATCCGCGCCTCTGCCGCGGCAACCGCCAGATTGACGCGGAAACGGGTCAGACGGGACTTTTCGTCCCGCTCGTGGGTAATACGTCCCCCCATGTCGTGAACGAGCTTGCGAACCAGCGCCAGGCCGAGCCCCTGCCCCCCGGCTTTGCCGCTGACAAACGGTTCGAACACATGATCGCGCAGCGCCGGATCGATGCCCAGCCCGTTGTCGGTAACGACGATCTCGACCGGCAACCGGGTAATCTTGCCCAGCCGGATAACGTTGTAGACAAAGCCGCTGACGAAGCGCGTGCGCACCTCGACGCGCGGGCTCTCGAGCCCCACGCAAGCATCGCACGCGTTGCCGACAAGGTTCAGAAGCACCTGCGCGAGCGCCACGGGATCGGCTGCAACGGGGGGAAGCGACGGATCGAATTCCTCCACCAGCTCGACGGCATTCCCTCTTGCCGCGCGCACGCTGGCGATGGCGCCGCGGATCGCTTCGTGAAGGTTGCAACTTCCTGGAGCTACGGGCCGGGCGCTGCCCAACTGCTGCATGCGGTCGATCAATGCGGCGATACGGTCGACCTCGGCGGTAATGATGGCAGCGAGCGGCTTGTCGGTCGCCTCTAGTCGCCGTGCAAGCAGCTGACTTGCTCCTCGGATTGCCGCGAGAGGGTTCTTGATTTCATGCGCGAGGATGGCGGGCGCGCGCAGTTCCAGCGCCTCTCCATGCTCTTCCCCGCCCTTCCCCGCCTCGCTCAGCGTGACCGCGCGCCAGCCCGGATGGGTGAGTAGTGGGGAGCTGGTGAGGTTGACGCGGCGATCCCTGCCACCGGCAAGCATAACCACGTCGCGCGCCACCAGCGGAGCGTCGCCTTCAAGCAGGCTTTGCTGAACGCGGCTATCGCCTAGCTGCAACGCTTCGGCCAAAGGCTTTCCGATCAGCCGGTGTGCGCTGCGGTCAAGCAGATCCTCGGCAGCCGGATTTGCCTCGGCGATGATGTTGTCGGGGTCGAGCAGGATGACCGCAAAGGAAAAACCGGCGACCTGGCTCGCCGCGTCGGGCGTGGTTGGCAGACCTGCCGCACCTGACGCGACAGGTGCTGCGTTCACGCTGCGCGCCGTAGCAGGAAGGGCTCGTAAAACCGCTCCAACTCGCCAAGCACTTCAGTCGGATCGGAGATGAAGTTGACGCGGTTTCGGAAATCGGCCGAGCCGGGCAGCCCTTTGGTGTACCAGCCCAGGTGCTTGCGCGCGATCTTCACGCCAACCGCCGGGGTGTAATGCTGTAGCATGGCGCGGTAGTGCTCGAGGATCACGCCATATTGCTCGGCAATTGCGGGGTCGGCCCGCTGTTCCCCGGTGCGCCACCAGTGCATAACCTGCCCGAGCAGCCAAGGGCGGCCATAGGCGCCGCGGCCGATCATCAGCCCGTCGGCGCCCGACTGCTCAAGTGCCCGCGCGGCATCCTCAATGGTGCAGATGTCGCCGTTGACGATCACGGGTATGGAAACCGCCTCCTTGACCTTGCGAACGAAGGCCCAGTCGGCGTTGCCCTGATACATCTGGTTCCGGGTACGGCCGTGGACGGTAATCATCTTCACACCCAGGTCTTGGGCGATGCGAGCAAGCTCGGGAGCGTTTAGGCTGGCATGATCCCAGCCCATGCGCATCTTCACCGTGACCGGCACGGAAACTGCCTTGACCGTCGCCTCCATCAGCCTCGTCGCCAGCGGCACTTCGCGCATAAGCGCGGAGCCGGCGAGCTGACCGACGACTTTCTTCACCGGGCATCCGAAATTGATGTCGATGATAGCGGCGCCATTGCCCTCCTGGAGCTTGGCTGCCTCAGCCATCGAATGCGGATCGCAGCCGACGAGCTGCATGGAGACGGGCTCCTCGATGCGGTCCCAGTCGGCCTTCTGCACCGATTGTCGCGTTTCGCGGATCGCGGCCTCGCTGGCGATCATTTCGGTGACATTGAGACCCGAGCCGTAACGGCGCACCAGCGTGCGAAACGGACGGTCGGTCACGCCGGTCATCGGCGCGAGCACGACCGGTGTCGCGATGGTCACGGGGCCAATGCGCAAGGGTGCCAGTGCGGGCGGAACAGGCAGCGGGTTCATGGAATGGGCAATGCCTAAAATATGGGCAGCCGATAGTGCATTGCAGCATGAAGGGCAAGCCGCTAGCGCGCCCGGCGCGATGACCCCCGCCCCGTCCCTGCCCCCATTTTCCGCGATCGTCGTCGCTGCGGGTCAGGGCCTGCGCGCGGGGCAGCAGGTGCCCAAGCAATTTGCGCGCTGGCGCGGAAAACCTGTCGTCCGCCATTCCGTGGAGGCCCTGCTGGCTCGTGGGGCTGATCCACTTGTCGTTGCGATTGCTCCGGATGCGGATGAACTTGCTCTAGAAACGCTGGCCGGGCTCCCGCAGGTGACCCTGGTCCACGGCGGTCACACCCGGCAGCGTTCCGTCTCCAACGCGTTGGAAGCTCTGGCGGAGGCGGCCCCGGATCATGTCCTGATCCATGATGCCGCGCGGCCTGATCTTCCTGACGCGGTGGTCGAGCGTCTTCTCACCGCCCTAGCAGACGCGCCGGGTGCAGTGCCGGTTTTGCCTGTGGTCGACAGCTTGGTCGTAGCCAACGCGGAATCGATGGCTGGTCCGGCCCGGCGGGAGGATCTGCGGAGGGTGCAAACCCCGCAGGCCTTTCGCTTCGACGCCATACTGGCAGCACATCGCGCATGGGCCAGCGAGGCGGACGCAGGTGACGATGCGCAGGTGCTTCATGCCGCCGGCGGCGCAGTCTCGCTCGTCGAAGGGGATGCCCGGCTAGCGAAACTGACTTTCGCGGAAGATTTCGCGATAGACGCGCCGGCGGTGCGGGTCGGCATGGGTTACGATGTCCACCGGCTCGCGGCCGGAGAGGAGCTATGGTTGGGCGGCGTGCTCATCCCGCATGACAAGGGTTTGGCTGGCCATAGCGATGCGGATGTTGCTCTTCATGCCTTGGTCGATGCGATCCTCGGCGCGCTGGGTGAAGGCGACATCGGAACGCATTTCCCGCCGTCCGAACCCAAGTGGAAGGGTGCGGCTTCCGCACTCTTCGTCGAACATGCTGCGGCGCTGGCGCGAGATGCCGGTTATGCCATCGCCCACGTCGACTGTACCCTGATCTGCGAGGCGCCAAAAATCGGCCCGCATCGCGCAGAAATGCGCGAGCGGATCGCGGAACTGCTCGGCGTGGCGCCCTCTGCCGTCAGTATCAAGGCAACGACCACCGAGGGCCTCGGCTTCACTGGGCGCGGCGAAGGCATCGCTGCGCAGGCGGTAGCAACGCTGCAGCGTGAGGCGTAGGATTGGACATGGCCGACGAGTCCATTCTCCCCGCAGAACTGGTGGCGCTTGCTCGGCGCGTGGTGGACGAAAACCGAGCTCTTGGCCGCAAGCTGGCGCTGGCTGAAAGCTGCACCGGCGGCCTGGTTGCGGCAGCTCTAACAGAGATTCCCGGATCGTCGGCTGTGCTCGACCGCGGCTTCGTCACCTATTCGAACGAAGCAAAGACCGAAAGTCTGGGCGTCCCGCCGGACCTGATCGATACCTTCGGAGCGGTGTCAATTGCCACCGCCTGGGCGATGGCGCGCGGCGCTCTTAAGCACAGCCGCGCCGATGTCGCCGTCGCCATCAGCGGGGTCGCCGGGCCGGATGGCGGGACGGCCTTGAAGCCAGTGGGCACGGTCGTCTTCGCAAGGGCATTTCGCGAGGGCGAGGCGGAGCCAGAGGGCGAATTGAAGCGGCTGGACGGGGGGAGCCGCGCTGCAATTCGATTGCAGGCGGCCATAGCGGCCTTGGAGCTCCTCTTGCCCCCTCAGCCTGCGGCAGACGTGGAAACGGGCGGAGCGCCGTAGAGCACCGCCGCGCGCTGTTCGAAGGCTTCGACCATGCGGCGGAAAGCGCGGTCGAAATACTGGCCAGCGAGTGCTTCGAAAATGGGATTGCGGAAGGTGAAATCGACGCAGAAGTCGAGTTCGCACCCCCCGCCCCCGATAGGCCGAAACGTCCAGCTGTTGTCCAGGTCGCGCAGCGGGCCGTCGATATAGTGGACGTTGATATGGTCCGGGCGATGTTTCTGCACGCGAGACGTGAACTTCTCGCGGATTGCCTTGAAGCCCACTAGCATGTCGGCAATCATTTCGGTTTCGCTGTTCGATTTGACCCTGGTGGCGACCACCCAGGGCAGGAATTCCGCATAGCGACCCACGTCCGCCACGAGGTCGAACATCTGCTCGCAGCTATAGGGCATGCGCCGCGTTTCGCGGATTCCGGGCATCAGGCTGTCTGCGTTGAAGTGCTTCGCGCGAACTTCGCTTCGCGCGCCGCTTTCATCGCCGCGAAATCATCGCCGGCGTGATAGCTGGAACGGGTCAGCGGGCTCGCCGCAACCTGCAAGAAGCCTTTCGCCCTCGCAATAGCGCCATAGGCGGCGAAGGCCTTGGGCGTGACAAAGTCCTCAACCGCCGCATGGCGCGGGGTAGGCTGAAGATATTGCCCCATGGTGATGAAGTCGATGTCGGCACTGCGCATATCGTCCATCACCTGGTGTACCTCGAGCCGCTGCTCGCCCAGCCCGAGCATGATGCCGGACTTGGTGAAGATCAGGGGGTCGTGGCGCTTGACCTCCTCCAGCAACCGCAACGAGGCATAATACCGCGCACCCGGGCGAATGGTCGGGTATAGTCTTGGCACCGTTTCGAGGTTGTGGTTGTAAACGTCCGGCCCGGCTTCGCAAATCGCCTCTACCGCCGGTCGCATCTTACCGCGGAAGTCGGGCGTCAGGATTTCGATCGTCGTGTTCGGCGTCTCCCGCCGAAGCGCCCTGATCACCTTCACAAACTGTCCTGCCCCGCCGTCGGGCAAATCATCTCGGTCCACGCTCGTGATAACGATATGCTCCAGGCCCATCTTGCCGGCCGCGATGGCGACGTTGTCGGGCTCCAGCGGATCGACCGTGCGTGGCATCCCGGTCTTGACGTTGCAGAAGGCGCAGGCGCGCGTGCACACGTCCCCTAGGATCATGACGGTGGCGTGTTTCTTGGTCCAGCATTCCCCGATGTTGGGACAAGCTGCTTCTTCGCAGACGGTATTGAGGTTGAGATCGCGCATCAGCCGGCGCGTTTCGTGATAGCCCTCGCTCACCGGGGCCTTGACCCGGATCCAGTCCGGCTTGCGTTGGCGCGCTGGCCGTTCGCCAAAGGCTGGCGGGGCGCTGGACATGTCGTTCATGCCGCGCATCTAGGGCGCTTGAAAGCCAATGCCAATGCCGATAGCGGCGCGCGATGGACTCGACGGTCATCACTTCGACTTTCACGTCGCCCGTCATCCTGTTCTTTGTGCTCGGATTTGCAGCGGCCCTGGCGCGGTCCGAGCTTTCGATCCCCGAAGCGATTGCAAAGGGGCTTTCGCTCTATCTGATGGCTGCCATCGGGCTGAAGGGCGGCGTGGCGGTGGCCGAGTCCGGGATCGGGCCCGATGTGGCCGCCGCAATGGGCGCAGGCTTTATGTTGAGCCTGCTCATCCCTGTGGGAGCCTATGCGGCCTTGCGGGCGTTTGGACGGCTGGACCGTACCAACGCCGGCGCCGTCGCCGCGCATTACGGTTCGGTAAGTGTTGTGACCTTCGTGACGGCGGCCGAGATCCTGGAAGGTGTCGGCCTCGCTCCGGCGGGCTATATGGTGGCTGTCCTCGCCATCATGGAAACGCCCGCCATCCTCACCGGGCTGTTGCTGGCGCGCGGGGCGCTGGGTTCCAGCGAGGGCCGGCGCGGAGAAATGCTGCACGAGGTTTTCCTCAACGCATCGGTGGTGCTGCTGCTCGGCAGCTTCGCGATTGGCGCGATTGCGGGCCCGGCAGGCTTCGAAGATGTGCGCCCCCTGTTCGATACCGGCTTCAAGGGGGTGCTGTGCCTGTTCCTGCTGGACATGGGGCTCATCGCCGCGCGGCGCTTAATGACCTCGCGCGCCCTGAACTGGCGGTTGATCGTGCTCGCAATTGTCTTTCCCTTGGTGAACGGAACCATCGGTACGCTCGTGGGGTTTGCAATCGGCCTCGATCCCGGTTCGACCGCGGCGCTCGGAGTGCTGTGCGCCAGTGCGAGCTATATCGCGGTGCCGGCGGCGATGAGACTTTCGCTCCCGGAGGCCGATCCCGGTGTCTATCTCACCATGTCGCTATCGGTGACCTTCCCCTTCAACATCCTCATCGGCATTGGCCTCTTCGCCGCCCTCGCCCGTGCCCTTGCCGGCGGGTAGGAGACCGGACATGATCGAAACCGTCATTCGCAAGCGCATCGAGATCCTCGCCGATCAGCCACTGGTCGGCCGGGTCAC
>ERZ1066120.1356-NODE-1356-length-15576-cov-10.073642_pt1 | contig 15576 bp, 9 predicted proteins | sample MGYA00382767_ERZ1066120 | MGnify/ENA primary metagenome ERZ1066120 (study PRJEB33369, sample SAMEA5778350) | biofilm metagenome | biome: Industrial cooling water; feature: Water cooling tower basin; material: Biofilm | place: United Arab Emirates | collected...
TTTTTGCCCCAAGCAAGCGCCCTTGATCACGCCGCGGCGCTGCTGCCGTCCTGCTCGAGCGCCGCGGCGAGAAGTGCCGGCCGCAGCCGCGCGATCTCCGCCGGCGGCAGCTTCCTTCCGTCCGGTCCGGCCAGGTAGAAGACGTCCACGCAGCGCTCGCCATAGGTGGCGATATGGGCGGAGTGGATGGTCAGCCCGAGCCCGTGGATGGCAAGCGCAAGCTCGGCAAGCAGGCCCGGCCGGTCCGCCGCCTGCACCTCCACCACGGTGAACCGCCGCGACGCGCCTTCGGCAACCGTCACCGACGGCGCCACCGCAAACGCGCTTTGGCCGCTTTCGCCAGGCGGAGCGGGCAGTTCCTCGCGGGACAGGGCGGCGAGCACCTCCCGCGCCAGCCGCAGCCTCCGCCTTTTGTCGCCATAAGGCTGCCCGCGCCGGTCGTGCACCAGCAGATTGTCGAGCGCCATGCCATCGCGGGTGGTGTGGATCCGCGCGTCGATGATGGAAGCGCCGGCTGCGGCGAGACCGGCGCAAATGCGGTAGAACAAGCCGGGCCGGTCGGGCGCGAACACGCTGACCCTGGTTGCCCCCTCGCTATCCCCTTCCACGATCACGTCGGGTTCGGCCGGGCCGATGCGGGCTTCGGCGGCGGCGATCTGGCGGGCGTTGGCGGCGATCCACTCGATCGGTTCGGCCAGCCAGTAGCTGTCGGGCAGCCGCCGGGCATGGGCCCGCGCCGCCCGCATGCTCCAGCCGACCCTGTCGGCCAGCTCCGCCTGCTTGGCCGCGACCTCCTCCGCGCGGCCCTTCTGCTTGTGGCCGAGCCGGAGCCGCTCCTCGGCGAGGTCGTAAAGGGTGCGGATCAGCCGCCGCTTCCATTCGGTCCAGATGCCGGGGCCTACCGCGCGAATGTCGACCACGGTCAGGATCAGCAGCAGCCGCAGCCGCTCGGGGCTTTGTACCAGGCGGGCGAAGGCCTCGATGGTCTGCGGATCGGCAAGATCACGCTTGAAGGCCGTGTGGCTTAGCAGAAGGTGATGGCGGACCAGCCAGGCTACGGTGTCGGTTTCGCCGGCATCGAGCCCGAAGCGCGGGCAAAGCTCACGCGCGACCTGTTCGCCGAGCAGGCTGTGATCGCCCCCGCGCCCCTTGGCGATGTCGTGTAGCAGCACCGCGACATAAAGCGCCCGGCGCGAGCCGATCTGCCGGAACAGGGCCGTGGCGAGCGGATGGTCGTCTGCCAGCTCTCCCGCCTCGACCGCGGCCAGCAGCCCGACCGCGCGGATGGTATGCTCGTCGACGGTGTAATGGTGGTACATGTCGAATTGCATCTGCGCGACGACACGGCGGAAGTCGGGAACGAAGCGGCCGAACACGCCCGCCTCGTTCATCCAGCGAAGCACGGGGTCCGGCTTGTTCCTGGAGGTCAGCACCTCGAGGAACGAGGCATTGGCTTCCTTGTCGTCGCGGACCTGCTCGACCAGCCGCGCGTCACGGGTCGCGACCCGCATGGCGCTGGGGTGGATCTCCATCTTCTCGCGTGCGGCCACGGCGAACAGCGACAGGAGCCGGCCGGGATCGTCGCGGAAGAATCGGTCGTGGGGAAGCGCCAGCCGCCCGCGATCAACCACGAACCCCTGCAGTCGCCGCGGCCGGCGGAGAAAGGTCGGAAGCGCGAAGCGCCGGCCCTTGGCGCCGAGCTGCTCGTCGAGCTGCGCCAGGAACTGACCCGTAAGGTCGCCGACATTCCGCGCCTGCAGGAAATACATCTGCATGAAGCGCTCCACCGCGCTCTTGCCGGGCCGGTCGGCATAGCGGAGCAAAGTCGCCAGTTCGCGCTGATGGTCGAAGCTCAGCCTTTCCTCGGCCCGGCCCGCCGCCAGGTGCAGCAGGCAGCGGACTGACCAGAAGAAGCGGGAAGCACGCGCAAAGCGGGCGTGTTCGGCAGGCGTCAACAAGTTCGCCTCGACGAGGTCGACCGGCCTGCCCGCCCCGTGCACATAATGCGCGACCCAGGACAGGATCTGCAGGTCGCGAAGCGCTCCCTTGCCGTTCTTGACGTTGGGTTCGACAAGGTAGCGGCTGTCGCCCATCTTCTCGTGGCGCTCGTCGCGCTCCTTCAATTTGGCAGCAACGAACTCGGCCGCGCTGCCGGCCACGATCTGAGATCGGAAGAGCGTTTGCCCCTCTTCGAACAAGGCGGCGTCGCCCGCCACAAGCCGGGCTTCGAGCACGGCGGTGCGCACCGTCATCTCGTCAGCCGCAAGGTTCAGGAGCTCGGGCAGGGTGCGGATCGCCTGGCCGACCTTCAGCTTCAGGTCCCACAGGCTGTAGAGCGTCGCTTCGATCACCTGCTCGCACCAGGACGCGCGAGGCTGCGGGGTCAGGAACATGAGGTCGAGGTCGCTGAAGGGAGCCATCTCGCCCCGCCCGTAGCCGCCGAGCGCAACCAGGCTGACCCGCTCGGCCAGAGTCGGGTTGGGGTTGGGGTAAGCCTCGCAGGCCCGGGCAAATGCCGCCCTGACGACCTCGTCGGCAAGCGCGGCGTAGGCGGCAGCATGTTCCATGCCGGCGTGAGGCCGCACGCGCACCGCAGCCGCGATCCGCTCCCTGCCCTCCGCAAGGATCATCGCCGGGCTCGGCGGAAAAGCAGGACCATCGGCCATGTGCCTTCCTACCAACGGAGGCGTTGCGCGGCGAGCGCTCTATGTTAGCCTGTGTTAATGCGAGGGGACTGGCCGCAGATCATCGACCAGAGCCTCGCCGGACTTCGTCGCGGCGAGTTCGCCGCCGTGCGTGCCGTGCTGGAACCGCTCGCCGGGCAGGAGTCCCCCGCCCCCATCTGGCTGCTGCTGGCCGATGCCCGTCGCGGGCTCGGCGACGACAAGGGCGAGGAAGCCGCGCTCGATGCTGCCCTTGCCGCCGACGGGCGCTTCCTTCCGGCGCTGCTGGCCAAGGGCGACCTCCTGCTCCGCCGCGGCGACGACCGGGCGGCGGTCAGCTTTTTCGGCCTGGCGCTGAGCTCCGCTCCCTCCGATCCGCCGCCGCCGCTTGCCCAGCGGCTGCGGGACGCGCAGGCCAAGGTCGCCGCCGCGCAGCAGCGCTTCGCCGCCCACCTCGACCAGCAGCTCCGCTCCGCCGGCCTTCCCGACCAGCGCCCGCCCCGCTTCGCCGAAGCGCTCGACATCCTGGCCGGCACCCGCGCCATCCAGATCCAGCAGCCGACCAGTTTCTTCTATCCGGGCCTGCCGCAGCTCGCCTTTCACGATCCCGCCGACTTCGGCTGGGCAGAAGCCTTCGCCGCTCAGGCGCCGGTCATCCGAGCCGAACTGAGCGCCCTCCTCGCCGACGACCACGCCTTTGCCCCTTATGTGCAGGGCGACTCCATGCGGGCCAACCGCGGCCATGCGCTACTCGGCGACCCGCGCTGGAGCGCCCTCTACCTGTGGAAGAACGGCGCGCCGGTAGCGGAGAATGCGGAGCGCTGCCCGGCGACGATGCGCGCGCTCAGCGCCGTGCCGATGCCGCGCATCCCCGGCCGGGCACCCAACGTGCTTTTCTCCCTGCTCAGGCCCAAGACCCACATTCCGCCGCACTGGGGGATGATCAACACCCGCCTCATCTGCCACCTTCCGCTGATCGTGCCGGAGCGCTGCCGGCTGCGGGTCGGCAATCATGAGCGTACGGTCGAGCAGGACCAGCTGCTCATCTTCGACGATTCGCTGGAGCATGAGGCCTGGAACGACAGCGACGAGGTCCGGGTGGTCCTCTTGTTCGAGATCTGGAATCCCGCCCTCAGCGCCGACGAACGGGCGGCGCTGACTGCCATGTTCGGCTGCATCGGCTCCTACGGCGAAGGCTGAGCGAGGGCCTTCAGCCGGTAGAGTTCGGCGAGCGCCTCGCGCGGGGTCAGCGCATCGGGGTCGAGCGCCGTCAGGGCTTCGAGTAGCGGATCGGCCGGCGCTCCCTCCGCGCTCGCCGCTGCGGCGAACAGGGGCAGGTCGTCGAGCCCGGCGGCAATCCCGCCGGTCGCATCGCGGCCCGCCTCCAGCCGCTTGAGCACCGCCTTGGCCCGCGCCAGCACGGTCGGCGGCAGCCCTGCAAGCCGCGCCACCGCAATGCCGTAGCTGCGATCGGCCGCGCCTTCCGCCACCTCGTGCAGCAGGACGAGCTCACCCTTCCACTCGCGCGCGCGGACATGGTGGAGCGACAGGCACGGCAGCCGCCCGGCAAGCCGCGTCAGCTCGTGATAATGGGTCGCGAACAGGGTCCGCGCCTTCACCTCGTCGTGCATCGCCTCGACCACCGCCCAGGCGATGGCGAGGCCGTCATAGGTGGAAGTTCCGCGCCCGATCTCGTCGAGGATCACGAGACTCCGCTCCGTCGCCTGCGCGAGGATCGCGGCGGTTTCCACCATCTCGACCATGAAGGTCGAGCGGCCGCGGGCAAGATTGTCCGACGCGCCGACACGGCTGAACAGGCGATCGACGAGCCCGATCCGCGCCCGGCTCGCAGGCACGAAGCTGCCGGCCTGAGCGAGCAGGGCGATCAGCGCCACCTGGCGGAGGAAGGTCGACTTGCCGCCCATGTTGGGGCCGGTGATCAGCCACAGGCGATCGGCAGACCCGAGGCAACAATGGTTGGCGACGAAGCGCTCGCCGCTCTTCGCCAGCGCCCGTTCGACCACCGGATGGCGTCCGTCCTCGATCTCGAGGCAGGGCTTCTCCTCGATAGCGGGCCGGACCCAGCCACCCTCCGCCGCCCGCTCGGCAAGGCCGGCGCCGACGTCGATCCGGGCCAGGGCCTCGGCCGTGACCGAGATGTCGGCCGCCCGTTGGACGGCAATCCCCGTCAGCCGCTCGAAATGGGCCTGCTCGAGGCCAAGCGCATGGCCGCCGGCCTCGATCACCCGGCTCGCTTCCTCGTGCAGCGCCGGGCTGTTGAAGCGGACAACGCCGGCAAGCGTCTGGCGATGGGTGAAGCCGCTGTCCGGCTCCAGCAGCCGCTCGGCATGGCGCGCCGGCACCTCGACATGATAGCCGAGCACCGCATTGTGCCGAATCTTGAGGGCGGAAATGCCGGTCGCCTCGCGATAGCGCGCCTCCAGCTCGGCGATGGCGCGCCGCCCATCGCTGGATGCGGAGCGGAGCTGGTCCAACTCCGCGTCATAGCCTTCCGCGACGAAGCCGCCCTTGGCCGCCTCGAGCGGCGGTGACGGGACCAAAGCTCGGCCGAGCTCGTCCGTCAGCTCGTCATGGCCGCGAAGGTCCGGCAGCAGCCGGTCGAGCAGCACCGGCCGGAGCGCCTGACCCTCGAGGGCCTCGGCCAGCCGGGCCGCACCGCCGAGGCCATCGCGCAAGGCGGCAAGGTCCCGCGGCGAGCCGCGACCTGCAACAAGCCGGCCCATGGCGCGGCCGATGTCGGGCAGGCTCCTGAGCGCAACACGCACCCGCTCGCGCCGGAGCGAATCCTCGCCGAACCAGGCGACGAGATCGAGCCGCTCGCGGATCGCCGCGGCTTCGGTCAGCGGCGCAGCGAGATCGCTGCCGAGCAGCCGTCGCCCCGGCGCGGTGACGCAGCGATCGACCTCCCCGAACAGCGAGCCCGCGACCTGCCCGTCCTGCGCCCGGCAGATCTCCAGGCTCGCCCGGGTCGCGGCGTCGATCGCCATATGCTGCGACCGCGCCACCCGCCGGGGAAGCCCAAGAAAGGCGGTCGCCTCCCGCTGCGTCGCCTCGAGATAAGCGAGGAGCCCGCCGCACGCCGCCAGCTCCGCCCGGCCGGGGCTCCCAAGCCCTTCGAGATCGCCGAGGCCGAAGCGCCGCTTGAGCGCCCGCTCGCCGCCCGCGCTGTCGAAGCCTTCGTGCCCCCAGCGCCCGGCCACAGTCTCAACCGGCTCGGCCCCGATCACTTCCGCCGGCCCCAGCCTAGCCAGCTCGGCGGCAAGCTCATGGGCTCCGCAGGCGATCAACTCGAACCGACCAGTGGAGATGTCGCAGGCGGCGATCGCCCAGTCGTCGCCGGCGCGCCCGATCGCCGCCAGCCAGTTGGACGCCCCGCTTTCAAGCAAGGTCTCCTCGGTCAGCGTGCCGGGCGTCACCAGCCGCACGATCGCCCGCTCGACCAAAGCCTTGGATCCGCGCAGCCGCCGAGCCTCCGCCGGGCTTTCCGTCTGCTCGGCGATGGCGACGCGGTGACCGGCGCGGATCAGCCGGGCGAGGTAGCTTTCGGCCGAATGGACCGGCACCCCGCACATCGGCACCGGCTCCCCGCCATGGTCGCCGCGCCTGGTCAGCGCGATGTCGAGGCACCCGGCGGCAATCTTTGCATCCTCGAAGAACAGCTCGAAGAAGTCGCCCATCCGGTAGAACAGCAAGGCGTCCCCGGCCTCGGCCTTGAGGCGGTGATATTGCTGCATCATCGGGGTGTCGGCGTCCGAGCGGGCCATGGTCGGTCCCTACCTCTTTGCAGCGCCGCACGTAACCACCTCGTTCGCCCTGAGCAACGTCGAAGGGCGGTGGCGCGTGCTTCGACTTCGCTCGGCACGAACGAAGGTTGGGATTGGAGGACGAGCAGTCTAAGACCCACCCCATGTCCGAAAGCAACGTCAAATTCTCCGAGGCCGAGGCCCTGCATTTCCACGCCCGCGGCCGGCCGGGGAAGATCGAGATCATCGCGTCCAAGCCAATGGCGACCCAGCGCGACCTCAGCCTCGCCTATTCGCCGGGCGTCGCCGTGCCCGTTCGAGCCATCGCCGCCGACCCCGCCACCGCTTATGATTATACCGCCAAGGGCAACCTCGTCGCCGTCATCTCCAACGGCACCGCCATCCTCGGCCTCGGCAACCTCGGCGCGCTTGCCTCCAAGCCGGTGATGGAAGGCAAGGCAGTGCTGTTCAAGCGCTTCGCCGACGTCGACTCGATCGACCTCGAAGTCGACACGTCCGACGCGCAGAAGTTCATCGAAGCGGTCGCCCTGCTCGAGCCTAGCTTCGGCGGGATCAACCTCGAGGATATTGCCGCGCCTGACTGCTTCGTGATCGAGCAGGCGCTGCGCGAGCGGATGAACATTCCCGTCTTCCACGACGACCAGCACGGCACCGCCATCATCACCGCCGCCGGCCTCATCAACGCCTGCCTGCTCACCGGCCGCGAGCTTCGCGACGTCAAGGTGGTGGTGAACGGCGCGGGCGCCGCCGCCATCGCTTGCACCGAGCTCATCAAGGCGATGGGCGTGCGCGGCGACCAGGTCATCATGTGCGACCGCTCGGGCGTGATCCACAACGGCCGCGACGATCTCGACCAGTGGAAGAGCGCCCATGCGGTCGACACCGACCGCCGCACCCTTGCCGACGCGCTCGACGGGGCCGACGTGTTCCTGGGCCTCAGTGCCGCCGGTGCGCTCAAGGCCGAGTGGGTGCTCAAGATGGCGCCGCAGCCGATCATCTTCGCCATGGCCAATCCGGATCCGGAGATCACCCCGCCCGAAGCCAAGGCCGCCCGTCCCGACGCGATCGTCGCCACCGGCCGCTCCGACTATCCCAACCAGGTCAACAATGTCCTGGGCTTCCCCTTCATCTTCCGCGGCGCGCTCGACGTCCGGGCGACCGCGATCAACGACGAGATGAAGATCGCCGCAGCCCATGCCCTGGCCGAACTCGCCCGCGAGGCGGTGCCGGAGGAGGTCGCCGCGGCCTATGGCGGGATCAGCCAGCGCTTCGGCGCCGACTATATCATCCCTGCCCCCTTTGATCCCCGACTGATGGAAGTGGTCCCGGCCGCCGTCGCCAAGGCGGCGATGCAGTCCGGCGTGGCGCAGCGGCCGATCGACAATATGGCGACCTACCGCCAGTCGCTCCGCGCCCGCCTCAACCCCACGGTCAGTGTCCTCAGCCTCGCCTATGAGGCCGCCCGCGCCAATCCCAAGCGGGTCTTGTTCGCGGAAGGCGAGGAGCATGTGGTGCTTCGTGCCGCCATCGCCTTCAAGGAAGGTGGTTACGGCACGCCGGTGCTGGTCGGGCGCGAGGACGTCCACGACCGTTTGAAAGAGCTCGGCATCGACGACCCGTCCGGCTTCGAGGTGCTGAACAGCCGCAATTCGCCGCTGGTCGGCCGCGCGGTCGACCACCTCTACCAGCGGCTACAGCGCAAGGGCTATCTTCGCCGCGAAATCGAGCGGATGGTCAACCAGGACCGCAATTACTTCGCCGCCGCCATGCTGGCGCTCGGCGAAGCGGACGCGATGATCACCGGAGTCACCCGCCCCTTCAGCCAGTCGCTGAAGCAGGTCGAGATGGTGATCGACCATGACGAGGGCGCGACCCCGTTCGGGATCAACATCATCGTCGGCCAGAACCAGACGGTGCTGATCGCCGACACGGCGGTGACCGAGCGGCCCACCGCCGAGCAGCTCGCCACCATCGCCATCCGCTCCGCTGCCTTTGCCCGCCGGATGGGCCAGGAGCCGCGGGTCGCCTTCACCAGCTACACGACCTTCGGCAATCCGCCCGGCGCCTACATCGGCGAGCTGCGCGAAGCCGTTGCCCTGCTCGACAGCCGCACGGTCGACTTCGAATATGAAGGCGAGATGGCGCCCGACCTTGCTCTCAACCACGAGATGCAGCGGCGCTTCTATCCGTTCAGCCGGCTGAACGGCCCGGCCAACATCCTGATCATGCCCGGCCTCCAGTCCGCCAGCCTGTCAGCCAAGCTGCTTCGTGCGCTCGGCGGGGAGAATGTTCTCGGGCCCTTCCTGCTCGGCATGAAGCTGCCGGTGCAGATCGCCCCCATGACGGCGGGCGCGAGCGACCTGGTGACGCTGGCGGTGCTGGCGGCCGGCGGCGCGGAGCGGGCGCGAAAGCGCTGAGTCGCCCAAGATCCTCCCTGTTCCGCGGAGCGGAATGGGGAGGATGCCTACACCCGCTCCACGCTCGAAATCGGATCCGCCGCCCTCAAAGCCGCCATGATCGCATGGAGGTGCGCCAGGTCGTGCACCTCCACATCGACATGGAAGGTGTGGAACGACCCGTCGCGGTGCACCTGCTGCAGGTTGATGATGTTGGCGCCCTTGTTGCCGAGCGTGGTCGCCATGGCGCCGAGCGCGCCGGCCACGTCGCGCAGGATGACGCACAGGCGGGCGGCGGCGCCGTCCGAATCCTCGCTCCAGGCAAGGTCGAGCCAGTCGGCGTCGATGCCGCTGGCGAGCAGGTCGCAGCCGATGGCGTGGACCTCGATCTCCTCATCCTCGCGGCGAAGCCCGACGATCCGGTCGCCCGGAATGGGATGGCAGCAGGGCGCAAGGTGAAAGGCCACTCCTGCCGTCAGGCCGCGGATCGAGATGGCGCGGCGCTGGGCCGCGGGGCGCGGGGCGACGTCCTCCCCGGTCGAACCCGGCATCAGCGCTTCCATCAGTGCCTCGTCGCCAACCCGCTTGCGGGCGATAGCGATCATCAGCGCATCCTCGTCCTCGGCCTTAAGCTTCTTCATGGCGCGCGGAAGCGCTTCCTTGGGCAGCGGCACCGGCAGGCGGGCGACGATCTCGTCGAAGATCTTGCGGCCGAGCTCGACCGTCTCGTCCCGCTCCTTGTGGCGAACGAAGCGGCGGATCGCCGATCGGGCCTTGCCGGTCGCGACGAAGCGCAGCCATGAAGGTTGCGGAGTCTGCGCGTCGCTGGTCAGGATCTCCACCTGGTCGCCATTGTCGAGCAGGGTGCGCAGCGGCACCACACGCCCGTTGACCTTGGCCCCGACCGTCTTGTCGCCGAGCCTCGTGTGCACCGCATAAGCGAAGTCGACAGGGGTCGCGCCCTTGGGCAGCTGGATCAGTTCGCCCTTGGGCGTGAAGGCGAAGATCCGATCCTGGTACATCGCCATCCGGGTATGCTCGAGCAGCTCCTCCGGGCTGTCGGCATGGTCGAGGATCTCGACCAGGTCGTCGATCCAGGGGACGTGGATGTCGGCGGCGGGCTTGCCTTCCTTGTAGGCCCAGTGCGCCGCCAGCCCCTTCTCGGCCTGGAGGTGCATGGCCCGGGTGCGGATCTGCACCTCGATCCGCATCTTGCTATCGTGGATCACCGATGTGTGCAGGCTGCGGTAGCCGTTGCGCTTGGGCGTCGAGATGAAGTCCTTGTAGCGCCCGGGCACCATCGGCCAGCGCCGGTGGATGAGGCCGAGCGCCCGGTAGCATTGCTCCTCGTCGGCGACGATCACGCGAAAGGCCATGACGTCGGACAATTGCTCGAAGCTGATGTGCCGCTCGGCCATCTTGCGCCAGATGGAGTAGGGGTGCTTCTCGCGGCCCGTGACTTCCGCCTCGAGGCCGTTGTCGGCAAGGTGAAGCTGAAGCCCAAGGCCGATCCGGCTGACGATGTCCCCGCCTTCGGCATGAAGCTGCGCCAGCCGGCGGGTGATCGAGGCATAAGCGTCCGGCTCCAGTTGGCGGAAGGCCAGCGTCTGCATCTCGTTCATGATCTCGTACATGCCGATCCGCTCGGCGAGCGGGGCATAGATATCCATCGTTTCGCGCGCGATCCGCCGCCTCTTGTCCTCATTCTTGATGTGGTGGAGCGTGCGCATATTGTGCAGCCGGTCGGCGAGTTTCACCAGAAGCACACGGATGTCGTCGGACAGCGCCAGCAGGAACTTGCGGAGATTCTCCGCCGCCCGCTCGCTTTCCGATTGCGCCTCGATCTTGCTGAGCTTGGTGACGCCGTCGACCAGCCGGGCGACATTGGCCCCGAACAGGCGCTCGACCTCCTCCGGAGTCGCGACCGTATCCTCGATCGTGTCGTGCAGGATGCCGGTGACGATGGTCTCGTCGTCGAGCTTCAGGTCGGTAAGGATGCCCGCCACCTCGATCGGGTGGCTGAAATAGGGATCGCCCGACGCCCGGGTCTGCGAGCCATGGGCCTTCATGGAGAAGACGTAGGCGCGGTTGATGAGACCCTCGTCCGCGTCGGGGTCGTACGAGCGGACCCGCTCGATCAGCTCATATTGGCGAAGCACTTTACCTATGTGGGCCGACACGGGGCTGCGGTGCAAGTGCGAAGTGGTGCGGCAAATCGGCAACGTTGATGCATGTTAGCATCGTGGCTTCTGGAATTGCCGCACGAATCATGCTCAAACACCTCCGCCAAGGCTTGGGGAGTTGGCGCAAATATGTCTCGCAACGAGAGTCAGGTACGCGCGTTTCAGACCACGTCGGACGCCTGTCCGATCCCCGCGGCGATCGAGCTCATCGGCGAGCGCTGGACCTGCCTCATCCTGCGGGCCTCCATCCTCGGGCTGCAGCATTTCGAGGAATATCAGGCTTGCCTGGGAATCGCCCGCAACATCCTGTCCGACCGGCTTGCCCGGCTGGTCAGCGGCGGAATCCTCGAGCGCTCGGCCGACCCGAACGACCGCCGCCGGGTGGTCTATGCGCTGACCTCCAGGGGAGCCGCGCTTCTGCCGGTGCTGGTCGCCCTCCGCCAGTGGGCCATCGACCAGGGGCTCGGCACGCGCAGCCATCCGGTGCTGGCCGACCGCCGCGACCGGCGCCCTTTGGCCCGCCTCGAGGTCACGGCGCACGATGGCCGGGTCGTCGGCCTCGAGGATCTTGTCTGGGTCGGTCAGGACGGAGAGGAGCTCGACCTCCCCGTCGCATCGGAACGTCAGCGCCGCGAAGCCGCCTGACGTCCCAGGACGGCCTTACTCGTAGTCGCCGCCCGACGGGGACGGACGGGGCGGCGCAGCGGCGGTCAGGCGGAGCGCCTCGGCCGATTCGCTGAGCGATGCCAGCTCGTCGGTGGCATCCTCCTCGTCGATCTGGACGCGCTGCAGGCTCGACACCAGCGCCTCGTTGAGGTCGCGCGGACGGACCGTCTCCTCGGCGATCTCGCGCAGCGCCACCACCGGATTCTTGTCGCGGTCGCGATCGATGGTGAGGTCGGCACCGCCCGAGATCTGCCGGGCGCGCTGCGCCGCCAGCAGGACGAGATCGAACCGGTTCGAAACCTTGTCGACGCAATCTTCGACGGTGACGCGTGCCATCGTTGCTTAAGCCTTCTTGAAAGGGCGGCAGAGCTGCAGAGAAGGCGGCGGACCTAGGCGCTCGCCCTGCGCAAGTCAAGAAAGCAGCCATTGCGCCGCTGGAACGTTACCCTTCTCGGCAGACCATGCTTGCGCTCTTCACCCGCCCGGCTACCGAGCCAAGGATGACCGCGGCGCCCGCGCCTTCGCCCGTCCCTCAGGCCCCGATCACCGCCGACATTGCGGGAACTCGCCTCACTCTCCTCGAGGGGGGTTCGGAGCGCTTGAAGAAGCTGCTGGCAATGATCGACGGTGCCGCCTCGTCGGTGCGGATGCTCTTCTACATGCTCGACGGCGATGCGACGGGCGAGGCCGTGCGCGATGCGCTGGTCCGGGCGGCGCGGCGCGGCTGCACCGTTCGCATGGTCCTCGACGGCTTCGGATCGAACATCCCGCCAGGCTTCTTTCGCCCGCTGGAAGAGGCCGGCGGTTCCTTCTGCCTGTTCCATCCGCGGCTCGGTGCCCGCTATCTCCTCCGCAATCACCAGAAATTGGTGGTGATCGACGACCGGGAAGCGATCACCGGCGGCGCCAACATCACCGACGACTATATGAGCGATCGCTCCGAGCACCGCTGGCGCGACCTGTGGATCCATCTCGACGGAGCCGCCGTCAGGGCCGCGGCCCGCTATTTCGACGCCATCCAGCGCTGGACCACCTCGCCCCGTCCGCGCCTTCGCGAGCTTCGCCGGCTGCTCCACCGGCATACGCAGCGCAAGGGAGCGCTCCAGTGGCGCTACAACGGCCCGGTCAGGCGGGGTCACCCCTGGACCGTTGGCCTGGTCCGCGACCTTGCCGTGGCAAGCCGCCTCGACCTCATCTCCGCTTACTTTTCACCGCCCTTCGCGATGCTCCGCCGGCTGGGCAAGCTCGGGAGGCGGGGACAGGTGCGGGTGATCACCGCATCCCGGTCGGACAACAACGCTACCATCGCCGCCGCGCGCCACACCTACAGCCGCCTGCTGCGAAGCCGCGTCAAAATGTTCGAGTACCTTCCCGAGAAGCTCCACACCAAGCTCATCATTCTTGATGACGTGGTCCATATCGGCTCGGCCAACTTCGACTTCCGCAGCCTGTACCTCAACCTCGAGATGATGCTGCGGGTCGAGGACGCTACCTTTGCCGCCGACATGCGCCGTTACTTCGAGCGCCAGCTCGCCCACACGCAGGAGATTACCCCCGCCCTCCACCGCCGCCGCGCAAGCTGGTGGAAGAGGCTCAAGTGGACGCTCAGCCACTTTCTGGTGACCGCGGTGGATTATACGGTGACCCGGCGGCTGAACTTCGGGTCCGAAAGGTAGATCCTCCCCCTTGCAAAGCAATGGGGAGGGGGACCGCTCGCGAAGCGAGTGGTGGAGGGGCCATCGGCGTTGCGCCAGGCCCCTCTGTCAGTGGCTTCGCCACTGCCAACCCCCATCCGGCTTCGCCGAACAGGGAGGATCAACGGCTTACGCGTCCTCTTCCCGCCACGCCCAGAACAGGGTCGCCGGCGGCACGTTCAGCCATTCGAAGCCGCGCTCGATCCGCTCGAACACCGGCGCGATGAAGTCGCGGACCTTGGGGCTGAACTGATAGACGAGGAACGCTCCGCCCGGCCGGATCGCCCGCGCCGTGGCCGCGCCGATCGCGTCGCCCACGCCCGGCGGCAGGGTCGAGAAAGGCAGGCCCGACAGGATATAGTCCGCCTTGGGCAGTCCGCGGTCGGCAAGCACCTTTTCGACGTCGGCGGCACTGGCGGTCACCGCGATCAGACGCGGATCGTCGAGGCTTTCCTTGAGAAAGGCCGTGAATTCCGGATTGGTGTCGATCGTCACCAGCCGCGCATCCTCCGGCAGCCGGTCAAGGATCACGCGCGTGAAGGTGCCGACGCCCGGCCCATATTCGACGAACAGCCTGGTCTCGTCCCACTTCACCGGGCCGAGCATCCTGTCGATCAGCCGCCTGGAGCTCGGGATCACCGAGCCGACCATCACCGGATGCTTGAGGAACCCGCGCAGGAAAGCCAGCCGCTCGGAATGGCTGCGGCCGCGGCGGGCAAGACGGCGCCGCTTTTCGAGCGCTCGAGCAGTCGTGGCTTGCATGGGGGCTCCGGCTAGGGCGTCGGTCGGGGGGTTGCAACCGGAAAAGCAAATGCCCGCCGCCGATGCAAGTTCCGGCGGTCAACGCGGGTCAGGGGACTGTCCCCACCCTGGACGGAGGGCTAGAGCAGCCCGATGGCGGACGGGACGGCACAGAGGCGCAAGGTTGGCGGATCGGCGCTGCTCACCCGCCACTTCCTTCTGCTATACTCCGCCATGCTGGTCGCCGCGGCCGGCAACACCGCCCTTCAGTCGGTCATGCCGGCGATCGGGCGCGCGGTCGGGATCGCCGACTTCTGGGTCGCCATCGCCTATACCTGGAGCGCGGTGCTGTGGGTCTGGCTCGCGCCTTACTGGGCCGAAAAGAGCGACCATCACGGCCGCAAGGCGCTGACGCTCCTTGGTCTTTACGGCTTCATCGTCTCCATGACCCTGTGCGGCCTTGCCCTCGTGGCAGGTCTCGGCGGCTGGATGGCGCCGGCGCTGACCTTTGTCCTGTTCGGCCTGTTCCGGGCGATTTACGGCGCGCTCGGCTGTTCCACGCCCAGCGCGACCCAGGCCTATCTCGCCTCCCGCACCCGGCGCGCCGCCCGCACCGCGCAGCTTTCGGCTTTGTCTTCCTCCTTCGGCCTCGGCACGATCGTCGGCCCGGCGCTGGCGCCTCTGTTCGTGCTGCCCTTTGTCGGCCTGCCCGGGCCCTTGTTCGCCTTCGCCCTGATCGCTGCAGCCGTGGCCCTCGCCATCCACCTCGGCCTGCCCGACGACCGCGGAACACGCGGCAAGGGGCGCGGCGCGGCGATGAGCTATCCCAGCCTCGCCTCGATGATCACCGGCGCCAGCGTCCGCGCCGCCACTGCCCCGACCCGTCAGAAGCGCCTGTCCTGGCGCGACATCCGTATCCGCCGCTGGATCGTCGCGGGAGTGATCGCGGGCCACGCCCAAGCCGCCACGCTGACCTGCATTGGCTTCTTCATCATCGACGTCCTCCGCCTTGAGCCACTTGGCGCGGAGGAGCCGATCGCGATCGTCATGATGGCAGGCGCGGGCGGGACGCTTGCCGCGCAATGGGGGCTGATCCCCCGGCTCGACCTCAGCCCGCGGGCGCTGATCGTCTGGGGCTCGCTGATCTCGGCTGCCGGCCTCGGCGTCACCGCGCTCGCGACCGACCTGTACGGGCTGGTGCTCGGCTTCGGCCTTGCGTCCATCGGCTTTGGCTTCACCCGGCCGGGCTTCACCGCCGGGGCCAGCCTTGCCGTTCCGCTGGCCGAGCAGGGCGGGGTCGCGGGCGTCATCACCTCCGCCAACGGCATCAGCTACATCGCCGCCCCGGCGGTCGGCATGGCCCTCTACACCCTCGACCCGCACCTGCCGTTCGGAGTGGCGGTGCTGGTGGTGCTGTGGCTCGCCTGGTGGGCGCGGAGGTTGGACAA
>ERZ1066120.1359-NODE-1359-length-15563-cov-15.549071_pt1 | contig 15563 bp, 14 predicted proteins | sample MGYA00382767_ERZ1066120 | MGnify/ENA primary metagenome ERZ1066120 (study PRJEB33369, sample SAMEA5778350) | biofilm metagenome | biome: Industrial cooling water; feature: Water cooling tower basin; material: Biofilm | place: United Arab Emirates | collected...
TCGGCAGTGGCTTGCTGGGACTCTAATAAGTCAACGGTAGCATCGGCAATGTCTCCGGTGCGCTGTTGCAGTCGTTGGCGCAAGACTTCTACTGGTGCGGTACAGTGGAGGATCTGTAGGGAAATTTGACGGGATTCCGCTTGGGCGATCGCCTCTTGGCGTAAAGCGATGCGATCGTATTTGGCATCTAAGATAACTGTAAAGCCCTCACCAGCGAGCAACAGCCCCAAATCCAACAGCCTTTGATACGTTTTTTGATGCCATTCAGCAGTATAGATTTCATCTCCCCCGCGCTGTTCTAAAGGAATTCCTGCCAAATGCTTGCGAACTGCATCGGAACGGACGTGAATTGCCCCTAGTTGTCGCGCCAGTTGCTTAGCTACCGTACTTTTACCCGCACCCGATAGCCCAGACATCAAGATTAACTTGCCTTGGCGGGGTTTAGTATATTCCCATGCTTGGCGATAGTAGTTTGCTGCTGTTTTTGCCGATTCTTCCTTTACATCTGCGGGTACACTTGGATCGTCCAGCAGGAATGAATTTACTTTTGCCCGCACGTATGCTTGACGGCTGAGGTATAAAGGATAAACTTGTAATCCATCCCAGTCACCTGTTTGCTCTAAATAGGTATTTAAAAAGATATTACCTAAGTCTTTGCTCCCCCGTGCCTCAAAATCCATTACGGCAAACGCCACGTCATACATCACGTCTACAAATCGAAATGGTTCGTTAAATTCGATACAGTCAAATAGCAAAATTTTGTCGTGCCATACACAGATATTTTGCATGTATAGATCGCCATGACATTCGCGAATAAAATTACCTGTCATGCGGCTTTTAAATAATGACTCTTTCTCAGCAAAAAACTTATCTGTATATGCTTTGGTTTCATCAAATTGAACTTGTGTTTGCGCTTTACCAATATATTTTTCTGATTGTTCGTAGTTCTCATCAAAAGCTTGACGAACTCGATCTACTTCTCCAAAGCCGCGAATATAGTCGTCAATTGCAGCTTTGGCATGATATTGTGCTACAACTCGCCCTAAGTCTACCATTAATTGCTCGTCAACCTTTCCCTGAGAAAACATATTAATTAACAGCATATCTTGGGGAAACTGACGCATTTTTAATACATATTCTACAGGCTCTCCCGTACCTCCTAAAATATATTTATCTCCGTTCTCTGTAATTGGTAAAACTTCTAAATAAAGCTCAGATGCTCCTCTCTGATTCAGCCGTAGCTCTTCTTGGCAAAAATGCTTTCTTGCTTCCAGCGTTGAATAATTTAAAAAGCCGAGATTCATGGGCTTTTTGACTTTATAAGCATACTCTCCAGTCAGCAACACGTAAGAAATATGTGTCTGAATTAGTTGAATTGCTTCTCGGACGGGATGGGGATAAAACTCAGGCTGCATCATTTGTTGAATCAAAGCGGGAATTGAAGCTGCTGTCATTTCTTTCCTTTGTGTTTTCTAATATTTCCCCCTTGATAAAGGGAGTTAGGGGGGGGGGATCGCGACTGCAAATAAAAAACCAGGAGTTTCCCCCTGGTATTATCGGCAATTCTAATCAAATTGTCAGCTATTATTCTGCTTCTTTGTTAGATTCTGATGCCGTTTCCGTTTCCGCTTCCAACTCTTCTACTTCAGCTGCAGTTGTCTTCTGCGGTGACAAAATCGTTACAACTGCTTGTTCCGTATCGCCTAAAACTGTTACCCCTGATGGTAAAACGAGTTCGCGAACGTATAAGCTATCACCTACATGCAGGTTTGAGATATCAATCTCGATCGTCTCTGGAATGCTATTGGGATTGCAGCGAATCTGTAAGTTTGTTGCCAGTATATCGACAATCCCGCCTTCTTGCTTCACACCTACCGCATTGCCAATAAAATGTAGAGGTACTTCTACATCCACAGAATCTTGCGCTGCAACTGCAAAAAAGCTGATGTGGTAGAGATTTCCCTTATAGGGATGAGATTGTACTTCCCGTACCAGAGTTTTGCCGCGCCAAGGAATATCAGTGACATTCAGATCGATGATGGTATTGTTGACAGAAGCCTTTTTCAGCATTGTTTCTGCTGTTTTGGCATTCATGACAAGAGAAATCGCTTCCGCACCTTTATGTCCGTAAAGGTTTGCCGGAATCATGCCATCGCGACGTAAAGCATTGGGTTTACTTCCCTCTGGGCGTTTTTGACACTCAACTGTAAGTTCCATCGTAGTTGTTAGTTGTTAGTTGAATTTATTGGTTGCTCATGCAGGGGTGCAACAGCTGTGCGCCCCTGCATCCAATCGTGCTACTTAGCTAGCTGAGACGGGCGTGCCGTCAGCGTGCAATAAAGCGCGTTTGGGTCCGTGGATTGGGTCTTCCACGATAATAGTTTGGTCGCGGCTAGCGCCGAGAGAGACGATCGCGATCGGGACTTCCATCAACTCTGCCAGAAATTTGAGGTAATCGAGCGCTTGTCTGGGCAGGTCTTCTAACGTGCGGCAATCAGCTGTCGATCGCTGCCATCCTGGAAGAGTTTTATAAATCGGGCGTACTTTAGCAAATTGACGGGCGTTACGGGGGAAGTGTTCGTAGCGATTGCCGTCTATATCGTAGGCGACGCAAACTTTGATTTCTGCTAGCGTGTCGAGGACATCTAGCTTTGTAATCGCCAAACAGTCTATTCCATTCACTCGCACGGCGTAGCGACCGATTGTGGCGTCAAACCAGCCGCAGCGTCGCTTCCTTCCAGTAGTCGTACCAAATTCTGCCCCGCGATCGCATAATAATTCGCCGAGTTGCCCATCCAATTCTGTCGGAAATGGACCTTCTCCTACCCGTGTCGTGTAAGCCTTGGCTACGCCAATCACGCGATCGATCGCTGTTGGACCTACCCCCGTACCGACACAAGCCCCTCCTGCAACGGGGTTAGAAGAAGTGACGTAAGGATAAGTCCCGTGGTCGAGATCGAGCAGCGTCCCTTGAGCGCCTTCAAATAAAATATTTCGCCGCCGCTGAATTGCATCGTAAATTTTCAGCGAGGTATCCACTACGTGAGAACGCAAGCGTTCTGCGTAACCCAAATACTCGTCAATGACGGCTTCCGGATCTAAAGGCGGTAGATTGTAAAGTTTTTCGAGAATGACATTTTTATATTCGATCGCCCACTGTAACTGCTCCTGCAGCCCGACCGAATCCATCAAATCTAGAACGCGAATTCCCGTCCGCTCCGATTTATCGGCATATGTGGGTCCAATTCCGCGTCCTGTCGTGCCAATTTTATAGTTGCCCCGCCGTTCTTCTGCCGCGCGATCGATCAGCCGATGATACGGCATGGTGACATGAGCGGTTTCAGAGATAAATAACTTATCGGTAGGAATATCTAAACTTTCTAGCCGATCTAGTTCCTCGATCAAAACTTTTGGATCGATTACCGTACCGCAGCCAATAATGCATTCTGTTTTAGGATACAGAATTCCAGAGGGAATCAGATGCAGCTTAAAAGTCCGATCGCGGACGACGATCGTGTGTCCGGCGTTGACTCCCCCTTGGTAACGAACCACAACGTCAGCGGAGCGACTGAGTAAATCCGTGACCTTACCTTTTCCTTCATCGCCCCACTGGGCTCCTATAACAATGACGTTAGCCAAGGGTATTTCTGGATAGTAGAGTTGACACAATCTACAATCATAAGCGTAGATTGTATCTGATGTCAAGCTAAAAAGAAAGGTGTGGGGTGTAGGGGACAAGGAGGACAAGGGAGACAAGGGAGAAGTCACAAGTCAAAAGCTTTTTGCCTCTTGCCTCTTGCCTCTTGCTTCTCGCCTCTTGCCTCTCGCCTCACTCACTGATAACTGGTTACTGTAGAATTGTTAACCCCTAGTTGACGATCGGGAGAAGCGATCGCACCTGTTACTCTTTGTAATCTCGCTCCCAAGGAGAGTAATTTTACTTCTAGTTTCTCGTAACCGCGATCGAGATGGTGCAATCCTTGAATTGTTGTCTTCCCTTTTGCTGCTAGTCCTGCCAGTACCAAAGCGGCTGAAGCGCGTAGATCGCTGGCGACAACAGGCGCACCAGATAATAGTGGCACTCCCCGTACGACAGCGATATTACCCTCGACGCGGATATCTGCCCCCATACGATTTAGTTCGGCAACGTGACGCAAGCGGTTTTCAAATACTGTTTCTGTGATTACGCTATCGCCTTCGCTCAAACTCAGCAAAGCCATGAATTGTGCTTGCATGTCTGTGGGAAAACCAGGGTAGGGCAAAGTTTTAATGTCTGTTCCCCGCAATCCTTCTCCAGGGACAATACGGAGGCAGTCAGGGGCGTCGGCAACAATCTGCACGCCAATTTCCTGTAGTTTAACGATCGCTGGAGTGAGATGGTCAGAAATGACTGGCGAGAGCGAGATCTCAGAATTGGTGATGGCTCCCGCTACCAAAAAAGTCGCTGCTTCCACGCGATCCGGAATGATTGAGTAGTCTGTAGAGTGCAAGCGCGGCACGCCCGAGATCGTAATTGCCGTAGTTCCAGCTCCCCGAATCCGCGCTCCCATAGAAATACAGAAATTCGCTAAATCGACAACTTCCGGTTCTTGGGCAGCGTTTTCAATTACTGTTTCTCCTTCAGCCAATGTCGCCGCCATCATCAAGGTTTCTGTAGCGCCGACGCTGGGATAGTCTAGATAAATTTTGGCTCCTTTCAATCTGCGGCTACTACCAGTAACGTATGCATTTACCATGCCATGCTCGATCTGGACATCTGCCCCCATTGCCTGTAAGCCTCGAACGTGCAGATCGACTGGTCTAGCACCGATCGTACATCCACCTGGCAAGGGAACTTGGGCATATCCCTGGCGAGCTAGTAACGGGCCGATTGTAAAGAAACTCGCCCGCAGTTGACTGACAATTTCGTATGGAGCTTGAGAAGTACTGAGATTGCTGGCATCGATCTCTAACACATCGCCATGTTGAGAGATCTTGACTCCTAGCGAAGATAACAACTGACCCATACGTGTCACATCTACCAATGATGGGACGTTACGGATACGACAATCTTGAGGACAGAGCAAAGCGCCAGCAATAATGACAAGAGCAGAATTCTTTGCCCCACTGATTTTGACATGACCTGCCAAAGGATGCCCGCCCCAAATTTCCAGTACGGCTGGGTTTATTTCTGGTGAGGGCTGCGGTCTAATTGAGTTATGGGTAGTAGTAATGGCTCTGTCCTCCGAATCTAGTTAATCCGTACCCGCGTTGGCAAAAATTTGGTTTAGATTCTACATTGAGATGGTAAAAGTTTAAACTGTGAATTTTCTTATCTCTACTGCAAATATCTGTATTAATCTCGGTATTTCTACAGTTGTTACCTTTTGAGAGTTTTGGTTTACTGAGAGAATTTTGAATTTGGTCATTGGTCATTAGCCATGGCTCATTCGTGCTGAGTAGTGCGTGATGCGTGGTAAAGAATTCGGAATTATTTGGTTTGGTAATTGGTAGTTGGTCACTGATAACCGATCGCTGCTCCTTGACAACTGAAATAACTAACAAAAACCTTGACAAATACAAATATTTAAGTGAAAATGATAAATTGCGCCCACTGAGGGTAAAGGCGAGCGGAACTGGCGGAATTGGCAGACGCGCATGATTCAGGTTCATGTGCCGAAAGGCTTCCGGGTTCAAGTCCCGGGTTCCGCATCAAGCTAAGATTTTGGTTATCGGTAACGATCTGCTAGCCCGGTACGTTCATCATATTTGACCTTGTATGTACTGTGAATCTAGTTGGCAGTCCATTACTACCACAACGACTCTGAATCGTCAATAGCAGATTTAGTAGATGATAACGAGTTTGCAAAATCCTTTGATCAAGCAAATGCGAAAGCTGCATTCTGCAAAACAGCGATCGCAACAGGGCGTTTTTCTCTTGGAAGGAACGCATTTGTTAGAGGAGGCTTTTGCTGCGAACTATCCCCTGGAATGCATCTGTTGCACTGCCCAATGGCAGGAAAACCATCAACAGCTTTGGCAGCAACTCACTCACTTAGGATCGCGAGTAGAAGTTGTCAGCCCAGAGGTTCTGCAAGCGATCGCAACTACTATAAATCCGGATGGGATAGTAGCTACAGCAACCAGGCAACAAGAGCGAGAAGTTCCCTATACAGGCATCAGTTTAGCCTTGGAGACGCTGCAAGACCCTGGAAACTTAGGGACGATAATTCGCACAGCAGCGGCGGCTGGTGCATCGGGGTTATGGTTGAGTGCGGATAGTGTAGATTTAGACAATCCCAAAGTGTTACGAGCTTCAGCTGGACAGTGGTTTCGATTGCCGATGGTAGTAAGTCAAGATCTGCGGCAAACTGTACTCCAGTGTCAGGCGGCGGGAATGCAGGCGATCGCATCTTTGCCTACTGCAAAGATGACATATTGGCAGGTAAATTGGCGGTTACCGAGTCTGATTTTGTTGGGGAATGAAGGAGCGGGTTTATCGGCAGATTTAGCGGCGATCGCAGATCTGCATGTACAGATTCCTCTGTGTGCCGGGGTGGAGTCGTTAAATGTGGGTATCGCAGCGGCTTTACTGTTATACGAGGCGCAGCGACAGCGATCGCAGCAATAGATAAAGTCTATTTGACAAAACAATTGCAGCCAGTACCGAGAGGATCGGCACGGATGATGACTTCTGTACCGTTAGCAAGTCTGGCAATAAAAGTTATCTGACCGAAATCGTTGATTCCATCTGAAGACAGAGCAACACTTTGTACCGTATAGCCAAACAAAGAATCACCAGTTGCAATGACTTTGTGTTTTACGGGATCGGAACCAGTAAAAATTCCTTCACCACCTGCGTCTAGTTGCGCAAAAAATGCAACCGTACCGCGATCGTTGATGGCAGGAGGTACAGCAGCAAAATCAAAACTGCTGCCGCTGCTAAAGCTGCTGTAGGCTCCGCTAGTATCGGCAACAGTAGTTATTTTAGTGCCATTGCTTTTCAGGATTGCTGCCTTAGCAGGATTAAACTGAGCTGTGTATTCATCTAACGGTTGTGCTTCCAATGCAACGAAAGCAACTGTGCCTCGGTTGTTGAGCGAGGCAGAGAAAGCGCCGTTTTTGGGAGCCATGACGTACAGAGGATAAGTAGTGCTAGTTAAAGTTTTGATTATTGTGCCTTCGTTGGCGAGAATTTTAAACTCAAAACCATTTTGAGATCTATAAACTACAGTGCCGCGATCGTTGATATCGGCTGAATCTACAGTGGACAATCTGGCATCATTGGCTTCAGCAATCAGCCTGCCATCACTACTCAATACGCCAATACCACGCATGTTCTGACCGACATAAGCAATAGTGCCTCTGTTGTTGAGTGCCAGAGATACAATGCGATCGTAGTAAGGACTGCCACTCTCAGGTGATGGCTTGTAAGAAGGAACCTGAGTTACCCTACCATTTGTACTAGTAAAAATCGTTTCCGTTGGCTGTTCTGTGGTGGTAGTTCCCCGTGCTGGTGTGGCAACAAAAGCTACGGTTCCCCTATCGTTAATTGCGATGGGATTACCGATACTTTCATATAAACCAACGTTTTCGGCAATTGTTGTTATTGTCTTGCCCGTACTGGTGTATGCTCCTGATGCTGTATCTGTATTGGCATCGAAAGCAACAGTTCCGGCATTGTTGATAACAGGCAATCTAAAGCTGTTAAAGGAACCACTCGTATCAGCCATCTTTTGGTAAGCATACTTAGAAGACTTGACCGCGTTAGCGAAGCTGAACGAAGTTATCGCGCTACTATCTATTAAGCTCAAACTTAGAAAAATAGCTGTTGCCGTAATACCGTTTATTAACTGCATAACTATCTATCGCTGAAAGGAACACAAAAAGCATGAAATTTCATAGCCGTCAACCGCTTTAAATTTCAGCTATTTTGTTAAAACTCAGTCAGGGGGCGATCGTCAATCAATCCTCAACGAAATCCCACGACTCCATATAAAAATTTACAGTAGAAGAAATTTAAAAGATGCTATATTAATGGATCGTGTCGAATTAAAGCTAGTTCATGCCTAAACTGAAAACTCGCAAAGCAGCGGCGAAGCGGTTCCGTGCCACAGGCACTGGTAAAATCGTGCGTCGTAAAGCTTTCAAAAATCACATTTTAGAAAAGAAAACGACTGCTAGAAAGAATCGCCTTTCTAAAGCAGCACTCGTACACGAACGCGACGAGCAGAACGTTCGGATGATGCTCCCTTATTTGTAAGTTACTAAGGAATTCTATTCATGACTAGGGTAAAACGCGGTAATGTTGCCCGCAAGCGCCGCAAAAAAATTCTCAAACTCGCGAAAGGATTTCGCGGTTCTCACTCCACGCTATTCCGCACGGCAAATCAGCAAGTGATGAAAGCATTGCGGAGTGCCTATCGCGATCGCCGCAAGCGCAAGCGCGACTTCCGCCGTCTGTGGATCGTGCGGATCAATGCAGCGGCAAGACAGTATGGTATGAGCTACAGTCAATTGATGGGAAATCTCAAAAAAGCCGAGATTCAAATTAACCGCAAAATGTTGGCACAATTGGCAGTTCTCGATCCCGCTAGCTTTGCTAAAGTTGCAGAACTCGCAAGTCAAGCAAAATAAAGGATGAAGGATGAAGGCAGAATGAAGGCAAAAGTGAGAAGGATGACGAACTGTTTGCACTTCCTTCTTCTACTCTTCCCTTTAACCTTTACCCTTTACCCTTTCACCTCTAAAAGCAACGCCGCCGAGTTTAGAGAGATTCAGCAGCGGGGCTATCTTTTGGTAGCCGTAAAAGACAATTTACCTCCTCTAGGCTTTCGGGACAAACGGGGAAGATTGCAAGGATTAGAAATCGACATCGCTCAACGTCTAGCAGCAGACTTACTGGGAAGTCCCAGTGCAGTAAAATTTATTCCAGTTGCAAACCGCGATCGCCTCAATGCGGTGATGGACGATAAAGTCGATTTAGCGCTCGCCTCAGTCACGGCGACAGATTCGCGCTCGCGACTGGTGAGTTTCAGTCCGCCTTATTACATGGATGGTACGGCGATCGTTGCGAAAAGATCGATAGCAAAAAGTTTGAATGATGTTGCGAAGAAAACAGTTGCCATCCTCAAAGGTTCTTCCACAATTCCCACGCTAAAGTATTTATTACCGCAAGTGCAGTTATTAGGCGTTGATTCTTACCAACAAGCGCACTCGATACTGGAATCAGGTACAGCCGCCGCTTTTGCCGCAGATGCCAGCGTGTTGAGCGGCTGGGTGCAAGAATATCCCCAGTATGAGATTTTACCGACATTATTATCAGCCGAACCCTTAGCTGTAGTCATGCCGAAGGGTTTACAATATGACGACCTACGCCGACAAGTCAACGCTGCGATCGCCCGTTATACTACTGAGGGTTGGCTGCGACAACGGGCAGAATTTTGGGGCTTACCCGTAGATAAATCACCTAAATAAATTACCATCTAAAACAAAAATCAGACAGATGGAAATGTAAAGCTAGTAAAACTCAGCTCGTTAATCTCATTCCATCTGTAAACTTGGGCGCGAAACGCATTCCACTGCTGGTAAATCTGATTAAAAGTTGCATCTTTGGCAGCATTTTCAGATAGCAGATCGGTAGTTGCCTTTTGTGCTGCCTGCATGATTTCCTTGGTATAAGGAGTTAGTCTTGTCCCGCCTTTAACGAGCCGATCTAATGCTGCTCCATTCCAAGCATTGTACTGAGCCAGATTATCCATATTGGCATCCGTAGCAGCACTTTTAATAACTTCCTGATATTCCTTCGGTAGCTTATCCCAAGCAGCACGATTGACCAATACTTCCCAAGTTGGTCCTGGTTCCCACCAACCAGGATAATAATAAAACTTTGCTGCTTTGTTTAAGCCCAACTTTTCATCGTCATATGGACCAACCCATTCTGCCGCGTCGATCGCGCCTCGGTCTAGAGCAAGATAAATTTCTCCGCCAGGTAACACCTGCACGTTCACGCCTAAGCGCGACATCACCTGACCACCCAACCCAGGAATTCGCATTTTTAAACCGTTTAAATCGGCAACTGATTTAATCTCTCGCTTGAACCAGCCACCCATTTGCGCCCCAGAGTTACCAGCCGGAAAGTTAATTACGTTGAAATCAGCATAAAGCTTTTGGATTGCTTCCAAACCGCCACCGTGATACAGCCAAGCATTTTGTTGCTGAGCGGTCAATCCAAACGGTACGGATGTGGCAAAGGCAAGGGCAGCATTTTTACCAATGTAATAGTAGCTAGCAGTGTGACCGCACTCTACTGTTCCTGCTTGTACTGCGTCCAGAACTTGCAATCCTGGGACTAATTCCCCTGCTACAAAAGGCGTGATGATAAACCGCCCATCGGTCATTTCTCGAACGCGCCTACTGAAGGTTTCCGCCCCGCCGAAAATACCCAAAGCTTTAGGCCAACTCGTAGCCATGCGCCATCTAACTTTTGGTAATGCACCCGCTTGCTGGGCGTTGTTGGTTTGCACGCGGACGCAAGCACCTAAAGCTGTGGTGGTAGCAGCAGCCGTAGTCGTTTTGGCAATAAACCGTCGCCGTTTCATCAGTTGCTCTAGAAATTGAGGGCAAGTCATCGCGCTAATGGTTTTGTTACCGATCGCGCATTTGACTGAAAAGCATGACGATCGTACCACAGCAACTCGTTATCTCTGCTGAGCGATCGCTTTTATTAATTTAGGAACGGAGAGGAGAGGATTCGAACCTCCGTTGGGTTTGACCCCAAAACTGATTTCGAGTCAGCCGCATTCAACCACTCTGCCACCTCTCCACAGGAGATAGTCTTGCTCTATTTTAGACAAGAATACTATTTTACAGTGCGGATGCCTTGTCTTCAACTGTTTCTACTGCAATCTCAAACTTACCTTTGGCTGTCCACTGTAGTGCGCCATCTTTTCCCGTCAGGAACACCTTAGTTTTGCTTTGTTGTAATTCAGCCATCGTTTCCCGATCGAGTTTAGCACTAGAGGCGATCGCTACTTCTGGCTTCACTGCTTTAATCAGACTCGAATCTAGTTTCTCTCCAGACCATACCAATACTCGAGCATGTGGTAATTTCTCATTGGGCTTCTCTATTTCTTTTTCCCCTAAAATTAGCCAAGTCCAGTCTTGGAGCTGTATTTGTAGAATTGGTTTTTGGGAATCGAGTAGCTTAATCGATGTCGAGCCTGTAGAAATTGTTCGGTCGAGCAGTAATTGCTGACAGTTGGTGCGATCTAGTTTAGAGGCTGTACTGCGAGTGCGATTGGGGCAGTTGTAGAATTTTTTAACTAATAAATTTTGTAAAAGTAGCGACCAGTCATCTCTGTTATTTGCCGAATGAGGCTCTGCTGCTACTGCCCAATCGATTTGATTGATTCCCTGTTGTTGTAAAAAAGGTAAAACTGTAAACCTAGAAGTACTCTCATTACCGCTATTTAATAATAAAACTTTGCCACGATCTTGTATAACTAAAACGGGCTCCTTGCCTGCTGCTAAGACAGTAACGCGAAATAGGTTAGCTTGAGTTTGCCAAGTTGGAACGAATACTAAGCTAATCGTGATTAACCCTACAATCCACCATTTTTTCTGCCACCATTTTTGTATACAAGCTAATATAAATAATGCATAAATTACTACTAGCTGCAAAGATGTTATCGTTCCTATAGCAGTTGTTGCTCCTGGCAGCTTAGCAAAACAATCTACTATACCAATAAGTAGATGAGTTGCATAATATAACAACCAAGCTAAAGCACTACCAATATTTGGATATATTAATGCCGCGATCGCACTAATAAATGCTCCTAGGCTAATAATTGAAATCGGTATCGTTGTTATTATATTAACTAAAATACTATAGGGCGAAATCAAGCCAAAATTATATATTTGTAAAGGTATCGTCCAGATATAAGCTGAAATTGGTACGGCAATTAAATTGGCGATCGCAGGTGGTAGCCAATCTAGCTTTTTTATCAAAGCTGGTACTGTTATTATTAATCCTAAAGTTGCTAAAAAGCTAAATTCAAAACCTAAATCCCAAATCCAAATAGGATTTATAGCTAATAACAAAGTGGCAGCTAATAGAATTAACCCTAAAGGCTGAACTTTCCGTTCTAATGCTAGAGCAGTTAAAGCCCCAATTCCCATAATAACTGCTCTCAATACCGATGGTTGTAAACCTGTAAGACCGAGAAAAGTTAGTAGTGCTGATACTCCGATGATAAATTGGGTTCGACTAGAGAAACGCTGGGCGATCGCTAATAATACTCCTAAAATTAATGATACTTGAAAGCCAGATGCAGCCAAAGCATGAGCTAAACCAACTTGAATAAAAGAGTCACTTATAGAAGATGGTAAGTCAACCACGCGGTTTCCTAAAACCATTGCACTTACCAACACTCCCTCTGGCACGCCTAACCATCGCACTTGAGAGCGAATAATTCTTTGTCTAATTGCCCACCATCCCCAATTATTATTATTATTAACATCAGAGTTAATTAAACTAACTTCTCTTCCTTTTAAACCAGCAAAGCTACCTTCTCGTGCTAAATAAGCTTGAAAATTAAATCCTCCTGGGTTGTTAGCTGGCTTGGGTTTGTACAAAACTCCCGTGACGGCTATTGCTTCCCCTTCATGTAATCCAGTTGCTTGTAATAAAGGTACAGTTGTATATAATTTTCCCGATACATTTTTACTAAAACTGTTACCAATACTTAAATAAAAAGGTTCTAACCAAAACTGCGATCGCTGGTTTCTTGTTAAGCGTGGCGTACTAGTAATTTTTCCTTGAACAGTTACAAGTTGTGCTGAATCTTGAACATCAGCAGTTATAAACTTGCTAACATCATTTTCACTAGGATGTGGCGTTCTAATCTGAAAATAAATAGCTGCACCAAAACCAACCAAACCAGCCATTAACCAAATCTGCGGCTTTATATGCCAAAAACTTCTATGTAGCTTATTTCTCAAGATACTTCGTCTGCCAAAGTACGATAAGCTTGATGCTATAAGTCCCACACATATTAAGCCGTACCCTCCGTTAGCAACCCCTGTAGCTAGTAACCCTAAAATATAGGTAAAGCAAAAAATAGTACCGTTAATCTGAATCATTAAAATTAATAATTATTTGTTCTTTAATTTAATATATTTATTTTGATGGACTGAGTTCTTAGTACAGGGTTGTTGTTTAATCTCAAATAAACCAATCGCTTGAATCAACTTGCCAAGAGTTGCATGACCATAGCTATTTGATTTAAAAGATGGAAAGCTTTGACGTAATTGACTTCCTAGCATTGCTAGATTAGCCCATCCATCTTTTTCCGCAGTCAACTCATAGGCTGTTTTGATAAATTCTAACAATTGACGGTCGTGTTTTAATTTTGAATGAGCTTCCTCAAAAGTTTTTTGTAAATTTTTAGACGGTAACTTTTCCGTTTTTGAAAAAACATTTTCAGCTATCTCTTGTTTCTCTTTTTCTTGCTTAATGCTTAAACTTTCTGTATAAATAAAGCGATCGCACGCTTGAACAAAAGCCTTTGATGTTTTTTGCCTACCAAAACCATAAACAATCAAACCAGATTCTCTAATCCTACAAGCCAACTTAGTGAAGTCACTATCGCTAGAAACAATACAGAATCCATCAAGCTTATTGGTATACAACAAATCCATCGCATCAATAATCAAGGCACTATCTGTAGAGTTCTTGCCTGATGTATAGCTAAATTGCTGTATCGGTTGAATAGCAAATTTATGTAGTTTTTCTTTCCAACTACTTAATTTTGATTGCGTCCAGTCTCCATAAATTCGTTTGACGCAGGCAATACCACAACTAGTAATTTCTTTGAGTAGAGGCTCAACTATACTCGCTTCTACATTATCTGCATCAATAAGTACTGCGAGTCGCACAGTTTTGAGTGAAACGTCATCTAGCATCATCAGCTTGGTGGGACTTCCGCTTGTTATAAGCTTATAGTTCCCACCCGTGACAGCAATTTTAATACAAAACGATCAAATCGTCAGCCCTAGCCTTAATCCCAGCACAGCATGGAGAAACATTAGACAAAGCGCCGTGCTACCCAAGTAAGCATGAACAGTGCGTAAGGTACCTTTATCCTTGCCAAAACCCAAAAATGCGATCGCACCATTCACCAGCAGTAACAGTAATACAATTGAGCCAGTCCAAAAATGAGGACTCTCCAAAATTGGTTTTTGCTGCATCACCAACGACAGTAAGCCACCAGTATAACCAGCCGCCATAAAGCCAAACATCCAAGGTGCTAGAGTACGGTGAGCGATCGCATTTTCCATTGCAACCTCTCTATCTGTAACTATTCTGCTTCGCCACCCCGCAAATCCAACAAAACTACCCATAACAAATATGACAATCCCCATCATCAAGGGATGTCCCCAGTGTACGATTGGTTCTGGGATGCCAAAACTGCGAAACCAAGCTGCGATCGGTTCCAATAGCTCCCTGAGATTATTCATTAGTGTTCTTTCCTTTTGCTTTGTGCAACAGTGGAAATCCCAATGCTTCCCGTTGCTGAATGTATAGCTGAGCGACTTTTCTCGCCAAATGCCGAATTCTACCAATGTAACGAGTTCGTTCCGTAACAGAAATGACTCCCCTAGCATCTAGCAGGTTAAACGTGTGAGAACACTTCAGAATGTAATCTAAGCTAGGTAAAACCAATGCTCTCTGAGTTAGTTGTTCCGCCTCCTGCTCGTACATATTAAATAGCGTCAGCAGCATTTCAGGATTAGAGGCTTCAAAGTTATACGTACACTGCTCGATTTCTCCTTGGAGATGAACGTCTCCATAGGTAATATTGTCCGTCCATTTCAGCTTTGTAAACGCTTCTACTCCTTGGAGATACATTGCTAGTCGTTCCAATCCGTATGTAATTTCAATGGAAACCGGACGACAATCGATTCCACCGCACTGTTGAAAGTAGGTAAATTGAGTAATTTCCATCCCATCCAGCCAAACTTCCCAACCAGTACCCCAAGCACCTACAGTTGCGTCTTCCCAGTTATCCTCTACAAATCGAATATCGCGATCTTCTGGGTGAATACCCAAGGCTCTCAAGGAATCGAGATATATACCTTGGATATTCTCAGGAGACGGTTTGATCAGTACTTGGTATTGATAATAGTGTTGAAAGCGATTGGGATTTTCTCCATAGCGCCCATCTGTAGGACGGCGACAAGGTTCTACATAGGCAACTGACCAAGGTTCAGGTCCCAACGCTCTTAAAAAAGTCTGGGGGTTTTTCGTTCCCGCACCCTTTTCAGTATCGTATGGTTGAGCAATCAAGCAACCGCGATCGCTCCAGAACTGATGCAACACAGCAATCACTGATTGAAAATTCACAAGTCTCGTTCCTCAGCAGCACAATGCACTTGTCATTGTCGCTTAAACTCTGCCATATCAACAGTCCGAAGCAATTCAAAAAAATTTTTGCCCAACCAGTTGACAAGAACCAGAGGGATTAGTTAGATTAATAAAGCGCCGAAAAGAGGGAAGCCGAGAGGCGGATCCGAGAGCGGCG
>ERZ1066120.1361-NODE-1361-length-15534-cov-12.791718_pt1 | contig 15534 bp, 17 predicted proteins | sample MGYA00382767_ERZ1066120 | MGnify/ENA primary metagenome ERZ1066120 (study PRJEB33369, sample SAMEA5778350) | biofilm metagenome | biome: Industrial cooling water; feature: Water cooling tower basin; material: Biofilm | place: United Arab Emirates | collected...
TGGTGCGGTCGAGAAGACTCGAACTTCCACGGGCTTTCGCCCACAACGACCTCAACGTTGCGCGTCTACCAATTCCGCCACGACCGCACATGGAGTAGCGCGAAAGGACAATGCCCCGCGCGGGTAGGAGCGCGCCCCTAGCAGCGGTTATGGGGACCCGCAAGAGCTTTGCCAGGCGCTTCGGTCCGCTGCGTCGCTTAGCGGGGCGCCCAGCCGATATCGGCGTAAACCGCCGATTTAGGCACGTCTGTCATCGCCTCGTTGATCGTCATTGCTTCCCCTGGCGAGAGCGTGCGCTGCGGCGGGACAAGTTCCCAGCTGTAAACCACCCGTTCTCGAGCGTCGCGCAGCACGATCAATAGCGGGGGCACAGCACGAGATTCGCGCGTTTCGTTTCTCACCACGACGCGCGCCCCAAAGAATTCGGCGCCATTGGGAAGCGTGCGGCGTTCCTGCTCGCTGGCTGGAAACTCAACCGTCAGCCCGGGGTCGGCTCCGAACAGCGGCTTTTCGATCGGCAGCCAGGACGGCATGCCCAGCGTAGACATGGCTAGCACTGCCGCCAAGGCGAGTACGGCAAAGGCCCCCGCGCCCCACGACATCCAGCGAAGCCAGTTTCGGCGCGGGCGGAACGGCGGAGCATGTTCAAATTGCGAGATCCCGTCGTCGGGTTCGGCGGGACCCCCCCGGCGGCCGGGCGCCCAGTCCAGTGGGGGGCGCTCTTCGAGACTGGGCGGGTCGGGCGTAGGGGCTGCGGGCGGGGGCGCCGTCTCCCTGACCGCGTCATCGACGGTCCCTTCAGATGCACCTTGAGGCGGAATGTCGGTTTGCCGCGACGCCGGCTGAGTGTCGGCGTAGGCAGGGGTGCGAACAGGGGCGTGCTGCGTTGCAACCGCGACTGGCGGCGCATCCGCGCGATCGCCCTTTGCTGCAAGAGGCGCTGAATATGCCGCCGCGATCGGTTCGGCCAGGGCGGGCCCCTCCTGGAACCAGCTGTGTTTACATTTGGCGCAGCGGACCGTCCGGCCTTCGATGCCGATCGCGCTGTCGGGCACGACATAGCGCGTGGCGCACGCGGGGCAGGCGATGATCATCTCGAGGGGGAGTCTATGCATGGGTGGGAAAGCCGACAAGCGCGCCGCCTGTCGACAGGGCGCCCCCATGGCTTTTTTCCACATCGCTGGATGGCTATAGCTCGCCGGGTATGCCTCTTCTTGCAAATTCAGGGCTGGAAACGGAAGCTGCGGCTGCGATTTGATGGTTGGCGGCGACGATATTGTGCGCTTCGACAATGTCGGATTGCGCTATGGCTCCGGCAGCGAAGTACTCAGTGACCTATCGTTCACCCTTCATGCCGGACGGTTTTACTTTCTGACCGGCGCGAGCGGAGCGGGCAAGACCTCGCTTCTCAGACTGCTTTATTTGGCGCAGCGTCCCTCACGCGGGGCGATCCGGATGTTCGGCAGCGATGTCGTAACGCTGCCGCGCACGCGGTTGCCGGCATTTCGCCGCCGCCTGGGTGTGGTCTTTCAAGACTTTCGGCTCGTCGCGCACCTTTCTGCGTTTGACAATGTCGCGCTACCCCTGCGATTGTCCGGAGTGAGTGAACTCGAGCTGCGTCAGCCAGTTGCTGACATGCTGGATTGGGTCGGTCTCGGAGCGCGTTCGGATGCGCGCCCCGCTACACTATCGGGCGGCGAGCAGCAGCGGGTGGCCATCGCGCGCGCGGTGATCGCGCGCCCGGAGCTGCTCGTCGCCGATGAGCCCACCGGCAACGTCGATCCTGAAATGGCGCTCAAGCTACTACGCTTGTTTGAGGCGCTGAACCGCCTCGGCACCACTGTGGTCGTGGCGACCCACGATGTTCATCTGCTCAGTAGGGTGCCGGACTCGCTGATCATGCGGCTGAACCAGGGCCGGCTTGCGGACCCCACTGGCGCGCTGCGCTATCCGCCTCGGCGGCAGTTCACAGCGGGGCGCACATGACAGCGCTTAGGGGAATAGCCGGGCGCATTGCATCGGCCGTCAACAGCCGGAACAGCGCACAGCTTCTGCCGGCAATTCGTTCCGGCGGCCCTATGCCGTGGGTCATGGCCATTATGGTCGCGATAACAGTGTTGGCCGCGGGGGGCGCGCTGGCGCTCGCCAATTTCGCCGGCCAGAGCCAAACCATCCTCGAGGGGGCACTGACCGTTCAGATTGTCGAAGCCGATGCTGCGAGCCGCAATGCCCAAGTCAGCCGCGCCGTAACGGCCCTCGCCACTTCGCCCGGGGTCGCAGATGTCCGGGTAGTGCCTGAGGCTGAACTCAGAGGACTGGTGGAACCCTGGCTGGGCGAGGCCGCGACGTCCGATGTCGTGACCCTGCCGGCGCTCATCGATGTGCGGCTTCAGGGGGCAGCGGACGCAGCAATGCTGGCGCAATTGCGCGGTGAACTCGTGCGGGTGGCACCAGCGGCTCGGATCGATCCACAATCCGCCTGGCTCGGCCCCGTCTTCGACGCCATACGTGCGTTACGCTGGCTCGCGATTACCCTTATCCTGCTGCTCACTGCGGCAAGCGCCGCGGCGGTGTGGCTGGCTGCGGGAACTGCGCTCGACACCAACCGCGAGACGATCGAGATCGTTCATCATCTCGGTGGTGATGACGCGCAGATTGCCGGCATTTTTCAACGTTCCGTGCTGATCGACGCGGCAATTGGAGGCGTTGCCGGCCTGGCCTGCGGGGCGGCCACGCTGGCTTTGCTCGGGGCTCGCTTCGCCGCGCTTCAATCAGGCATGGTAGAAAGCGGTTCGCTCTCCGCGGCGGACTGGCTACTGATCGCGCTCGTTCCGGTCGCCATGACCGTAGTTGCCGTCTTCACCGCGCGCCGCACGGTGATGGCGCGCTTGGGGAGGATGCTGTGATTGCCCGTCTCGCCGGTTTTCTGGCGCTGTTTTACGCCATCGGCTTTCTCTATTTCGCGCTTACGCTTCCCGCGCCGATCCGCGCTGCCAAGACCGATGCAGTCTTGGTGCCCACCGGCGGGCCGGGCCGTATCGCGCGGGGGCTAGAGGTGCTGCGCGGCGGCGATGCGGAGAAGATGTTCGTTTCGGGTGTCGATCCTGAAGTGAAGCCGGCGGAGTTTGCCAGCGAGTTCGGCGTCCGGGCGCGCGAGATGCGCTGCTGCGTCACTCTGGGCTACCTGGCGGTGGACACGCGCAGTAACGCCGGGGAGGCGGCCCAGTGGCTGGTTGGCAACGATGTGCGCACGGTCCGCCTCGTCACCACCGACTGGCACATGCGTCGCGCCGCGGCAGAGCTTCGCTATTCGATCCCCGACCATGTCGCCGTGATCGAAGACGGCGTGCCGTCCGATGCGGACATGGGGACGCTCTTCCTCGAGTACAACAAGCTGCTTGCCGCCTTGATCACGCAAGGCTGGGCAGGCTGAGCGGGGCCATGCGGCTGTTGCGCAATCTGGCTTATTACGCCGTGTTCTACGCCGGCTCGGTGCTGGTCACGATCGCGGCGTTTTTGACCAGCCGGCTCGACCCGAGGATCTTTCGGGCCTGCGTCCATGCGTGGAGCGGGCTGCAGCGCTGGAGTGTCCAGCATTTGCTAGGCCAGCGGCTGATCATCGAAGGCCAGCCTTTGGCCGAGCCGGCGATCTATGCGATCAAGCACGAGAGCTTCTTCGAGGCCATCGACGCGCCGACCCTGTTTCAACTTCCGGTTGTGCTCGCCAAGGCGGAGCTGTTCCGGATTCCCGGCTGGGGGAAGGCGGCCCTTGCCTACGGCCTCATCCCGGTCGACCGCGATGCCGGGGCCAAGGCCCTGATGGCGATGATGCGCCAGGCCAGGGCGGCCGCGGCGGCCGGGCGGCCTCTAGTGATTTTTCCCGAGGGCACCCGCGTCCCGCATGGCGAGCGGCGCGAGCTGCAGGCTGGCTTTGCCGGGCTCTACAAAGCACTCGGCTTGCCCGTGGTGCCGGTCGCGGTCGACAGCGGGCCGAGCTACAAGCCCGCGCTCAAGCCACCGCGGCCGATTACCTATCGCTTCGGCGAGCCGATCCCGCCCGGCCTGCCACGCGGGGAGGTCGAGGTCCGCGTAATCGAGGCCATCAACGCGCTGAACCCCTAGCGGCCTCTTCAGCCGCGCTCGCCAGAATAGCGGCGACCTTTGCCATCTGCTCCGTGGTGCCGATGGTAATGCGCAGCCCATGGGCGAGGCCCTGGCCCGGCAGATGACGAACCGCAAAGCCGCCTTGCTCAAGAGTACGAAGGGCAGCTGCAGCGGTCAGCGCGCCTTCGAACAGGACCAGCACGAAATTGGCGCTGCTCGGTATGGCGCGCAGCCCGCGGTTTCCGAGCCCGCGAATGGCATCGACAAAGGCGCTGCGGGCGGATGCATTCTGGCGGCTCGCCCGCTCCACGAAGCTAGCATCGCCGAGCGCCGCGATGGCCGCCGCCTGTCCGCCCGAGCTGACGTTGAAAGCGCCGCGAAGGCGGTTGATGGCAGCGATGAGTTCAGGCGCCCCCGTCGCCCAGCCCACGCGCTCGCCAGCCATACCATAGGCCTTGGAAAAGGTGCGCGAGACGAGGACATTCGCGTGGCGCGCCGCGAGGCCGAAGCCGCCGTCGTCTTCGCCCGGCAGGAGATACTCGGCATAGGCCTGGTCGATCACCAACAGGACATCCGGCCGCAAGCCGGCGTGAAGGCGTGCGACTTCCGAAGCCGCCAGCCAGCTCCCAATCGGATTGTTGGGATTGTCGAGCAGGACCACACGGGTGCGTTCGCTCACCGCCGCCAGCAACGCATCGACCGAGGCCGCGTAATCCTCATCCGCCGCCAGCACGGGTGTCGCCCCGACCTTATGCGCGAGCAAGGGATAGAGCGAGAAGGAATAGCGCGACATCAGCACTTCATCGCCCGTCCCCGCGAACGCCTGGACCGTGCAATGGAGAAGCTCGCCCGAGCCCGTCCCGCAAACGATCCGCGCCGGATCGATGCCGTGCCGCTCACCCAGCGCGTGGCGCAGCGCGGTCGCATCGGGATCAGGATAGAGCGCTGGCTGGCGGGTACTGGCCAAGGCCGCCGTCACCGCCGGGCTGCAACCAAGCGGATTCTCGTTTGCAGAGAGCTTGACCAGCGGCGAGCCGTCCGCCCCTTCGGAGGCACCGGGAACATAGGGATGGATCGCCTCGATCCAGGGCTTGAGCTTGGGTCCGTTCATCTGGCTGCGCCTATGGCGCCGGTTGCACTTGCATCCAAGAAAAAGCGGTGCTTCGACAAGCTCAGCACGAACGGCGAGTTCAAACCCTGCTCCCAGTCCGTTCGCCCTGAGCTTGTCGAAGGGCCGTTCTTACTCTTGCGAGCGTCCCGATGCTGTCCGATCCCGCCATGCACAGATGTCAGCTTCCCGCTCCGCTGCCGCTCGATGGAGGCGGAACGCTGGAGAATGTCGAGATCGCCTTTGCAACCTATGGTGATCTCGCGGCCGACAGGTCGAACGCGATCCTGATTTGCCACGCGCTGACCGGCGACCAACATGTCGCCAGCGCACACCCCATCACGGGCAAGCCAGGTTGGTGGGCGCGGATGGTCGGGCCGGGCAAGCCGATCGACACGACGCGCTTTCATGTGATCTGCGCCAATGTCATCGGCAGTTGCATGGGCTCGACCGGCCCCGCCACCCCGGCCGGTGATGGCGAGCCCTATGCAATGCGTTTCCCAGTCATCACCATTCGCGACATGGTGCGCGCGCATGTGGCGTTGCTCGATGCGCTGGGGATCGAGCGATTGCATGCGGTGGTCGGGGGATCGATGGGCGGGATGCAGGCGCTGAGCCTGGCCGCCAATTGGCCCGAGCGAACTGCGCGCGTGCTGGCCATCGCGACCACGGCGCGCCATTCGGCGCAGAACATCGCCTTTCACGAGGTCGGGCGGCAGGCAATCATGGCCGACCCGAACTGGCGGGGCGGCGACTACTACGGCGGCACGGCCCCCGACGCCGGCCTGGCGGTCGCGCGGATGGCGGCGCATATCACCTATCTTTCGGAGGATGGGCTGACGGCGAAATTCGGGCGCAGCCTGCAGGATCGTGAAGCCAAGAGCTTCGGCTTCGACGCCGATTTCCAGGTCGAAAGCTATTTGCGGCACCAGGGGAGCGGCTTCACCAAAAGGTTCGACGCCAACAGCTATCTCTACATCACCCGGGCGATGGATTACTTCGACCTCGCCGAAGAGCATGGCGGGCTGCTTGCCGAAGCCTTTGCGGAAGCGCGCGCGCGGTTCTGCGTCGTCAGCTTCGACAGCGACTGGCTTTATCCCACCGCCGAGAGCCGCCATCTCGTTCACGCGCTCAACGCCGCCGGCGCGCCCGTCAGTTTCGTCGAGCTCAGCGCTCCGCACGGTCACGACAGCTTCCTGCTCGATGTGCCGGCGCTCGACCGCGTGGTGAAGGGCTTTCTGGAGTGAGCGCGCTGCGCTTCGATCTCGCCGCGATCGCCGCGCAGATCGCGCCGGGTAGCCGGGTGCTCGATATCGGCTGTGGCGACGGGGCGCTGCTCGCCTCGCTGCGCGATGCCAAGGGCGTGGATGCGCGCGGCATGGAGATCGATGCGGCGCTGGTGGCCGAATGCGTCTCGCGTGGCCTCAGCGTGGTGCAGGGGGATGCCGAGCGCGACCTTGCGGACTATCCCGACGGCGCCTTCGACTACACGGTCCTGGGGCAAACTCTCCAGACCGCGCAGCGGCCCGACCTGCTCCTGGGCGAATTGTTGCGGGTTGGTCGCACGGTCTTTGTGAGCTTTCCGAATTTCGCTCATTGGCGCACCCGCGCGGCGCTGATGTGGGACGGGCGGATGCCGGTCACGCGTGCGCTGCCGATGAGCTGGTATGAATCGCGCAACATCCACCACGTCACGGTCGCCGATTTCGAGAGCCTGGCTCGCCAACTCGGCGTCACCATCCGGCGCCGTTGGTTCTTTTCCGGTGACAAGACGCTGGCCGGGCCGGGGGCCAACTGGCGCGCCGAATTCGCCCTCTACAAGCTCGGCGACGGTTGATCGGCTGGGGGTGATTCGGCGAGACTTGGACCGGGTGTTACACGGTCCAAGGCAAAATAATGTCCCCTTGTGCGCAGTTCCGCCACCTTGCGGCGAGCCGGCGGCACCTTGCGCATGGAAAGCGTCACTTTGCGCATGGCGAGCGACACTTTGCGCGAAGAAACCGAGACCATGCGCCGACGCAACGTAAACTTGCAGACCGGCTGGCGAAAAGAAGAGCATTAACTAACCATAACGGTTAGTTTCGGTAAACGCAAGCTGGCTTGTCAGCTAAGCCGCTTCGCGTGCCAGGCGACATGCTCATCCATGAAGGTCGAGATGAAGAAATAGGAGTGATCGTAACCGGGTTGGAGCCTGATGGCGGCTGGGATGCCCGCCGCTTCGCAAGCTTCGGCTAGGCGGTGGGTGTGAAGCTGCTCAACCAGAAACTGGTCGGCCATGCCCTGATCGATGAGCAGTTCCGGCAGGCGCGCTCCGTCCTCGATCAAGGCGACAGCGTCGTATTCGCGCCAGGCTGAACGGTCCGGGCCGAGATAGCCGCCGAGCGCCTTCTGGCCCCAGGGCACTTCGCTGGGCGCGACGATCGGGGCGAAAGCGCTCACGGATTTGAAGCGGTTGGGATTGCGAAGCGCGACCGTGAGCGCGCCGTGGCCACCCATGCTATGGCCGGTGATGCCCTGACGCTCCATGTCCACGGGGAAGTGCTCGCCGATCAGCGCGGGCAGTTCGTCCTCGATATAGCTGCGCATGCGGTAGTGCTTGGCCCAGGGTTCTTGCGTCGCGTCGACATAGAAGCCGGCGCCCAAGCCAAAGTCGTAGCCGTCGCTGTCGGGGACATTCTCGCCGCGAGGCGAGGTGTCGGGGGCGACGAAGATCACGCCGTGCTTGGCGCAGGCGGCGCGATACTCGCCTTTCTCCATCGCATTGGCATGGGTGCAGGTGAGGCCTGAGAGATACCAAAGCATCGGCAGCTTCGTGCCGGGGGTATGCTCGGGCACAAAGACCGCGAAGGTCATCGGGGTCCCGGTGGCGTTGGAAGCGTGACGATAGACGCCCTGCGCGCCGCCATGCGCGCGAGTTTCGGAAATGGTTTCGATGGTCATGGTGGCGCCTCTACCCGATCCTCCTCATTTTCACGAAGTGCAAATGGGGAGGGGGACCGCGACGTGCAGCGTCGTGGTGGAGGGGTTGTCACGTTGCCGCCTTTACCCCTCCGTCAGCCGCTGTGCGGCTGCCTCCTCCCCATTTGTGCCTGCGGCAAAAATGGGGAGGATGTGGTCGCGGCTCATGCCGTCGATGCGAGCCTTCGCTGGTGTGGCGTTGTCTCGCGAGGTTGGCTTTTGGTTTCGCGCGGAGAGCGCGGAGGATCGCGGAGGACGCAGAGATGTCCCGACCACGGCGAAGCCGTATCAGCAACCCGCGGTGTTGCAGTAAAAGCCTGCGGCGCGACGAAAACCCCTCCGCGCCTCCGCGATCCTCTGCGCTCTCTGCGCGAAACGAAACTCCTTGCCATACGCAAGCGCAGCGGTCCGGCATGGCGAGGCTGCTTCCACTCCCGCAAACCTCGCCGCGTCCGGCTCTGACTAGGCCGCCATCCGATGCAGCGCGCACAGCTTGTTGCCGTCGGGATCGCGCAGGTAGGCGAGATACATCTTCATGCCGCCGCCCTCGCGCACGCCCGGCGGGTCTTCGATCGCGGTGCCGCCGTTCTCAATGCCCGCGCGGTGCCAGGCGTCGGCCTGCTCCGGCGTCATGGAAAACCCGATGGTGCAGCCATTGCCGACCGTCGCCGGCTGCCCGTCGATCGGCTTGGTGACGAGAAAGGAGGCGCCGTTGTGGTGGTAGAAAATGCGCCCCTTCGGATCGAGGGAGCCCTCGCGCCCGCCCATCGCCTTGAAGATGGCGTCGTAGAACTTTTTCGATTTCTCGAGGTCGTTCGAGCCGACCATCATGTGACTGTACATGCTTGTTCTCCCTATCAGTCGTAAATCACTACGCTGCGGATGCTCTCGCCCGCGTGCATCAAATCGAAGCCCTTGTTGATCTCCTCGAGCTTGAGGACGTGGGTAATCATCGGGTCGATCTGAATTTTGCCGTCCATGTACCAATCGACGATCTTGGGTACATCGGTGCGGCCTTTGGCCCCGCCGAAGGCCGTGCCGCGCCAGTTGCGGCCCGTGACGAGCTGGAACGGGCGGGTGGCGATTTCCTTGCCGGCCTCGGCCACGCCGATGATCACGCTGGTGCCCCAGCCGCGGTGGCAGCATTCCAGAGCCTGGCGCATGACATCGGTGTTTCCGGTGCAATCGAAGCTGTAGTCTGCCCCGCCATCCAGCATGGCGACGATGGTAGCGACGACATCGTCAACTTCGCGCGGGTTGAGGAAGTCGGTCATGCCGAAGCGTTCGCCCCAGGCCCTGCGCTCCGGGTTGATGTCGACGCCGACGATGCGGTCTGCGCCCGCCAGCTTCGCGCCCTGGACGACATTCAATCCGATCCCCCCGAGGCCGAAGACCACGACATTGTCGCCTGGCCGCACATCGGCGGTGTTGACCACCGCGCCGACGCCGGTCGTAACGCCGCAGCCGATGTAGCAGGAGGTATGAAACGGCGCGTCCTCGCGAATTTTCGCGACCGCGATCTCCGGCAGGACGGTGAAGTTCGAAAAGGTCGAGCAGCCCATGTAGTGGTAGATCGGCTCGCCCTTGTAGGAAAAGCGCGTGGTCCCGTCGGGCATCACGCCCTTGCCCTGGGTGGCGCGGATCGCGGTGCAGAGATTGGTCTTGCCGCTGAGGCATGATTTACACTGGCGGCATTCGGGGGTGTAGAGCGGGATGACGTGATCGCCGGGCGCCACGCTGGTGACACCAGGGCCAACCTCGCGCACGATGCCCGCCCCTTCGTGGCCGAGGATGCTGGGGAAGATGCCTTCGCTGTCGAAGCCATCGAGCGTGTAGGCATCGGTATGGCAGATGCCGGTCGCCCTGATTTCCACCAGCACCTCGCCCGCTTTGGGGCCTTCGAGATCGAGCTCCACGATTTCGAGCGGTTGCTTGGCAGCGAAGGCGACGGCGGCGCGGGTTTTCATGCACTGTCGCGTAGGCGGGGCGAGTGAGCGCGGCAAGCGTCGCTTGCGGTTCAGCTTCACTGGATTAGGAGGGCGCCATGTCGATCCTGCTCGCCGCCCTGGCGCTCGCGTCCCAGCCCGCGGAAAATTCTAGGCCGATGGTCGGCGATCTGCCCAAGCTCTCGCTCGCGCAGAGCGCCGCGCTGCGTTGCGGGGTGGTGTTCGCGACCGGGGCACGGATGCAGGCCGATGGCAATCCCGCCGCCGCTGCCTGGCCGCCGCTTGCAACCCGCGGGAAGGAATATTTCGTGCGCGTGTTCGCGCGCCTGATGGACGATACCGGGGCCAGCCGCGAGACTCTCAACGGCATGGCCATGCGCGAAGCCGATGGTCTGCGCGCGAGCGGCGAGGTGGGCAAGGCAATGCCCGCCTGCCTGCAGTTGCTCGACGCGGCGGGGATCGAATAGCCGGTTTCATGAGGGGTTCATTCTTGCAGGCCTAGCGTCGCCGGCCTGCTTTCGAAGGGTTCCGCCATGCGCCGCCTGATTCTCGCCCTGCCCCTGCTCGCCATCGCCGCGCCCGCGGCGGCGCAGGATCCCGAGGCCAATCTCGACACCATGGCTCGGACCATGGGCGATCCCGTTCGTCAGGAAGCGCTTGCTCGCGCCCTCGGCACCATGGCCGAAGTGCTGCTCGACTTGCCGCTTGCGCCGATCCTGGGCCCGCTGGCCGAGGCCGCTGGCGAGGATCCGCGCTCGGTCGATCCCGATACCACGCTGCGCAAGGTTTCCCCCGGCGCCAGCCATGTGCCGCGGCAGATCGAGCGCCAATTGCCGCGCGCAATGGGCGCCATGGCCGGCATGAGCGGCGCGATCGCCAGCACGCTTCCCGCCCTTCGCGAAGCTGCCGAGCGGATGCGCGAGGCGCTCCCCTACGACCTGCCCTGATTCCCGGTCCAAAACCACCGCGTGCCGGTGGATTTTGCTGCCGTGATGCGGCAAGGGTGCCAGCCACCAATGTGGCAGCTCCATCAATTTCCCTTGTGCCCGTTCAGCCGCAAGGTTCGCTTGCTGATGGGCGAGAAGAACATCGCCTATGAGCTGGTGCGCGCGCACCCTTGGGAGCGCGGCGAGGAATTGGCGCGGCTCAACCATGCCGGGCGCACGCCGGTGCTGGCCGATCCGGGCCGCGGCATCGCTTTGTCTGACAGCGGGGCCATCTGCGAATATCTTGAAGAAACCGTCGAGCGCAGTCCCATGCTCGGCGGCAGCAGCCTGCAGCGCGCGGAAATCCGCCGCCTGGTCGCGCTTTTCGACGAAGGCTTCTACGGCGACATTACCGAGCCGCTGCTGCGCGAGAAGATGACCAAGCGTATTATCACCCGCCAGCCGCCCGACTCGCGCGCGCTGCGCGACGCCATGAAGGCCGCGCACGAGCACCTTTATTATCTCGACTGGCTGATCGACACGCGCAGCTGGCTGGCAGGGCCCATGCTCAGCCTCGCCGATCTCGCGGCGGCGGCGCAGCTTTCCGTGGCGGATTACCTCGGCGGGATCGACTGGACCGGGCACGAGCAGACGCGCACCTGGTATGCCGTTTTCAAGAGCCGCCCGAGCTTCCGCCCGCTGCTGCAGGAAAAGATGGAAGGCATTCACCCGCCAGCGCACTACGCGCTGGTTGATGCGTGAGGAGACACGCGATGACCGACAAGTCTGGTCTCACCGACGCCGAGTGGCGCGAGAAGTTGACACCCGCGCAGTATCACATCCTGCGCGAGAAGGGCACCGAGCGCGCTTTCACCGGCGCACTCAACGCCAACAAGCAGCCGGGCGAATATCACTGCGCCGCCTGCGGCCAATTGCTGTTCAAAAGCGATCACAAATACGACAGCGGCTCGGGCTGGCCGAGCTTCACCGCTCCCGCCGAGGGCGATGCGGTGGAAGAGCATCGCGATTTCAGCCACGGTATGGTGCGCACCGAAGTGCTGTGCTCGAAGTGCGAGGGCCATTTGGGCCATGTCTTCCCCGATGGCCCGGGCCCCGATGGGCTACGCTACTGCATCAACTCCGCCGCGCTCGATTTCGAGCCGGAGAGCTGAGGGCACCGCCGCGTGGACATGCAGCGCAGCCGCAGCCGCCGGGCTCCGTCGGTCCGCCAGCAACGGGCGCGCGCCCGGGCTGCTGCGAGTGAATCGGGCGAGGGGTCGCGCTTCGGCTTCTGGGTGAAGCGGATCGCGCTATGGGGCGGGGCGCTGGCTTTGCTCGCTGCGCTGTTCCTCGGCATTGCGGTTGCCTTCGCGGCGCGCTCGCTCCCGACCTTTTATCAGCTCAAGGCCACCCAGGTCGGCCAGACCATCGTCGTGCGCGCCCGGGACAACAGCGTGATTGTCGAGCTTGGGCCCAACTACGGCGAATGGCTCGAGTGGTACGAGATCCCCCAGGTCATGAAGGACGCGATGATCGCGGTGGAGGATCGGCGGTTCTACATGCATCCCGGCGTCGACCCGCTCGGCCTCGCCCGCGCGGTCTATGTTGCGGTCACCGGCGACCGGCGCGTTTCCGCAACCAGCACCATAACGCAGCAGCTTGCGCGAAATGTTTTTCTCAATTCCAACCGCTCGCTTGATCGCAAGCTGCGCGAAGGCGTGCTGGCTCTGGCGCTGGAGGCCAAATTCTCCAAGCAGGAGATCCTCGAGCTTTATCTCAACAAGGTTTATTTCGGCGGCGGCGCCTACGGTATCGACAGCGCCAGCCGGACCTTTTTCAGCCATCCCGGCACCGAACTGTCGGTAGCGGAAGCCGCGATTATCGCCGGCATGGTCAAGGCGCCCAGCAACTACTCGCCCACCGCCGATGTCGATGCCGCCGTCGGCCGCGCCGAGGTGGTGCTGCGGCTGATGCGCGAACAGGGCTACATCTCGGCCGCCCAGGCGCAGGTCGATCCCTCGACGGTCAATCTCAAGGCGGAGAAATCCCAGAATTCGGCGCGCTATTTCACCGATTGGGCGCTGCCCCAGCTCGAGATGTTGCTGCCCGAGACAACCGAGCCGATCGAGGTGTGGACGACCATCGATCCGGGCATGCAGCGCGCCGCGGCAGCGGCAATCAAGGCCAATTCGCCGCGCGGGGCACAAGGGGCCTTGGTAAGCCTCGATCGCGACGGCGCGGTGCTCGCGCTGGTCGGCGGCACCGATTACGTCGCGACCAATTACAACCGCGCCACCAATGCGCTGCGCCAGCCAGGCTCGGCCTGGAAGCTGTTCGTCTATCTCGCCGCGCTGGAAGCCGGCTACAAGCCCGACGACCGCGTGGTCGATACGCCGGTCACCATCGATGGCTGGACGCCGCGCAACGCCAGTGGCCGCAATGTCGGCGAAATCGACCTCAGGACCGCCTTCGCCTATTCGATCAACACCGTGGCCGCGCAGCTAGGCAATGAGGTGGGCTTCGGCACCGTCGCTTCGATCGCCCGGCGCTTTGGCATCACCACTCCGATTTCCACCTATCCTTCCATGGTGCTGGGGTCGAACGAGGTGCGCCTGCTCGATATGACGCGGGCCTTCGCTGCAGTCGCCAATAAGGGCGAATCGGTGGAGCCCTACGGCATCCTCAAGGTCACCAGTTCAAGCGGCGAGGTGCTCTACACGCACGAGCGCGCCAACTCGGTCCAGCTCGTGCCCGATTACGTCGCGGCCGGCATGACGGATCTGCTACAGACCGCAGTCAGCACCGGCACCGGTCGCGCCGCTCAGATCGGACGGCCTGTGGCCGGCAAGACCGGCACCACCAGTTCGAACAAGGACGGCTATTTCGTCGGCTTTTCCAGCGGGATCACCACCGGCGTGTGGATGGGCCGTGACGACAGCCGCGTGGTGCGCGGGCTCGAAGGCGGCGCCGCCCCGGCGCGCGCGTTCGCCGCCTATATGCGCTATGCTGTCGGCAAGCGCCCGGTCGAGCAGTTCGAAACCGAACTCACGCTTCCCGACTGGCAGCTCGAGCCCGACGAAGAGGCGCTCCAAGGCGATCCGGAAGATTACTACTTCATCGACGAGCAAGGCAATCTGGTCGAGCGCGGCCGCCCAGCCGATGATTATGGCGAGGCCGGCGGCACGGGCGAGGTCGGCCGCAGCCGCGACCAGCCGCCGTTCCCGGTCGAAGGCGAAATGCCATCCGAGGAAATGCGACGAAGCCGCGCTCAGGACATGGAGCAGGCGGCCAGCGACGACTTTCTCAATCAGGCCACCGGCGGCCGCGCACCCCCACCGCGCCCGGTCACGCGCGCAAGCCCGCAGCCAGCGCCGCGCTGAATTAGCGCAGCAGCTTGAGCACAGCTGGCGCAAGCTCGGGCACGCAGATGAGCAGGTCGGGCATCGACGGATTGGGCTGGTTGTAAGTCAGCGGCACGCCGCTGAGGCGGGAGCAATGGAGGCCCTGGCCGAGCGCGACGGCGACAGGAGCGCAGCTGTCCCATTCTTGCTGACCGCCGGCGTGGAGATAGATCTCGGCCTCGCCGAGAACCACGGCCATCGCCTTGGCGCCGGCGCTGCCCATCGGGACGAGCTCCGCGCCGAGCGCTTCGGCCACCACATCTGCTTCGCTTGGGGGGCGAGTGCGGCTGACGACCATTCGGGGTCGGGGTGGGGTTGGGGGCCGGGTAAGGGGTTTATCGCTCCTCAGCACCAGGCCTCGCGCGGGCAGCGCTACGGCCCCAAGGCGAGGTTCTCCGCCTATCGCCAGGCCGACATGCACCGCCCAGTCGTCGCGGCCTTCCGAATATTCCCGTGTGCCGTCGAGCGGATCGATGATCCAGACGCGATCACGCTGCAGCCGTGTGCGATCGTCGCTCTCCTCTTCGGACAAGAGCCCATCACCGGGACGCAGTTCGCGCAGCGCCGCCATGATCAGGGCGTTGGCTTCGGCATCGCCGGCACGGCCCAGTTCGGCGCCGTGATGACGCTTGCTGGCGCGGACTTCGAGCAGATTGCGTCCGGCATCGGCGGCAAGATGCGCCGCAAGATCCTCGTCCCTCATTTGAGCGGCAGGATTTGGCGGATGATGTGGTCGGCTGCCTCGTTGACGGTCATCTCCGCGGTATTGACGACGATGTCCGCATTCTCGGGTGGCTCATACGGGCTGTCGATCCCGGTGAAATTCTTCAATTCGCCGCTGCGCGCCTTGCGATAGAGTCCCTTCACGTCGCGCGCTTCCGCCACTTCCAGGGGCGTGTCCACGTAGATCTCCACGAATTCGCCCTCCGCCATCATGGCGCGCACCATCTCTCGCTCGGCGCGGAAGGGGCTGATAAAGGCCGTGAGGACGATCAGCCCGGCATCGGTCATCAGCTTGGCGACCTCGCCCACGCGGCGGATGTTCTCGATCCGGTCGGCTTCGGTGAAGCCGAGATCGCGGTTGAGCCCGT
>ERZ1066120.1367-NODE-1367-length-15454-cov-20.927268_pt1 | contig 15454 bp, 14 predicted proteins | sample MGYA00382767_ERZ1066120 | MGnify/ENA primary metagenome ERZ1066120 (study PRJEB33369, sample SAMEA5778350) | biofilm metagenome | biome: Industrial cooling water; feature: Water cooling tower basin; material: Biofilm | place: United Arab Emirates | collected...
ATCAACTATCAACTATCAACTATCAACTATCAACTATCAACTATCAACTATCAAACAATTCCATTTCGCAGTGCTACGACGGCAGCTTGCACTCGATCTTCTACCGCTAATTTATTCATAATTCCCCGCACGTGGGTTTTAACTGTATTCGTACTCAAATACAGTTCAGCAGCAATTTCCGGATTGCTTTTGCCTTCTACCATCAGTTTTAAAACTTCTAATTCTCGCTGAGATAATTGACCGATATTATTATCGCTAGGTGTGGGTGGTTTTAAATGTTCAATTACCCGCCGCGCAATTTGCGGATCTAGGTAAGTAGCGCCTTCAGTTGCAGCTGAAATTGCACTCAATAACCGATCTATACTCGCACCTTTGACGCAATAAGCATCCGCACCGCTAGAAAGCGCCGCAATAATTTCTGTTTCCGCCGTGTGGGAAGTTAGCATCACCACTCGCACATCGGGAAGCGCCGCCTTAATTTCCTGCGTCGCCGCTATTCCGTCTTTGCGCGGCAAACCAATATCCATCACTACCACATCCGGTTTGAGTCTCAACGCCGCTTCTACACCCAAATAACCATCTTCCGCTTGTCCGACAATAATGTATTGGCGTTGCGCGCTTAACGACTGTTCTAACCCCAATTGCATCATCGGATCGTCTTCTACGATTAAAATCCGAATGGGTTTTGACTCGGTTTCGGGTGTCATAAGTTGCAATTACAGATCGCTTGGCTCCCAGTATAGGCAAACGCGCGATCGCCTGGGGGGAGCATGTCAGCTTTGTAAATTTACGCCGACACCCTAAAGGGCGCGGCTATACAAACGAAGCCCGCGAAGGCGGGCTAAAGCTTTTAAAGCCTGCCTTCGGCAGGCTTTGTTTGTGTAGCGACACCATGCGCGGGTGTCGGCTACTGCGTCAAATTCTTAATCATATTACTGGTTCAATGTCAAGATATTTGATTCCTTACGACTATTGATAGACGACAAAAACCTTATTTTGTCTATCTTTCGACTTTTGATAGAAAGTTCTATCATAAATTACGCTATTATCATCTGGTGAGCTTGTGCATGAGTTCGCCAAGCTTTTAGCTTCTAGAGAGGATCGAACACAATGGCATTTACACTTCCCGATTTACCCTACGCCGCCGACGCCCTAGAACCTTACATTTCGGCGAATACCTTTTCATTCCACCACGGCAAGCACCACGCGGCTTACGTGACCAACCTCAACAATTTAATCAAGGATACGGAACTCGCCGATAAGTCCTTGGAAGAAATTGTGGTCACCAGCTTCAAAGATTCAGCCAAAGCCGGTATCTTCAACAACTCCGCCCAAGTCTGGAACCATACCTTCTTCTGGAACTCGATGAAACCGAGCGGCGGCGGCGCTCCTACAGGTGCGATCGCTGATAAAATTAACGCCGACTTTGGCGACTACGACAAATTCAAAGAAGCATTCAAAACCGCTGCTGCTACCCAATTCGGTAGCGGTTGGGCTTGGTTGGTATTAGACAACGGCACCCTCAAAGTCACCAAAACCCCCAACGCCGAAAACCCAGTGGTTCACGGACAAAAACCCCTGCTGACTTTGGATGTTTGGGAACACGCCTATTATCTCGACTACCAAAACAGACGCCCAGACTTCATCGCCACCTACCTAGATAATTTGGTTAACTGGGACTTCGCCAACCAAAATATGGCAGCTTAATCGATTAACCAAATAAATTGCAAAAAGACAGTCGCCGCGCGCGACTGTTTATTTTCTACCGACATCGATCCAGATAAATTTGAGACACGCGATCGCTTGGATTTTGGCGCAGACAATCAGCAAATCGTTGTGCAGCGCCGCTAAAATTCCGCATATTAAATAACACCAACCCTTCTTCAAAAGTTGTTTTCGTCAGTAACTTACCCTCCCGAACTTCAGGTAAATCTGCATCAAAAACTTCAAAAATCGAAACGTTTTCTGATTTCCCCTTCACTTTCACCTGGTCAATTAGACGCATCCCATACTGGTTTGAATCTTGCAGCCGCAAAAAAGTGTGATGAGTGATTAGTAAAGACACGTAGTAATTTTTGGTCAAGCTTTCAATCCGGGAAGCTAAATTAACCGCATCGCTAATCACCGTACCATCCATACGATTGTGTCCCCCAACCGTACCCAGCATCAAATAACCTGTGTTGATGCCAATCCCAATCTGAATTGGGATATAGCCATGTTGCACGCGATGTTGATTGTAATCAGCCAGTCGTTGTAGCATCGAAATTCCTGCTTTTACTGCGTCATCAGCGCTATTACTAAATAGTGCCATAATTGCATCGCCAATATATTTATCAATAAATCCCTTATTTTCATTAATTGCTGGTTCCATGCGACTGAGGTAGGCATTAATAAATTTAAAATTATCTGCAGGTGTCATACTTTCTGAAAGAGTGGTGAAGTCGCGGATATCGGAAAATAGCACCGACATCTCTTTTTGGATCTGATCTCCTAATTTGACTTCAATAATGCTTTCTTTGGCTAAACATTCGAGGAATTCTCGCGGCACAAACCGGGCATAAGCTTGATTTAGTTCGGTCATATTTTTGTAGAGACGGGCATTTTCAATCGAAATTGATGTCTGAGACGACAGAAGATTGATAATTTCTAATCGGTTGGGAGTAAATGCCCCAGCGATCAAATTATTTTCTAAGTAAAGGATCGCCGCCAGTTTGCCTTGATTAATCAGAGGAGTGCAGAGAACCGATTTAAGATTATGTTCTTTAATATAAGGATCTTTAGTAAATCTTCCCTCAGAGCTAGCATCATTTAACACAACGCTTTTTTGGATGCGGGCAACATAATTGACGATTGCGGTTGGCAGTAACTGACAGCTATCTACTGGAATTGACTGTAATACGGTAACGCGCTCTAGATTGACTGCACCCTCAGCTTCAATCAATAGTTTTCCTTTGGTTTCCAAAATTAGGTAACCTTTTGTAGCTCCGGCATTTTCAATCATAATTTTCATCAATTTTCCCAGGAGCTTATCGAGAAATATTTCACCGGAAATAGCTTGCGATGCTTTCAATACGGTTGTCAAATCTAAAGCTGAAGAATTACTGCCAGACGTGCTAGTTATTTTTGATTTATTTGGTTCGTTTTTAGCCTCTAACTGTCTGGAATTGGAGGTGATTAAAATCAATCTTGGGTATCTTGCTTCCAGGTCTTTCACTTTACTTAACGCACCCCAACAAATATAGCAGTAGTGGGCCTGAGTCATGTAAGTTTGGGCAATCTCTGTTCTGCCTAGAGCCAGATATAATTCTGCTGCCAGTTCGTAACTAAGTCCTTCTTCCTGGATATACTCTTGTTTTCTAGCTGCTTGAATTGCCAGATCGTAATCATCCATTGCTTTGAGATAATTTCCTAAAACCCGTGCTAGTTCCGCCTCTACCAAAGCATACTTATGCTGATAATTTTCTGGAGCATAGTGCGCCCAAAGTCGCATTTTCTCTTGATTAGCTGCGACTTGTTTTAAGTATTGTTCTTGTTCGCTAGGTTCGGCTTTGGAATAATGCGACAACAGAATCAAAGAATAGTAGAATTTATGTATCGCACTGACCATTGCTCCCAGTCCGGCTCTGGAGTATTCTTCTGCCAAAAGAGCATTCTGTATAGCTAGCTCGTAATCTTTAAATGAGTAGCTGAGAATTTCTTTAGCGACGTAGGTATTAAAGAGCGCATTCCGGTTATTTACTTGGCGGAAATAGGGCAGCATTTCTGCTTCGTCGAAACATTCACCACTCAACTGCAAAACTGAGGTAGAACGACCGAGAAAATTTAAAGCAATTTGTCGCCATATTTTGGTTCGATAAGCATTATGCTCTAATCTAAACTTGGTTTGTAAATTAATGTATTGTGCCTGCTGTTGCTCCAAAGATTCTAGCGGTTCTCCAATAAAAAATAGATGAGCGCAAGCATAAGCAGCACAACTGCCGACGTGTTCTAAATCTCCTATTTCAAGACCTGTTTGAATTGCCAAACGCAGCGATGGGATAGTTTCTCTAGCATGTTCTTTCCAATGTCTAATAAAACTGTTGACCTGGAAGCCGACTTTACTTCTCAACGAATTGGCATTGAGTTGTTCTAAAAGCTGCATCGCCAATTGTCCCGCATAATAGCCAGTATCCATATTTCCTGGCGCTCCGCACATAAATAAGCCATAGGTAGCATAGGCGTAAGTAGATTGCACGCAATGACCTTGTTCAATACCAAGCATGACCATTGTCAAAATTACGTTTGGCAAAATATCAGGTCTGGAAAAGTAAACGGCGGGACTTATAGTTACAAGTATCCGCATCGCTGCTAGTTGATTGGGGTCAGCCATTGTGGGAAAATCCGCTAAGCGATCGCTGGAAGGCAACTGAACGACAAAGTTGCGTTCGCGAAGCGTGCCGTCAGGCGTATCGCTCGGATTAAATAAACCAATACCCAGCATTTCCAGTGCTTCTAACCCAGTATCTATGGCTTTCAACGGCTGGTTTTGAGCTGTATAAATCTGCGTTTTGATCTCGCGAGCTTTCACCCGATCTAGTAAGGTGTTAGCTTGTTGCAGGATGGTTTCTGCTAGCCTTTCTGATTGCTCAAAATTAGTGTTTAAGTAGGACGCTTCTGCCGCCTCAGTATAAAGTGCCAACGTCAAATCGTAGTGGTTCTGCCAACCAGGCTCGTCTTTAATCGAGTTGAGCAATTCTATGCCGGTGGTTAAATATTTGACAGCCGGTTCGTAAGCGGTTGCTGCTTTGGCTTTGCGTCCGGCAATCAAATTTAATTTTGCTAGCAGGGGTGGGTTAATAGATGAGGTTTGCACTCCATCTGTCGGATAGGCGATCGCATCCTTGGCTACATTTAGTTGGTTAACCAGGACAAATATTTTTTCTTCCACTTCTGCCGATGGAGTATTTTCCAGCAGCAGTTGACCGATTCGCAAATGAGTTGTTTGTTTATCGGCTTCTGAAATCAGAGAATAGGCGGCTTGCTGCACGCGATCGTGCAAGAATTTGTATTGGGAAAGGCACCCAATTTCTGCATTCGCTTGCACAAATTTGTAATCATCTCCGATCGGCAAAATTAGCCCCTCATCCAGAGATTCCCACAGATCAGCAGCAGTTTCAACCAAAGATTTCTCGTACACAATTGCTAGCGTAGCTAAGCTGAATTGGTTACCTATACAAGCTGCTATCTTCAAAATGTTCTGAGTCTTTTGGGATAGTTTTTGCAGTTTGATGGTCATGAACTCAACCACGTTGTTAGATACATTCGTATCTCTAATGCTGCTAATATCCCACTGCCACTCCTGCAAACTGTAGTTAAATTTTAATAAACCATCAGAATATAAAAAATTCAAAAACTGATTGCTAAAAAACGGATTCCCTTGAGTTTTACTCATGACTAATTCGGCTAAGGGTTGTGACCGTTCTAAAGAGCAATTTAGAGTATCGGCAATCAGATGATTTAGATTAATTACATCTAAGGGTTCCAATTCAATCCTATTGACAGTTTTGCCTGCTTTGCAAATTTCCTCAGTCGTCATCATTAAAGGATGAATGGGGTTAACTTCGTTATCTCTATAAGCGCCAATAATCAATAGATAGCGAGTGTCTGAATCTGTCATCAACAGTTGCAATAATTTTAAAGAAGCTAAATCAGCCCATTGCAAGTCATCTAGAAATAAAACCAGAGGGTGTTCGGCTTGAGCAAAGACTCGAATCAATTTTTGAAATACAAGATTGAAGCGGTTAAAGGCTTCGGTAGTAGAACATTCGGTAACGGAAGGTTGTTGTCCGATAATCAGTTCAATTTCCGGAATCACATCAATCATAACCTGACCGTTAGCGCCGAAGGCTTCTAGAAGTTTGGCTCTCCAAGCGGCAATCTGTTCCTCGCTTTCAGTCAAGATTTGACGAATTAAGTCTTGAAATGCTTGTACCAAAGAAGCTAAAGGAATGTTGCGCTTAAATTGGTCAAATTTGCCAGAGATAAAATAACCACGTTGTCGCACAATCGATTTATGGACTTCATTGACAAGGGCAGATTTACCAATACCAGAAAAACCAGCTACCAGCATTAATTCACTGTTACCAAGTGCTACTGTATCAAAGGCAGTTATTAAGGTTTCAACTTCTAATTCACGACCGTAAAGTTTCTGTGTAATTTGCAGTTTATCAGAAATATCTTGACGAGCCAGGGAAAATTTATCAATATTTCCTACTGCTTGCAATTGCGTGAGGCATTCCTGTAAATCGGCTTTCAGTCCGTAGGCACTTTGATATCGCTCTTCAGCAGTTTTTGCTAATAATTTCATTGCAATATCTGAAACCGCTTCGGGTATTCCCTCAGTGCGTTCGTGGAGTGGTATTGGTTGTTTTGCAATATGACAGTGAACTAACTCCATCGCATCGGCGGCATCAAAAGGTAGTTGTCCTGTGAGTAGTTCGTAAAAGGTTGTACCAAGGGAATAAAAGTCTGTACGATAATCCATCGATCGGTTCATTCTGCCTGTCTGTTCTGGCGACATATAGGCTAAAGTGCCTTCCAAAACATTTGGATTGCACAGTGCGGGATTCTCGCGGCATAAGACAGTGGAAATGCCAAAGTCAATAATTTTAATTTGCTGAGTCTCTGGGTTAAAAACAATATTGGATGGGTTAATATCCTTATGCATGATATTTTGTTTGTGAATCTCGCCCAAAATATCGACAATCTGAATAGCCAGGGTGAGAAAATCTGATAAATTAAGTTTTTGCCGATTGCTCAACATCTTTAAGGATTTCCCGCCAAAATCCTCTAAGACGATCGCTAGACTATTTCTATACTTTTCTAAGCTGTAGGCTTTGATAACGCCTTCTATATTTAAGCTGCGAGTGATTTCATATTCCAGTTTGTAGCGCGCGATCGCTTCCGGTGCTGGATACTCTTGATTCAGCAGTTTCAGGATAACGGGTTGATTATCCTGTTCGCGATATCCTCGATAAACCCGCGAGATAGAACTTTCATAAATCTCTTCAATAATCTGATAACCAGGAAGTCTCATCATTGGGAGTATCCTTTAAATTGACGTAATTTATAGATTTCATTCAATTAGATGCAACCAGAAATTTAATCTGATATAATTTACACAAGGCATTAAATAAATTTGGTTCGATGCAATTCTTTTCTAATTCCTGTATCAGATTTATGCAAATACTTATGAAGCACTTTACCTGCTAAAACAGTGGAGTTAGTGTATAATATAATACTAGCATTGTAGCCAAGAATCAGGAAAAACTTAAGGTTGTGACAATAGGCGATCGCGACTAGCCCTCGCCTCAGAAGCGGAACGGGGAACTCTTAACAGTTTCTCAAACAGTCTGTTACCTCTTTAAGCTGGCACTAAAACAAAACCAGCGATGCAGTGGCGTGCGATCGCTGGTTTATTCACGTTCTGCAATTTTGGTTCTGAACAGAAACCCGGTTTCTTTAAGAAACCGGATTTCTTTTATCAATAATTGTGTAACAATTTGTAAAAAGCTGAGAAATATGCGATCGTGAACAGCAAAGAACTTGCCCAGTACATAGAAGTAACCGACAGCATTCACAAGCCTTGGCTGTTGGTGCAACTCCGTCTGAAGAAACTCCAAGAACGTCGCGCCACCCTTTCCCCTGAAGAGTATACCAACGAGTTAGCCGATATTCACCAAGATTTGATGAAATTAGGTGAATGGTGGGTTGGCATCGAAAATGAAGTGTTCGGTTCGTAAACGATCGCACCAGCGTTACGAGATGCGATCGCACGCTGCCATTCGGGGCACGGCATCCAAGCATCTTTCCCTTAAACCGAAATGCTACCGACGCCGTGCCCCTACGATACTATTCAGTCTCCTCCTCTATTTGATCGAGCTGTTCAATCATCTGCTGTAAGCTTTCCAGCTCTTGTTGCAACTCAGCAATTTTTTTATCGTAAGTAAGAATACGCTCAACTGCTTTTTCACGCGATAAAGTATATTCCGCCAACTGAGACTCTAAAGTTGTTCTCAGTTGGCGAGCGAGTTTCCCATTAAGTACGATGCCGACAGGGGAGGAATTTGACCCCTTAAAAGCTGTTCCAGCGCCTCCGCGTCGCTGCTTGCTTGCACTGTTTGCTTCATCTTCTTGAGCGCTGCGTAGGCAGTCGGAGTAATCCGAATCGCTATCTGAACCGTTTTCTTTTCCCCGTGGGCTGCGTGTTTCGCTTTCGCCATAGATTTTTATTGTCATGCAATTAATCTCCTATTTTGTCATGCAATATCTTGACAAAACATTGTAATGCAATTTATATATAATGATATTGCATTACAAAATGCTAGTTTCCCCCTTACCAAGGGGGCTGCTCAGAACTCAGTGGTGGTGAATGAGGAGCAATGCGCGTTTTAAAGGAGGTGATGCCTAAAGAAAGGCGTTTTGTTTGTGTAAATCATTGAACTGTAAAGGCTTTATGTTTCTATAGCGATCGCGCATTTTAATCGCTTTGGCGATCGCTTTTACTTCCCATTGGAATCAAACAATAACTATGAGCCAAAAAATCGAAGAAATAATTGCCCGCTTTGGGAAACAAGGCTGGCTGGTGCAAAAAACAAAGGAAAGCTTTTGGGTGCTGCGACCGAAGGGATTATTTAATTACAAGCTCTTGCTTTTGACCTACAATCCATTTGATGACAAGTTCACAATTGTCAAACCGCCAACGCCCAACGATCCGCATTACCAGCAAGCGGTGAAGATTTTAGCGGCGTGCGATCGCCGAGACTCCTGCTTGAAGGATGCGGCTCGCCAAAACAAAAGCGTTAATTTGTTCAATCTTAGAGGTAATATGGCTAGCATTTTTCAAATTTCTGCCGATACATTTTTGAATTTCGACGACATTCGCCAAGTAAAAGCAAACATCACGGCGAAGTCAGAAACCGGGTTTCTTCGTAGATCTCTGGTTCCTAAACCAACGATTTTTCATAGAAACCCGGTTTCTTTGCGTAGTCCTGTTTAAAGTAACAATTTGGTGGCGCAATGGAGAAAGCAGTACCACCTTCAACGACAAGCAAGCTAAAAGAGTTATTCAACTTGTACAGCTTTATGCGCTAGCAAACTTCAAACAATTGCAACTCGATGATGGCGAAAATTGACCGCCTGATGAGCTAGCTTGACTCGGTGAGCGAAATCCTACAGCTCTAGGGCGCGCACAAACTGCAATAGCAAATTGTAAATTTCAGCTTTAATTCAACTGAAAAAGTCAAATTTTCCATCTACAATCGAAAATGGCTGAATACCTACTCTCTAAGCATCCGCCCATCATGGCTAAAACTAAAAAAACTCTCACCGAAGTTAATCTCAGCGATTCGCAATACTACTTGAGCCGCGAATCAAGCTGGTTAGAGTTCAATTACCGGGTTTTGCAGGAAGCACTCGACCCCAAGACGCCGCTGTTAGAACGTTTGAAGTTTCTGGCAATTTTTAGCGCCAACTTAGATGAATTTTTCATGGTGCGCGTTGCTGGTGTGAAGAAACAGGTCGAAGCGAGAGTCACCCAGCTATCACCGGACGGTAGGACGCCCCAAGAACAGCTAGAAGCCATCTGCCACAAGCTGCGCCCTTCGGTAGCGCTTCAGCATCAACACTTTGATAAAGTTCTGCGATTTGAACTGGCGCAAGTGGGAGTTTATCTGCTAGATTACATGGACTTGAATCAGGAACAGAAAAATTACCTGCAACAGTATTTTGAAGAGCAGATTTTTCCCGTACTGACGCCTTTAGCTGTTGACCCCAGTCATCCTTTTCCTTATATTTCCAATCGCAGTCTCAATCTGGCAGTAGTAATTCAAGATCCGGAAACAAGAGAGGAATTTTTTGCCAGGGTTAAAGTACCAAAAGTATTGCCAAGATTTATATCATTGCCGCTACAAAATTATCAATTTTCAGCCAATCAAAATAGCCCGATCGAACAAAATGCCGAGGTAGAAACAAATTTACCAACTCAAAATTCCAAGCGGAAAACAATTTGGCAGGGCGTGCCGATAGAACAAGCGATCGCGCACAATTTAGCATTCTTGTTTCCAGGGATGAATATTCGCGAATGCCATCCATTTCGGATTACTCGCGATGCGGATTTATCGGTACAAGAAGATGAAGCCGATGACCTGCTATTGGCAATTGAACAGGAACTCCGCAAGCGTCGTTTGGGCGGTTCGGTTGTGCGGCTAGAAATTCAAGCGACAACTTCGGAAACGGTGCGCCAAACGCTGATCCAAGAGTTGTCTTTGCAGCAAAACGATGTTTATGAATTGGAGGGGATGCTGGGATTAGGGGATTTAATGTATTTTATGAACTTGCCCCTACCAGAATTAAAAGATGTCCCCTGGAGTCCAGTCGTACCGGCGCGGTTGCGACGGTTGGCAGGACTAAATCCTAGTGCTTTTGACTCTCAAGAAGAAGAAGAAGGAGAGGATTTTTTCAGCATTATTCGCAACGGAGATTTGTTGGTACACCATCCGTATCACTCATTTTCAGCAACGGTGCAGCGCTTTATTATGCAAGCAGCTTGCGATCGCGATGTCCTGGCAATTAAAATGACCCTTTACCGCACCTCTGGTGATTCGCCGATTGTCAATGCTTTGATTGCCGCAGCCGAAAATGGCAAGCAGGTGGTGGTTTTGGTGGAACTAAAAGCCCGTTTTGATGAAGAAAATAATATCCAATGGGCGCGCAAGTTGGAACAAGCTGGCGTACACGTAGTTTATGGTTTAGTAGGTTTAAAGACACACACCAAGGTTGTGTTAGTAGTGCGCCGAGAAGACAATCGCATCCGCCGTTACTTTCACATCGGCACGGGCAATTACAATCCCAAAACCGCTCGTCTGTATACCGATTTAGGAATTTTAAGCTGCCGGGAAGATTTGGGCGCGGATTTGACAGACTTGTTTAACTATTTAACGGGTTACTCGCGTCAGCGGTCTTATCGTAAGCTGATGGTAGCGCCGGTGAATATGCGCGATCGCTTTCTCTCCCTCATCCGCCGCGAAATTCAACATTGCCAAAACGGCGCTTCCGGGCGCATTGTCGCTAAAATGAATGCCCTGGTAGATCCCCAAATGATTGCTGCGCTCTACGAAGCCTCCCGAGCCGGGGTTAAAATTGACCTGATCGTGCGCGGTGTTTGCTGTTTGCGTCCTGGAATCGAAGATATCAGCGAAAATATCCGCGTTATCAGCATTATCGGGCGGTTTTTGGAACATTCTCGCATTTATTACTTCCAAAATGGCGGTTTAGAGGAAGTTTATATCGGCAGTGCCGATTGGATGACGCGCAACTTGGATCGCCGCGTGGAAGCGATCGCTCCCGTAGAAGATGCTTCTTTAGCCAAAGATTTGCAAGAAATTTTGGGGATTATGCTCGCAGATAACTGCAAAGCTTGGGAACTACAGTCAGATGGCAGTTACATCCAACGCCGTCCACCTGAGAATAGTAAGCAACAAAGCGCCCAGAAAATCTTGATGGATATGGCGCTACAAACAGCCGGTTTGGCTTGAAACACTCCGGGGAGTTTTCTTGATCTGAGGGAGCTGAGGGAGCTGAGGGAGCTGAGGGAGCTGAGGGAGCTGAGGGAGAAATTAGTTCTACTTGCTCATACTTCCTTGTCTCCCTTGTCTTCCTTGTCTCCCTTGTCTCCCTTGTCTCCCTTGTCTTCCTTGTCTTCCTTGTCTTCCTTGTCTCCCTTGTCTCCCTTGTCTCCCTTGTCTCCCCTGTCTCCCTTGTCTCCCTTTCCAGTTTGGGAATTTTCCGAAAATTAAAGATTTCATGAAGCGATTTGCGATCGCGATCGCGAATTGCTTCAGAAGTCACTTATCGGCAGTAAAAACGATTCCTACCATAGATTTAGCGCCAATTTACCTTGATTGGCTTCAGTTTGTACTTAAATATTTGGCTAATAATTTTTGTTAATAAAATAATCTTTTGTGGTTCACTCCGGCTGATGGGGTAGTTGAGTTGCATATTTGGTAATCGCTCTCATGATAGAGGCGCAGCCGATTTAATCTGAGTAAATTGGAACCATCAATCACATTTGGGAACATCTGAGGACAGAATGTTGTCTTGCGATCGCTCTAATTTACGTGTGCTAGTGGCAGATGACCACGAATTAACCCGTTTGAGCTTAAAGTTAGCTTTAGCCAACCAGAGCAACATCCAACTGGTTGGAACGGCAAAAAACGGTCAAGAAGCTGTAGAAATGGTAAAAAATTACGATCCTGATGTAATTATTCTGGATTTACAGATGCCCGTGATGGACGGTTGGCTGGCATCTAGCCAAATCAAACAGATTAATCCTCAAACTCAAATCATCGCTTACTCGGCAATGGAAGAAGCGCAGGCAGCGGCGGTAAACCCAGCCGCCTGCGTTGATGCATTCTGCCGCAAAGACACAAACACCCAAGATCTGATCTCGCTAGTCAAAGAGTTAGGCAATAAGAGCAGCATTGAGAGCAGGAGTGTATGTTAAGGGCGATCGCTGATGGGGTAAACAGGCAATTTTAATTTTTTATTGCGTGTCGGTTTCACCAAAAGTGCGTTTAAACTCCTCGATCAGATCGTCCATTTCTTCTAGGGCCTGGTTTACGTCTATTCTCAGGGTGCCCAAATCTGGCTGCTCCAGCAGCCTTAACAAAGTCTCGCGCTTGCTTTCAATCGCGGCAATTCGTTCGCGAATCGTTGTGGGATCGATCATCTTATTTGCTCAACTACGCCATCAATCATCAGTGTAATTGACTCGCTCTAGTTGAGTGCGCTCTATATCATTTTTAATTTTATTTGTCAATAGTTTGAACCAAGAAAGCTTTCAGCGTAAAAATGGCGGTCTTTGAGTTTCTTGAGGTTTATTTTTGACCGATTCGGCGATAAATCGCTTCAGCGCCTTTTCACGATTCTTCATGAAAGCAGTCCAAAACCCTGGTTGAAACTCATCCATCGTTTTGGCTAAAGCCCAAACATCGACAGCCAGGATGTTATACAGCGTTTCATCTTCTCGCTTCAGCGAGTTGATCTGCTCGATTAAGGCACGCGCCCCATTAGGTTGCCGATCTTCGTTAGAAATCATGTTTAGGCCCTTGGATAATAATTAAAGTTAGCGCTGCTTTGGTTCGCTACTCAGTATTTTTCCCAATTTTTTCCCACCACAGACATAGTACCCTTGCACCAAGGATCAAACCTATGACCAAAGTCACCGGATCGGAGAATCACGAATGCATTGAGACGGGGCGGCGCCTCCGCTTTGATTGGCTGCTGTTTGAACGACTGCAAGTGCTTGTTGCCTCTAAGGTGTTACCGATACATAGACAATAGAATAGATTGTTAATTTTTGTATCTATCCAACATGTTACGTCAAATTTCTTTGGCAACTTTAGGCTTGGGGCTGGGTTCGGTTTTAACCTCCGTGGGGATTTACGCCTACGTTGCCGATTACGCTACCCTCAACTTGGCAGGATTCTTCTACGGGATTCCACTGATTTTGGGGGGACTGGCGCTGAAATCAGCGGAACTCAAGCCGGTGCCGTTTTCTCAACCCACCACCCCAGAGGTACTGGCACTGAGGGAACAGCAAGCAACCACAACCCAAAATAAAGTCCGGAAAGACATTACCCGCTTTTGTTACGGTCAAGTTGCCCATTTGGATCGGGCGCTTGCCTACTTGGGTTTGGGTGCCTCCAACGAACAACTACCTCTGGTGACGGGAATACGCGAAACCTCGACCGATGGCGCTTACACTGTGGTACTAGAATTTTCTTCCCCAGAGGTTCCCTTTGAAAGCTGGCTAGACAAGCAGGAGAAAATGGAAAAATACTTTGGCCCCAATATCAAAGTCAAGTTAACCCAACCGGATACAGAGCGGGTAGAAATGGCGCTGATTAAAACCGAAGCTTAGGGATTTGAGATTTGAGATTTCAGATTTTAGATTTGAGATTAAATCTGCAATCTGCAATCTCAAATCTGCAATTAACTATTACTTTTCCAACCGAACAGCATACCATTGCAAATACTGTCCGGGGCCGACATCGAGTTCGCAGGAAGTTTCGAGTAAATACTGAGCTTGGTCTTCAACCGAAGTATATTTTTGCAGATCGCGGGGTAAATTATCCTGCATCTGCGCCAAAATTTGCTGTAGCTTTTCTAACAATTCCTCGGGTGTTAGGAGTTGTTCGCTGATATTGGGTTCGAGGACGACAAAAGCATCCTGGCTATACATTAATGGGTCTGGCATTTTTGGTTTTTATTACTTGGGATAGTCGTCAACAGTAAAGGGCGGTTGATACTTTAGGGGCAGAAAAGGTCAGCAACAACGCTTGAAAGCTGCTGACACAGAGCGCTGTTACTTTTGATTGTCTAGTATCTAAAATTGATTATGCCTCGTTCTGCCTGCCTGATCTTTAATCCCGTAGCCGGACAAAGCGATCCAGACCAAGATTTAGCCCAGATTCGGGCAATTTTGGAGCCAGCAATGGATTTAGAGATTCTTCTCACCTCAGAAGAAGTAGATGCTGACGAATTGGCAAAACGCGCGATCGCACGCAACGTCGATGCGATCCTCGCTTCTGGCGGCGATGGCACTCTTTCAGCGGTTGCTGCTGCCTTGGTAGGAACCAATATTCCTTTAGGAGTAATTCCCAGGGGTACAGCTAATGCTTTTGCTTCTGCTTTAGGACTTCCCGATACCATCGAAGCCGCCTGCGAGATTATTTTAGACGGGGCGACGCGCCAAGTCGATGCAGCTTTCTGTAATGGCAAACCGATGGTATTGTTAGCTGGAATTGGGTTTGAAGCCGAAACCGTCGAAAAAGCTGACCGAGAAGCCAAAAATCGCTTTGGATTGTGGGCTTATATTTTGGCTGGTTTTAAACAGCTGCAAGAAATGGAACCATTCGAGGTCGAGATCGAAACCGAAGATAGAATTATTACCGTTAATGCCGTTGCCGTTACGGTTGCCAATGCTGCACCGGCGACATCGATTTTAGCGCAAGGCCCAGCCGGAGTAGTTTACGATGATGGTTTGCTAGATTTGACCGTAGTAGCACCGGCGAATGTGGCGGGAGCGATCGCAGCATCGTATCATTTATTCCGCACCGCACTTGCAGGCAATCCTACCAATCGAGATGATATTGGTTATTTGCGCGGCGATCGCTTCCGAATCACCACCAATCCACCCCAAAAAGTTGTTCTAGATGGAGAAATTGTCGGCACGACTCCTCTTGAAGTTGAGTGCATTCCTGGAGGATTAACTATTTTAGTCCCGCCAGTAATAGTAGAACTGCCACTGGAAGAAAAACTTGAGGGACTGCCGGGATTAACGGTCGAATATAAACTCTAATTGATAGTTGATAGTTGATAGTTGATAGTTGATAGTTGATAGTTGATAGTTGAT
>ERZ1066120.1372-NODE-1372-length-15426-cov-13.039815_pt1 | contig 15426 bp, 13 predicted proteins | sample MGYA00382767_ERZ1066120 | MGnify/ENA primary metagenome ERZ1066120 (study PRJEB33369, sample SAMEA5778350) | biofilm metagenome | biome: Industrial cooling water; feature: Water cooling tower basin; material: Biofilm | place: United Arab Emirates | collected...
CTCAAGGTCAAGCGATCGCCGACCGTCAGCGTTTGACTCAGGCAGTGATGAATTTAATTCAAAATGCTATCCAACACACAAAAGAAAATGACATTATTGGTATTGGCTCGGCAATTAGTAACAGTAGAATTAGTTTTTGGGTGCGTGACACGGGAGAAGGGATTGCCCGTTTAGACCGAAAAAGGATTTTTGAACGCTTTGCTCGTGCTGCTAATAGTCGCCGCCGATCTGAAGGTGCTGGGTTGGGATTATCAATTGTACAAGCAATTGTAGAGGCTCACGGCGGACAAGTCTTACTGAAAAGTGAAGTTGGTGAAGGTGCTAGATTCACGATTGTCATACCCCTGAAACGATCGCCAGAGAGAAAAAGTCTTGCCCAACGAGCTGGGTGACGATTGAAGCAAGGCAGAAGAGCGATAAGCAAGTTCAGAGATGAAAAGTTTCTCATTCAGTTTTCATTACAATCTTATCTTTAGCTGTCAAAGTTATTGGTAAGAGAATAATAAATGAGAGTTTGATAAGTTGTTAGATCGCTGTTTCTAAAACATAGGATTAAGAAACTAGAAGATAAGAAAATGAAATGTTTATCTTTTATTGCGTTTATCCAGAAGGAGCCAGGAGTCAGGAGTCGCGTGGGAATACTGTGCGACTGCGACTGGCGGCTGGGGTATAAGATCCCTTGCCTTACAAAGTTTAGTAGTTCTTAATTAGTCGCGGGGTTTGAATCACATCGCCTAATTAATCCTTATTCCTCCTGGCTCCTGACTCCTGACTCCTGACTTCTGTTCAATTTTAGCGTGTTATTATCTGTCTAACTATATTTATCATTCGTGAAGAACATTAAGTTGTGGAGTTAGGGCAATCGAGCGTTTGACAAATTGCGATCGCTAATCAAAGTATGCGAAAGCTTCCGTGTCAATATTGGCACGATCGTTCTTCTCAGTATTTAGTTTGTTCATTTACTACCTTTGAGCAGGTATACCGCAGGGTTATGAGCCAAATTTTGATTGTGGAAGACGAAGCTCGCCTAGCTGCTTTTGTTGAGAAAGGACTTCGTAAAAGCGGTTTCAATACTCTTGTAGCGGCTGATGGCGAACAGGCGGTTGAATTGGCTCAGTTCGGTAAATTTGACCTGTTACTACTCGACCTTGGTTTACCAATTAAAGATGGTTGGCAGGTAATGCGAGAATTACGCAGTAGAGGAGAAGTGCTACCAATTATCATTATGACTGCTCGCGATGACGAGCGGTGTAGGGCGGCTGCCTTGCAAGCAGGTGCAAATGATTACATCACTAAGCCTTTCCTCTTCAATGACTTATTAGGATGCATACAGGCGCAATTGAGCATCGGTTGCAAATCAACAACTCTCGGATAACGCTTTATCGAAGAAGGAGTCAGGAGTCAGGAGTCAGAATGACGACTTTTGATGTGGCTACTGGCTTGAGGGGTATAAGCCGGGAGCCAAATCAATGAGCTTGGTGGCACGCGGCTCTCATAGCGTGAATGCGATTCACGCTTAGCAACCGCTTACCAATATGAGGAGGAGTCAGAATCTCCAACTCAATTTCTCATATTCTCCTGACTTCTGGCTCCTGGCTCCTATTCAATGGTTGAGAGAAAAAATACTTAGAGATTGGACATCTTACCCTACAATACTACAGCTATGGCAGCGAACTCGATCTGAAGGCAATTCATCAAGATGGGATGTTTGCTGAATGGCTCAGTAGAAGTGTGGTTTGCATCTCTACAATTATGCTTACGAGCGAGCAAATCGGAGCCTAAGAGAGAATAGTGGCGAAAATGAGAGCTTTTTCATGAGAAGTTTCTCATTAAACCTTCATTATCAATTCATCAGCGACTGCAAAGATATATGTAGATGAAAAATAAATCATCAGTGACGAGCAGGTAGCGATCGCCGGTCAATTTTCCACAACCAACCTCACACAAAGGATATCAGTCATGCGACTGCTGGTTTATTCCCACGACGCATTTGGACTTGGCAATATTCGCAGAATGTTAGCAATTTGCGAACACTTATTAAGCGAAATCCCCGAACTTTCGATTTTGTTGCTGTCTGGCTCTCCTATGCTTCAGGGTTTTCGTCTACCCAAAGGACTTGATTATATTAAGTTACCTTGCCTAAATCGGGGTGAAACTGGTGAAATTGCCGTGAAATATTTAGGGATGGGTGTGGAAGAGACGGTGAAGCTGCGATCGGAGTTAATTTTATCGGCTGCGATTGTTTTTCAACCGGATATTTTTTTAGTAGATAAAAAACCTTATGGATTAAAAAATGAGTTGTGCGGTACTCTCAATTATTTGCAAGCGAACCTCCCAGAAACAAAATTAGTACTGTTATTACGAGATATTCTTGACTGTCCAGAAAAAACGATCGCAGAATGGCAAAAACACGAGAGCTATACAGCGATCGAGAAGTTTTATCATCAAGTACAAATAGTTGGATCGCCGGAAATTTTTGACGCAGCAAAAGAATACAAATTTCCACCTGCTATTGCCGAAAAAGTAAAATACTGCGGCTATATACGCCATCAAACAGGGCGAAAGAGCCAGACTCGCATCAGACAAGAATTACAAATGTCGTGTCAAGAAAAATTAGTTTTGGTAACTCCTGGAGGTGGAGAAGATGGTTATGAATTGGTACATAATTATTTGCTAGCTTTGTCACTATTACCAGCAAATTATCGCATTAAAAGTTTAATAATCTGCGGCCCTGAAATGCCTAGATCGCAGAGACAACTCATCGAACGAGCAGCAGAAAATAACCCTCAAGTGCAAGTTGGAGAATTTACAGACGATTTGATGAGTTATATGACTGCGGCAAATGCTGTGGTATCTATGGCTGGATACAATACTGTTTGTGAAATTTTATCCGCAGGTAAACCAGCAGTAATCGTACCGCGCAGTCAGCCATCCAAGGAACAATCAATTAGAGCCGAGAGAATGGCAAGTTTGAATTATTTTCAAGCGATCGCTCCCAACGATTTCAATCCAGAAAATTTAATAAAGGCACTTGCAAACCAATTAGATCGACAGCAGAAACTACAGTTCAACTTAGATATGAATGGTTTATTCCGCGTGCGAGATTATCTGCTGCAACTTATGTCTCAAACAGCCTGCGAACGAAAACTCAATCAAGTATATCAAAAATACACTTCAGTTCCAGCTTAACTTGAAATTTGTTCGATAACGTTCATTTGCTAACGCAAGCAAGGATCAGATTAGTAACTTATTCCTACTAAGAGATAGCAGGTAAGCCATGAAAAAAATTCTATTTTACTGCCAATATCTTAGCGGTATGGGACATTTAGTTCGTAGTTCAGAAATCGTGCAAAGTTTAGCAAAAGATTTCCAAGTTTATTTTATCGTCGGCGGTCCTAAAATTTATGGTTTTGAGCTACCAACACAAGTAGAAGAAGTTATTCGATTACCTGCGCTGTGGCTAGAAGGAGGAAAATTTGCAGTTGGAGATAGCCCGTTTAGCGTTGAGGAAGTGAAAGAAGCTAGGAAAAACATGCTAATTGCAGAATGCGATCGCATAAAGCCAGACTGTTTAATTACAGAATTTTTTCCTTTTGGCAGACACAAGCTACTCTTCGAGTTAATTCCTTTAGTCGAGCATATAAGAACTACAAGTCCTACTACCAAAATTGTCTCTAGTCTGCGCGATGTCATTGGCAAAGAAAGCGATTCTGAAGAAGAAAAAAAAATTTGTTATTTAATGAATCGATATTTCGATTTGCTCTTATTTCACGCCGATGCCCGATTTCAAACCTTTTCAGACAGTTTCGCTAGATATAAAGAGATTGCGGCTGAAGTTATCCATACGGGATTTGTCACGCAACTACCAAAGTTTACTTCTACAAACGCTAATGAATTGTGGCGTGAAGCTAGTTTAGATACAGTCAAAATTGTAGCAAGTATAGGCGGTGGTAGAATCGGCTATGAAGTGCTAGAAACATTAATTGGATCGAGTGCAATATTGAGTCAGAAATTATCTCATGTGATAAAAATATTTACTGGCTCATTTATGCCAGCAGATAAGCTAGCACAATTAAAGAAATTGGCAGGCGATCGCAATAATATTCAAATTGAAACTTACACTCCCCAACTTCTCAACTACATGCAGACAGCAGATCTTTCTGTCAGTCTCGGCGGTTATAACACCATAATGAATATTCTAAGTACTGGTGTCCCTGCCATTGTAGTTCCCATCGGTCACGAGTATCAAGATAAAGAACAGTTATATAGAGCGCAGAAATTAGAACAATTAGGAATTGTTAACAGTATCTATCCTCAAGATTTATCGCCTTTAAATCTATCTGAGAAAATAATCGATTGCTTGCATAAAAAACCAAATAATTTACAAAAATTCGATCTCAAAGGAGCTGAGAACACTGCTAACTTCCTCAAAAGTTTCCTCTATTCCCAGGCTAATACTTTGAGTCTTGTTTGACTATTCTCGGTAGGTTAAATCAACCGAAAATAGAGCTATTTTCTTAGCACACACCACTATATAAAGGAGAACCACTAAATGGGTCAACGCCCTAAAGAAAAAGATTTAAGAGGAGTGATACCAGGGCTCATGCGGATTTTGAGCAAGTTTTCTCCCTATATCCGCAAGCAAAGACTTACAATTATTGGTGCTTTTTTCGCTTTATTAATAGAAACTGGTCTACGGTTACTAGAACCTTGGCCTCTAAAGTATGTCTTCGACAATATTCTAATTCCCGCTTATAATAACTCTTCTAGTATTCCTAATAGCTTCGGGCTTAATCCAGTGATGCTGCTGACTTTGTCAGCACTAGCAATTATTGGTATTACTGGACTGGGTAGCATGGCAGCATATTTGAGTACCTATGGTATGTCTTTAGCTGTCGTAGAAGTTTTATCTGAGGTACGCGGTCAAGTTTTCGATCGCTTGCAGCGTCTCTCTCTTTCCTTTCACCAACAACATAAAAGCGGTGATTTAATTACTCGCGTCACGGCTGATATCGAAAAGATGCGGTTGGTGACGATCAAAACTGCCCTACCTTTATTGACCAACATTATTTCTTTACTAGGAATGTTGGCAATTATGTATTGGCTGAATTGGGAATTAGCGCTAGTCGCAACAGCGATCTTTCCACTCCTAACTCTTTTAACGAGTAAAACGATCGGTCGCATTCGTAGTTTTGCCAAACAACATCGCGATTCTGAAGGTGTTTTAGCAGCGACAACGGGTGAAACCATCGGGGCGATTAAAGTAGTACAAGTCCTCTCTTTGCAGGAGATGCTACATAGCATTTTCGCAGCGCAGAACCAAAAAAGTTTGGATGAGGCGATCGAATCTTTAAAACTCTCAGCAGCGCTGGAAAGAACGGTACAAGTTCTGATGGCAGTAATTATCGCCGCAGTATTGTGGCGCGGCTCCCATGTGGTTCTGCATAAAGGGCTTACCCCTGGCGAATTATTGGTATTTATGACTTATTTAAAAAATGCTTTTGAACCGATGCGAAAACTTTCCACTCAAGTCGGGCAGATTGCTAAAGCGACGGCTTCTGGTGAAAGGGTGGTGGAGTTATTGGAATACGAACCCAACGTGCGGGACTTACCAGGGGCAAAGAAAGCACATCCTTTCTTTGGGGCAATCCGGTTTGAAAATGTCACTTTTGGCTACAGTACAGGTAAGGAAATTCTAAAAAATATTAGCTTTGCCGTTCAACCGGGGCAACAAGTAGCGGTAGTCGGACCTTCTGGAAGTGGCAAATCAACCCTTCTTAGCCTGATTCTCCGGCTCTACGATCCTGATTCCGGTCGAATTTTAATTGATAGTCAAGATCTGCGCGAGTATACCCTAGACTCGCTGCGGCAGCAAATTAGCGTAGTTTTGCAAGATAGCGTTTTGTTTGCCGCTAGCGTGCAAGAAAATATTGCCTATGGAAAACTCGGATCTTCTCATAAAGAAGTAGAAAAAGCCGCCCGTCTTGCTAATGCCCATGAATTCATTCTGCAACTTCCCCAAGGCTACGATACAGTGTTGGGCGAACGGGGCGGGACGCTATCGGGTGGACAACGGCAAAGAATTGCGATCGCCCGTGCGGCGATCCGCCAAGCACCGATTGTCATTCTTGACGAACCGACTACAGGATTAGACGGTAGCAGCGAACGTGTTGTCAACGCAGCCCTAGAAAAACTTACTGAGGGGCGGACGACTTTCACAATCTCCCACAATCTCAGATCGGTGCAACACGCAGATATCATCCTCTACGTTGAGGGGGGAAGCATTCTAGAACAGGGAACGCATAGCGAACTCATGCGTCTGGGCGGACATTACGCCACCTTGTACCAGATGCAAAGCATTATCGATAGCGAGCAGTCAACAGGAGATACTTATGCGATCGAAGCATGAGGAACGAGCAACCCGCGTTATCTTAGTACGCCACGGGCAGAGTACCTACAATGCCCTCGGTCTTTATCAAGGTAGCAACGATGAGTCAGTATTAACTGATGTAGGGCGCAGCGATGCACGTTTAACTGGCGATTTCCTCAAAGGAGTCGTATTTGATGCTGTCTATTCCAGTTCCTTAAAACGAGCGCGAGAAACCGCCCAAGAAATTCTGCAAGTCATATCTCCTCATGTCCAATTAAAGGTGACAGACAAGTTACGCGAAACCGAGCTTCCTGCATGGCAAGGATTGGCATTTCAATACGTACGCGAAAACTTCCCCAAGGAATATCGCCTCTGGAAGCAACACCCCCATGAGTTTTGGATGGAATTTTCTGAAGGTTTCGAGGGACAAGAAAGACAAGGGAGACAAGGAAGCAATTCCGATCTCTCGCGACTCACTCAACAACAATTCTTTCCCGCTCTCGACTTATATCAAAGGGTGCGAAAATTTTGGCAAGAAATATTACCGCGCCACAGGGGACAAACCGTTCTCATATTGGCTCACGGCGGAACCAACCGTGCCTTAATAAGTACAGCTTTGGGAATCAAACCCGATCGCTATCATTGCATTCAGCAGTCTAACTGTAGCATCAGCGTTCTAAATTTTCCTGATGGTTCTTTACATTCAGGGCAGTTGGAAGCAATGAATTTAAATACTCATATAGGAGAACATCTACCTAAGCCCCAAGAAGGAGGTAAAGGTTTGCGGCTGTTGCTCGTACCTTCCGGCACAAATGTAGCACAAACTCAAAACATAGCTAAATTTCTCAAACAGGTGCGAATTGACTTTAGCCTCAATAGCATACTTGACTCCTATCACATTACAGTGCAACAAATTCTGCAATACCATCCAGAAACGGTACAGTTTGAGGTATTGCGAGAAGATATTCCTGAAGCTTGGCAAGCAGTCATTAGTAAAAGAAGTATAGCTAATCCCGAGCAACTGACTACTGGTTTAGTTATGGCAAATGAAGCAACAATTGCTCGTCTGATCGGTCACATTTTCGGAATAAATTCAGATGGCTCTGAACGAATATCAGTCAAAAAAGGAACGATTAGCTGTCTGCAATATCCAGGCGATCGCCATCCTCCAATTTTACAGGCAATGAATATTTTGACTGCACCAAATGAATCGACTCATAAGTTAGATACAGGGTGGGCAGTGCCCAGTAAAGTAATTTTTTAGTCAAGTTAAGATATCTAATTCATAAATGACTAATAACTAATGACAAAAGTATGAAAATTGCATTCATTGTTTGGCGCTTTCCAGTTTTATCAGAAGCCTTTATTCTGAATCAAATTACTGGTTTAATCGATCGCGGTCATGATGTCCGCATTCATCCAGTTAATGGGTTGCCCAAAAACTATACGGGTAAGATACATCCTATAGTTGAAGAATACCAATTAATGAAACGTACTTGTTTTCCGCCTACAGTGCCAGAGAAGTTTTTTCCGCGCCTGATTAAAGGAGTAGGTTTGTTCTTGAAAAACCTGAACCGAGGCTCTTGGAAAACGTTACAATTTTTTCAGCCTGGTAAATATGGCGCAGAAGTTGCAACTTTAAAATCTTTTTATAGAACTATCGCCCTACTTCAAGATGGTTCGTATGACATTATTCATTGTCAATTTGGTACGCTAGCGCCAATTGCTCTTGCTTATCGAGATGCTAATATTATTCGAGGTAAACTAATTACCACATTTCGCGGTATCGACATTAGTAAATACGTTCGAGAGAACGGTATTGATGTCTACGAACAGCTGTTTCAAGAAGGTGAATTTTTCTTGGCAAACTGCGAATTCTTCCGCGATCGCGCTGTGAAATTAGGTTGCGATCCAACAAGAATTGTCATTCACGGTTCGGGATTGGATTGCAGTAAGTTTTCTTTTAAGCCGCGTCATTTTCCTGCTGATGGTAAAGTCAAAATTGCAACAACAGGACGCTTGGTAGAAAAAAAGGGGATAGAATATGGCATTCGTGCTATTGCCAAATTGGTCAAAACTTACTCGAACCTTGAATATAATATTATCGGTGATGGCGAGTTAAAAGCATACTTCGAGCAATTAATTACCGAACTAAAGGTCGGTCATGTTGTCAAACTCTTAGGTTGGAAGCAACAAAAAGAGATCGTAGAAATTCTCGATAGTTGCCATGTTTTTATAGCTCCTAGTGTCACGGCTGCTGATGGCAATCAAGATGCACCAGTCAATACTTTAAAAGAAGCAATGGCAATGGGTTTGCCTGTTATTAGTACCAGGCATGGTGGCATTCCCGAATTGGTTCAAAATGGCATATCTGGATTCTTAGTTTCAGAGCGCGATGCTGACGCGATCGCTACGAAACTAGAATTTCTGATCGAGCATCCTGAAGTTTGGCAAAGTATGGGAAAAGCTGGTCGAGAACGAGTAGAAGCTCAGTACGACATGAACAAACTTAATGACGAATTAGTTGAAATTTATCAACAAATGTTAAATGAAACATCAAATCGAAAAATTATCAAACAGAATCTTCAAAAATTAATGCGCGTTTAGGTTGGAGTTTCTACCAAATTAAAGTCTTTACCAATATGAAAATAGCATTTTTTGTTGCTCGTTTCCCTGTTTTATCAGAACCATTTATTCTCAATCAAATTGTTGGCGCGATCGAGCGCGGACACGAAGTTGATATTTACTCTCTAGATGGTACTCCCAGCAATTTATCTAAGGTACATCCTTTAGTCGAGCAATATCAACTATTAGAACGGACTTTTTACGCACCAACTCGACCGGATCACGAGCTATGGCGCTGGCTGAAAGGCTTGGGTTTGCTAGCACTTAATTTCTATAAGAATCCTTTAGTCTGTATGCAACTATTTAATACCTCTCGATATATTAGTCAAGCGAAATCACTAAAGCTACTTTATCGAGCTATGCCATTTCTTTCTAAGAAATCATATGATATCATTCACTGTCAATTCAGTACTCTGGGCGTGTTTGGTGTATGGTTTCGTCAACTGGGATTAATTGAAGGCAAATTAATCTCCACTTTTCGAGGTGCAGATATTAGTAAATTTTTACCCAAGTGGGGCGAACGAGTTTATCAAGAAGTATTTCAAGAAACAGATTTTTTCTTAGCTAATTGCGAGTTTTTTAAAAATAAGGCAGTTGCTTTGGGTTGCGTCCCGGACAAAATTTGCGTTCACGGTTCGGGAATTGATTGTAGTAAGTTCGCCTACAAACCTCGATTTTTTCCTTCTGATGGTAAGGTGAAAATTGCGACTACTGGACGTTTGGTAACAAAAAAAGGAATTGAGTATGCGATCGCTGCAGTTGCCAGCGTCGCTCAAACCCATCCAAATATCGAATTCTACATCATCGGCGATGGAGAGTTGAAAGTAGAATTAGAGCAATTAATTACCGGATTAAATGCCGAGCGCGTTATTAAACTATTAGGTTGGAAACAGCAAAAAGAAATTGTAGAAATTCTCGATACTTGTCATATTTTTATAGCTCCTAGCGTCACGGCTGCTGACGGTAATCAAGATGCACCTGTTAATACATTGAAAGAAGCAATGGCGATGGGATTACCTGTTATTAGTACGTTACACGGTGGAATTCCTGAGTTAGTAGAAGATGGCGTATCTGGGTTTTTAGTGCCAGAACGAGATGTTGAGGCGATCGCACAAAAATTAAGCTACCTCATCGAACACCCTGAAACTTGGCAACAAATGGGTTCATCTGGTCGAGCGCAGGTAGAAGCAAAATATGACATGAACAAATTAAATGATGAATTAATTGAGATATATCAACAAGTATTAGATTCAAAATTGCCTCAACAATCTTTAACAGAACAAAATTTAGCATTAATAGCAAACCGTTAACATGGAGGAATCGATCGTGATGGAACCTATAGTAACAATCGTTGTTGTACCTCGCGAACGTTTTAGCTGTACTCAAGCATCTTTAGAAAGTATTTACGTGCATACAGATTTTCCCTTCAAGTTAATTTATGTTGATGGGAATTCTCCAGCCAAAGTACGGCGATATCTTGAAACTAAAGCTCAAGAAAAGGATTTTGAGATTGTTCGCACGAATTACTATCTTTCTCCCAATCACGCACGTAATATTGGCGTGAGTCGTGTAGATACCAAATATTTAGTTTTTGTGGATAACGATGTCATAGTTTCTCCAGGCTGGCTAACAGCTTTAGTTAATTGTGCTGAGGAAACAGAAGCAACTGTAGTTGGTCCTTTGATGTGCGAAAAGCAACCCGTCCACCAAAGGGTTCATTTTGCTGGTGGAGAAAGTCGCGTTGTCACTGACGTTAAAGGTAGGCGACATCTACGCGAGAAAATGTATAAACAAGGTCACAACGCGGTGGAGTTGCGTCCTCAGTTGCAGCGGACTCAAACTGAATTGGCAGAGTTTCATTGCACTTTAGTCCGTAGGGAAATCTTCGATCGCATTGGCTATCTTGATGAAGCTATGCTCAATACTAAAGAACACCTTGATTTTTGCATGACTGTGGCGCAAGCGGGAGGTACGGTATATTTCGAGCCGGATAGTTTAGTTACTTACGTACCTGGACCACCCCTAGAATTGACAGATCTGCACTTTTATATGTTGCGTTGGAGCGATGCTTGGACTTTAGGAAGTTTACAACGCTTGCGCGAAAAGTGGAATTTATCGGAAGACGGTTATTTCCAGACCAAGTATAAAAAATTGGGAGTCAGACGCATTGCGACAATTATCAAACCTTTCGTGCGTCAGGTGAGTTTTGGCTCTGAGAATAAGCCATTGAAGCGAACTCTGAAAAAACTTGACCGGAAATTCAACCGCTATCTTAGCGATCGCTATGCCAAAATGTTGCCACAACGTAAACTGAAGCTACCACCAATTCAAAAAGCAACAACACCAGAATTGTCTAAAGTATGAATAGTTGGTAGTTGAGTGGTGCGTGGTGCGCGCTCGGAGGCTAGTGGCTGGTGGCTGGAATTACTTCCTTGTCTCCCTTGTCTCCCTCATCTCCCTTGTCCTCCTTGTTCCCCGACTCCCGACTCCCGACTCCCGACTCCCGACTCCCGACTCCCGCTCTTCACGCCTGGAAAATTACCGAAAGATTATTAGCTGGCATGGCATAAGTTTTAACCAGGGAAAGGTTTTCGCTGCGTGCAACTGCGACAACATCATCCAAATCGCGCACGCCCCAGTCTGGATTTTGCGCCTGTAAACTTTCATCAAAAGCAGCATTGCTCGGTGCGGTATGCTTGCCCGCCTGTTTGAAGGGTCCATACAAATATAGAATTCCTCCTGGGGGCAAAATTCGCCTTGCCCCTGTCATCAATCCCAGACAAGCCGACCAAGGGGCAATGTGAATCATGTTAATATTGGCGATCGCGACAATCGGATCGCGCTGAAAATCTATACCGTGTAAAGATTCTGGCAGTTCATCTCTTTCCACTATCCAAACTGGATCGCTCGCATCTATCGCCAGTGGCGGATACAAATTATCTGTCGGACAAAATTCTCGCCATGCTGCAATACTATCTCGTGCAAAGGGATTTGGATCGGACGGAATCCAGTTGCGCGGGTGAAGGCGAGGCGCAAAGAAAACCGCATGTTCTCCCGTACCGCTGGAAATCTCTAATACCGTACCTGTAGAAGGCAAAACTTGTAGCAATACCTCGAGAATCGGCTCGCGGTTGCGTTGGGTAGCAGGAGCATACTGTCGTCGGGTACTTGAATCGTTCATGCAGGCTATAGGGAGCGATCGCTAGCTAAGCTAATTTTAATTATTTCAGCATCACATCCGTGCTAACAATGCTGCACCATAAGCTGCCTCCGCGTGCGCTGACTGCGCCACAGGAACGCCTAGATGCCGAGCGCGGATTTGACTCCAAATGGCATTTTTCGCCCCACCTCCAGCCGTGTAGACGCATCTCAAGGGGGTTGCTCCGAGCTGCTGCAATAATTGATATCCCCGTGCTTCGATCCGTGCCATACTCTCCAATAATCCGTGCAAAAACTCAACCGGATTCTCTGGACGAGGTTCTAGTCGCGGTGACAAATGCGGATTGTTAATTGGAAAGCGATCGCCCGCTTTGAGCAAAGGATAGTAGTCTAGAGGACTTTCGTAATTAGGATCGATCTGACAACTCAGCGTTTCTAACTGTTCATCTGTAAAAAAGTGCCGCAACACAGCTCCACCAGTGTTAGAAGCCCCACCAGTCAACCACAAATCGCCCAGTCGATGGCTGTAAATTCCAGCTCGAGCATCTTCCACCCGCGTCTGACTGAGTAATTTAAGTACTAAGGTCGAACCCAACGATGTCACTGCTTCTCCAGGGGAATTTGCCCTGCTAGCTAGAAATGCGGCAATGCTATCTGTCGTTCCAGCACGCACTACGCAGCCTGGCGGCAGCCCAAACCGCGATCGCACCTCTGCCGTAATCTCTCCTACAGGCGTGCCAGGAGTTAGTACCTGGGGCAAAATTGGCAGCGAAGGCAATTTTAACAACCAGTCAGGATAACATAACTGTTCCACGTCATATCCTAACTTCAGAGCATTGTGATAGTCACTCACTCCCAACTGTCCGTGCAATAAAAAACCCAACCAGTCGGCTTGATGTAAAAAGTAGATTTCTGTAGGGGTGCGCAACTGTACGTCCCTACAAGCCTGCTGCCACCACAACAACTTTGCCAAACTGGACGTAGCGCCGATTGCAACATGATGGGGCGGAGCGATCGCGCGTAATTTGTCCATGACGGCAATGCCGCGATCGTCGTTATATAGTAGTGGCGCAACAATTGGATTTCCCGTCGTATCACACAGTAGGACGCTGGAAGAAGTACCATCAATCGCGATCGCCTTGATTTGTTGCCGTAGTTCTAACGGCAGTTGCTCGAGTAAGAAAAACAGTCCTGCTTGCCATTGGGCGGGCGCAGTCGCCGATCTCGCCTCTGTAAAAATATACTTTGCTCCTGCTAGAGTATTGCCTGCGGCATCGATTGCCACAGCTCTAGCACCAGAAGTCCCAAAATCGATCCCCAGGGAAAGCTGCATTTTTATGTGTAGAGTTGTAACAAGCTATTCCCCTGACGAGGAAATTCACTTGAAATTATGAAACTATCTGGTAAGAATACTTTGTGAGTAGGAGGTTTTTTAATGAATATATCAGATACTCAAGTTTACGTTGCCCTCGTAGTAGCGTTACTACCTGGTCTACTCGCTTTTCGGCTAGCTACCGAACTGTATAAGTAGAAATTCAGGTACATTTGTCAACTATCCCATGCTGAGTTTTGAGTCTGGGGATCGCTCTTCGACTCAAAACTCGCTCTTCAGATAATTTGTAATTTGAACCAGTTTGAATCGAGCTTCGATTGCATAACATCTACCAACTAGCAAAACTCCGTTTCTCGATCGCCACTTACTCTACAACGATTGGCTGCTGACTCCGAGCGTCTTCCTTCCTTATTTACCGTAGATTCACTAGTCTTAAATCTTCGCTGACAAACAGTTCTAGCTGTGTTTGCGTGGAACTACGGTTGGGAGCTAGAGCAGAGTGCGAGTAAGGTTTTGGTGATTTCTTGTATCGGAGTAAACAAACAATTCTAATTTACAGACTGTATAAGACTAGTTGTCATCGCCCTTTTTGAGCAATTATGAACGCCATTCAACCGTCTAGACCACCTCTACAGCCACAAAAGACTCGCCGCCAAAATCGCCGCAGAAAGACCGAACAGCGTCAGCAGCGCCATCCCAATCGCACGTTAGCCTTAGAAAATACTGCAAAACTATTTGCTAACTGTGCTATTTCTGCTGTAGCACTGTACAGTTTAGCGCGGGTCGTACCTTGTCTTTGGTCGCAGCAGCAAAAATCCAACGAAATTCATACTGAAGTAAAGCAGATAGAAGAGCGCGTCAGCCATTTGCGTCAAGACCTCAACCGCTACTTCGATCCCCGTCAAAGCTCTACTTTAATGAAAGAGCAAAATAATTTGGTCGAACCAGGACAGCGCCAAGTCATTTTGCTCGACAAATCCAGATAAGGCTTAGCGCTTAGCAACAAGCAGCCAGTTTTACTGCTAGTTGTCAATCGTTAATAATTGGTTTAACCAAGTTTCGACCTGGGCGTATAAACGCATAGCAGAATCGGCATTGGAGCTGTTGTGCTGTGGTAAAAGTTCTAAAGCACGGCGATAATCAGATATGCAGCAGTTCCAATCACCCCACAGATGATAAGTCCGACCGCGTTCGGCATAAATATGCCCTTCTAGCTGCCCTAGTAGCAGCGCCAGATCGAAACTTTCAATTGCCTCTTCGTGGCGTTCTAAATCGCGCAGGGTGATGCCTCGGTTGAGCAACGCCCGCACGTAGCTGGGATTGAGATCCAGAGCGCGATCGTAGTCAACCAATGCAGCCAGTAAATTTCCACAGGCAGCGTGGTAGTTAGCGCGATTGTTATAAGCTTTTGCCAAGTGTGGGTTTAGTTCTAGAGCGCGATTGTAGTCAGCGATCGCCTGTTGCAGTTGACCGGCCTGGAAGTATACTAATCCGCGATTGTTATAGTCGATCGCATTTCCAGGACAACGGTAAAGCAGTTGGCTCAACAACGCGATCGCTTCGGCATAGTTCCCCTGCTGCGATTTCTCCGCAGCACGTGCACGCAAGCAAGTATCGGATAAGGCTAGTTCTGGTTGCCGTTTACTACTTTTAGAGGCTGTCGGCGACTGATTAGCCATTTTGCCACTAGCATGACGTTGATGGCGACACTTCCGATTCTTTTTTTCTGCTTCTAACGATTGGCTTCTCATAATGGTTGCTGGGCGGTTGAGCCACAAGCTCTATAAAATAAACTTATAATTATCTGGACTTTATCTGTTTTATCGTTGTGGCACTTACTTAGGTGTCTTAGCTTGGATTATGTTATGTCAAGCATTAGTAGCGCCTAAGTCGATACTCACACCTTATGATTCCCTCTTCATACTGGATCATTCATCTT
>ERZ1066120.1375-NODE-1375-length-15415-cov-6.043555_pt1 | contig 15415 bp, 6 predicted proteins | sample MGYA00382767_ERZ1066120 | MGnify/ENA primary metagenome ERZ1066120 (study PRJEB33369, sample SAMEA5778350) | biofilm metagenome | biome: Industrial cooling water; feature: Water cooling tower basin; material: Biofilm | place: United Arab Emirates | collected...
CATTTTTGTTGGAGTGCCGATTTCATCACACTTTTGCCAAAAACGCCCATTGGACGCGCGACAATTGCGCGTCTCCAAATCAACCGCGAATCAGCCAGTAATTTGCGCCGCATCTTGGCTTTGGCGGGGCAACATCCACCTCAGTAGTAATTCATGCAAAAAATCATCGTCATCGGCGGCGGCATTGGCGGCCTCGCCTTTGCCAACCTCGCCGCCAAAGCTGGAAATCACGTCACTCTGCTCGAAAAAAACGAGCGTTTGGGCGGCGTGGCCAACCTTTTTTCTGCGCAAACGGAAAAAGGCACTTTCACTTTCGATATGGGGCCGTCGTGGTATCTGATGCCCGATGTCTTTCAAAATTATTTCGATTTGCTCGATGAAAAAGTCGAAGAGCATCTCGATTTGGTGCGGCTCGACCCGTCCTATCGCATCTTTTTTCAGGGCAAAGACCGCTCGATTGATTTCTACTCCGACCTCGAACGCGACATCCCGACTTTTGAAAGCATGGAGCCGGGCGTCGAGCCGAAACTGCGCGAATACCTCGAAAAATCGGAGTATCAATACGAAATCGCGCTGCGCGGCTTTATGTATAAAAATTACGATACCGTTTTCGATTTTTTCAACAAACAAGTCGCCACCGAAGGCCGCGAACTCGAAGTTTTCTCGAAAATGTCGAATTACGTGTCCAAGTTTTTCAAGACCGACGAAGTGCAAAAAGTGATGCAATACACGCTCGTTTTTCTGGGTTCGTCGCCGTATAACACGCCCGCGCTCTACAATATCATGAGCCATATTGACTTCAACATGGGCGTGTTTTATCCGCAGGGCGGCATTCACGAAATTCCGCAAACGCTGGCGAAAATCGGCGAAAAATTGGGCGTGAAATACGAAACGAACGCTTCGGTGGCGCAAATCAAAACCGCGCGCGGCCCGAAAGTCAAAGGCGTCGTTTTGGACGATGGCCGCGAATTCGAGGCCGATGTCGTGGTTTCCAACGCGCCGATTCACCACACCGAAGCGATGCTGCCCAAACCTTACCGCGATCACTCGGCGCGTTATTGGGATAAGCGCACGCTGGCGCCGTCGGCGCTGATTATGTATTTGGGCGTGAGCGAAAAATTGCCGTCGCTGACGCATCATAATTTGCTGTTTTCGCCGGACTGGAAAACCAATTTCGCCGAAATTTTCGATAAACCGTGCTGGCCGACCGCCCCGTCGCTTTACATTTGCGCGCCCAGCAAAACCGACCCGAACGTCGCGCCCGAAGGCTGCGAAAACCTGTTCATTCTCGTGCCCATCGCGGCGCGCACGACTTACACCCAAGAAGAATTGGAGCAGCAAGCCGACCGAATGCTGGGCATCATCGAAAAAGAGATGAACTGCCCGAATCTGCGCGAAAAACTGCTCTACAAGCGCGTTTACTGCGTGGAAGATTTCAAGGCCGATTACAACAAACTCGGCGGCAGCGCTCTCGGCCTCGCGCACACGATGAACCAAACCGCGATTTTGCGCCCGAACAACGTCTCGAAAAAAGTGGACGGCCTGTTTTACGTCGGCGGCGATACCAATCCCGGAATTGGAATGCCGATTCAACTCATTTCAGCGGAATTGGCGTTTAAACGACTCGTCGGCGATAAATCGGCGGGGCATTTAGAGAAGTTGTAGAAAGAGGCGCAAGGAACAAGGAGAAAGGCGCAAGCGAGAGCCGAAGTGATTCAAAATTTGACTCTCTTCAGCACTGCTTGCGCCTTTCTCCTTGTTCCTTGCGCCTCTTTCTACTGATGCACCAAACGCCGCGCTCCGGCGTAATGTTTGACCCATTTCGGCTCGTTGAGGCCGGAAACGATGGTGCCCTGTTTCGAGTTGGCAGCGTGAATGAAACGGCCTCGGCCCAGGTAAATTCCGACGTGCGAAACGCCGCGTTTGTAGGTGTTGGCGAAAAACACGATGTCGCCGGGCTTGAGCAGCGGTTTGGCGATGGGCGTTCCGTAATTGAACTGTGCGGCGGCGGAGTGCGGCAGGGCTTTGTAACCCAAATCGCGCATCACGCGCATGATGAAGCCCGAACAATCGAAGCCGCGCGCCGATTCGCCGCCCCAAACGTAAGGCGTGCCCAAATAACGCTGCGAAACGCGCACGAACGGGTGCAAACCTTTGGCATCGTCGCCCAAATCGGCGATGGTAGATTTGAGAATGTTGTTGATGCTGCCCAACTGCTTTTGGCCCTCGGTGAGTTTGGTTTCCGAGTGTTCCAAACGCGATTGCGCGCGCGCTAAATCGGCGTCGAGCCGCGCCAAAAGCAACTGGCGCGCCTGAGCTTCGCGCGAAGCGAGCTGCGAAGGCGCCGCGCGCTTTTCGGTGGGTTTGGCGGGCGCATTTTTAGCGGCGATTTTCGGCGGATTCGCCGCGACAGGCGCGGCCACAATCGGGCGTGGCGCGGGCACTTCGGCTTGAACTGAGCGCGGCGCGGGCGTTTCAGTGACCGGGATTTTTGGTTGTGAATTCGCCGGAGGCGCCGAAGGCGCTGGATGACTGGCCACCAAAACTGGCGGTGTCGTTTTGCGCGGAGTCATCGTCGTGGCAGTGCGCGCGGGTTTTTGAAGCGGTTTGGCCACCGGTGTGATGGGCGTCGGGACAATCACGTTGGCGGCTGTTAAAACCGGCGAGTTTTCGCCGTTGGCGTTTGGCGAAGCCGACGCGATGACCGGAACGGTCAGCAGTGCGGTGGCAGGAAATAAAGCAAAAAAACGAGGCATGAGTCCAATCGGGAAGAAGCGGGGGAGGGAGTTGACAAAAAGAACGCCGCGAAGTTCAATGGCTGTTAAATGTGACTGACCATGACTTGCGCCGTGAGTTTGGGATCGAGTTCGACCTGAGGCAAAAGGGTGAGGACGTCGCCGACGATGCGCGTTCCCATCGGAATCGAAGCGCGAATTTCGCGTTCGCCCGCCGCGACTTTTCCGGCTTGAACTTCGACCCAGCGCAGCGTGTAGATTTCGCCTTCGGGTTGTGGCGCGAGCGGTTGCGCGGTTGCGGTTGGCGCTGTCGAGGCGTTCGTTTCGCCCGCTGTTGGCGAGAGCGTGGCCACGAAATGCGCGCCGTTTTCTTCAAAAATGGCGCGTTCGGGAACGCGAAGCGCGCCCACTTTTCCGCTCAGCGGTAGCGTCGCCAACAGAATTTCTCCCGCCGAAAGCGTGGCCTCGGTGTTGGAAAGCATCTGAATTTCGCCTTCGACGAGCGCCATCGTTTTGTCCGCCGCGTTTTCGGCGGGCGGCGTGATTTTCGTGATGGCGATGTTGAGCATCATCGGCTTGATGGGAACTGGCGAGTAGGTGGCGCCGCGCACTTCGGGGGCTGGCGCCGGAGCCAGACTCACGTTTTCCGAGTTGCGGCCAATCGTCGCGGGCACGATTTGCCCGACTTTCATATTTTTCCAGGCGGGCGCCGCCACGCGCAGTTGGGCTTTGTAGCGCGCGTTGGCAGCCATGCCAAACACCGAATCGCCGCGCCCGACTTCGGTGGCGAGGCGCGAAATCCACACGACCGTGCCGTTTTGAGGCGCCTGGCACACCGCGATTTGTGGGCGCGGCACCGAATCCAAGACTTTCTGTTGCGCCTGCATCAAACGCTGCGCCGCTTCTTCGATTTCGAGATTGGAAGCGTGCGCCTGAGCGCGATAGGACGCCACTTCGCGCGTGAGTTTTTCGGCTTCGCGTGTCGCGGCTCGGCTTTCTTCGAGCGCCCGCTGTGCCATGCGCGACGCGCCGTCAAACGAAATTCCCGGCGAGTTTTCCACGCGCTGCGGCGCTTGCGGCGCATCCACTTCGACCTCGACCACCTCTTCGGTGACGATTTCGGGCTGACTCGCCGGACGCGCGCCGCGCGCTCTGGCCGCTTCCTGTTTGGCAGTTTCGAGTTCGGCGTTGGCGCTGGCGAGCAGTTTGGCTTTGGCCTCGACTTCGCGTTTGGCGGCTTCGATTTTTCCCTCGGAATTTTTCGCGGCGGATTGCGCTTCATCGAGCGCCACGCGGCTTTCGTGGACATCGGCGCCGGATAATTTGCCTTCCTCGAACGCGGTTTCGGTGAGGGCGAGGCGTTTTTCCGCGTCTTTGATGGCCGATTTACTCGACGCCACCGATTTTTCGACGCCCTTGAGTTCGGCGACCGCGCGGCTGTGAGCGCTTTGCGCCGCTTCAGCGGCATTTCGCGCGCTTTGGAGCGCCGAAGCCGCGCGAATTTCTTCGCCCGAAGGCGCGTTTTCTTTGGCGGGCACCGTTCGTTTGACGACTTTTTTGCGGATTTTGGCGGGCGCGACGCTTGGGGCGCTGACCGAATCGCCGCTTTGCAATCGGCGAATCAGCGTGCGGGCTTCGCCCACTTTTTCCTGCGCGCGCAGGACGCGGTCTTGTGCCAATCGCAGTCGCGTTTGCGCGTTCGCCATTTTCTGCGCGAGTTCGAGCTGTTCGTTGGCGGCCTGAATTTGCTGTTTTTCGGCCTGTGTCTGACGAATTTCAGCGGTCGGAGCGGGGCGCGTGGCTTGTCCGCTCGAAATTTCGACGACGGGTTGGCCTTTGGAAACTTTGGCGCCCGGCTCCACGAGCCAGCGCGCGATGGCGCCGCCGACCGGCGATTTTCCGGTGACGTTAGCCACCAATTTGACTTCGCCGCGAATTTGGGTGGCCGAGGCTTTGGCGGGGCGCACCGACATCACCGCCGAAGCCGGAATCACCACTGCCGCACTCGTGGGCGCAGCGGTTTCGGCGACGGCGCCACGCACTTTGAACAGTTGCGGCATGGCGAGATAGCCAATCAAAAACGCGCCGCCACACGCCATCGCGGGCCGCCATTTCGACTGCGAAAATCGGCTGGGCGAGTTCGCGGGCGAGAGAGAATCAGAAGTTTTTTCGGCGGTGGGCGAAGGCGGCAGAGGCTTGGACATCGAACAAATGCGCTGTGAAGAGATTAGGAAAAAGAACGCGGGAAAGACAACCGAAATTTTACTTGACAGATGCTCTGAGCGGGCAAAATGAAAGTTAAGAAATCCCCAAAAAATGCAGAGGAAGTGAACCGGACACACAATAGCGTGACTTGTGCCAACTCCCGTGAAAAAGCCCGTTTCCAACTTCTTGGAAACGGGCTTTTTGTCGCGGATATCCGAAAATGACTCGGATTAGTCGTCGGCCAGGTCGTCGAGAAGTGCCTCGCCTTCGAGCAGGTCGCTTTCAGCCGAAAGCATATCGCCCGCCGAGGGTTCGGAATCGTCGTCCAAAATCCCCAGACCGCCAACGCCCGGCGAATCCACGAGGCTCATGCCGGCCTCTTCAAATTCGGAATCGCCGCCCAGCGAAAGGCCGGGCACGTTGAACACGTCGTCGGTATCAACGATGGTGCGCTGATGATGCGGACGCGCTCGCAGCTCGTTGGCGCGCAGCAGTTCGGCGTTGGCTTTGGCGTATTCAACGGCTTCGGGGTCTTCCTGAACCTCGATTTCGTTGCGACGCTGCAAGCCAGTTCCCGCCGGAATGAGACGGCCAATGATGACGTTTTCCTTCAAACCTTCGAGGTAATCTTCGCGGCCATGTGTGGCGGCCTCGGTCAAAACCTTGGTGGTTTTCTGGAACGACGCGGCGCTCAGGAACGATTCGGTCGCCAGAGCCGCTTCGGTGATTCCGAGCAACACGAAATCGGCAGTCGCGGCGGTGAGGCCGCCCGCTTGCGCGTCTTCGTTTTCGCGGTTGAACGTCGCAACGTCCACCAATTTGCCCGGCATCAACTGCGTTTCGCCCGAATCTTTGACGCGGCGCTTGCGCAGCATCTGGCGAACGATGACTTCGATGTGCTTATCGTGAATCGAAATGCCCTGGGCCTTGTAGACCTTTTGCACTTCCTGCACGAGATATTCGGCCACGCCTTTAAGTCCGCGCCACGCCAGAACGTCTTGCGGCCACAGCGGGCCTTTGGTGAGCGTGTCGCCCATCGCCACGTGTTGCCCGACGCGCACATCGAGGTTGCCGCGATACGGCACCGCGAATTCGCGCTGCACGACGACCTGATTCACGCCGTTGCGCTCCAGCAAGTCGATCATGCGGTCGGTCAAATCCTGACCCGCCGTCACGAGCGGACGCGCGCCCAAATCGGGTTTGCCATCCACGTAAGCATCGGGCGCGTAAACGGTGCGCGCGCTGCGCTGGCCAATCAAACGGTCGCGGTCAATGACATCAATCGCGGTTTGAATCAGCACGCGGCGAACGCCGGTTTTCGAGTTTTCGCGGTCGATGGCGACGTCGGCATCGGGCATGATTTCGACGCGGCCTCCGCCCACGATGCCCACAACCGTTCCGTCGGTGTCGGTCGTGATGGCTTCGCCTTTGGGTTTGCGCGCTTCAAAAAGCTCGACAACACGAAGCAAACCGCCGACGCTGGCTTCCAAAACCTTCAGGTAACGCTGAATTTCGCGTTTCTGTTCGGTCGCGGTGCCCTGCATCTGGAAGGTGCCTTTGTTGATGTCGTTGCGCAGCTCGGCCAAAGCCTGCTGGCGCGCTTTTTTCACGTTGCTCGTTCCAGTCAGCGATTGGCCTTGCGCCACGCCGCCCATGTGGAAGGTGCGCATCGTGAGCTGCGTGCCCGGTTCGCCAATCGACTGCGCCGCGATGATGCCGACCGCTTCGCCGATTTCCACCGGAGAGTTGGTCGCCAGGTCGGTGCCGTAGCAGTTGGCGCACACGCCTTTGCCGAGTTTGCAGGTCAAAATCGAGCGGATTTTCACGCTGCGAACGCCAGCTTTTTCCACTTTGTCGGCTTTTTCGCGCGTGATGCGCTCGCCAATTTCCACCAACACTTCGCCGGTTTCGGGATGAACGACCTGTTCGAGCGAAATGCGGCCATTGAGTCGCTCGGCGAGCGTTTCGAGCGGCAAGTGAATGCGCACGCGGCCCCGGTTGTTCCACTCGTAGTTGCCGTTCAAATCGTCGAAGACTTTTTGCGAAACGTAGGTTTCGAGCGGGTAAAGCTCCTCTTTGGTTTGCGGATGCAAAATCGGGTCGGCCAAACGGCGTCCGATGATGCTCTTCGCGTTGATGCTCGACATTTCGTCGGTTTCGAAGATTTCCTTCACCGTGATGCCATCTTCCGTTCCGCAATCTTCGGCGCGAATGATAACGTCTTGCGAAACATCCACCAAGCGGCGCGTGAGATAACCGGCGTCGGCGGTGCGAAGCGCGGTGTCGGCCAGGCCTTCGCGCGCGCCGTGCGGCGCAACGAAGTATTCGTGCAAATCGGGGCCGCGACGGAAGTTCGATTTCGCCGGCAAGTCTTCGATGAGGCGGCCCGACGGGTCTTGCATGAGGCCACGCATTCCCACGATTTGCATCATCTGTTTGACCTTACCAGTCGAACCAGATTGGCTCATCAACGACAGCGGGTTGAACGGATCCATCGCGCGCGAAACGTCGTTGGAGACGTCTTGCGTCGCTTTGACCCACGCTTGCAAAACGCTGCGTTCGCGTTCTTGCGCGGTCATCGAAAGCGGGTCGTCGCGGTAGGCGTCGTTGACTTTGCGAACCTGCGTTTCGGTGCGCGCGATGATTTCTTCGCGCTTGGATTCGACTTTGAAGTCGCCCATCGAAATCGAGATTCCCGATTTCGTCGCGTAACGAAAACCGAGGTTTTTCACGGCGTCGAGCAGGGTGACGCACGCTTCGTTGCCTTCGCTTTCGTAGGTTTTCATCACGAGGCCGCCGATGGTTTTCTTGTCGGCGACAACGTTGGCGAACTGCACCGATTCGGGCAAAATCGCGTTGAAAATCAAGCGGCCAATCGTGCTGACGAGGCGCGTCGGTTTGCCCGCTTCGACGATTTGCCCTTTCGGATGACGAACGCAAATCAGTTCGTGCAGCGAGGCGTTGCCAAATTCGTAAGCGCGAATCGCTTCGTCCACGTTGCCGTAGGTTTTGATGCCGAGTTCGCTCACTTCTTCGGTCGTGGTGATGGTTTTCGGGTCTTTGGCCCCGCGCGCAAGCATCGTGAGATAGAAGCAACCCAAAACCATGTCGTTGCCGGGCGTCATCGCGGGCGCGCCATCGCGCGGCGAAAACAGGTTCGAGGTGCTCATCATCAGGATGCGCGCTTCGGCCTGCGCCGGAGCAAACAGCGGAACGTGAACCGCCATTTGGTCGCCGTCGAAGTCGGCGTTAAACGCCGGACACACGAGCGGGTGAATCTGAATCGCTTTGCCTTCGACGAGCTTTGGCTCGAACGCCTGAATGCCTAAACGGTGAAGTGTCGGGGCGCGGTTGAGCAAAACCGGATGTTCGCGGATCACTTCTTCCAAAGCGTCCCAAACTTCGGGTTTGAGGCGGTCAACCATGCGGCGCGCCGTTTTGATGTTGGTGGTGAAACCTTTCTGAACCAACCGTTTCATCACGAACGGTTTGAAAAGCTCCAGCGCCATTTCTTTGGGCAAACCGCACTGATCGAGGCGCAATTGCGGGCCAACGACAATCACGCTGCGGCCCGAATAATCCACGCGTTTGCCAAGCAAGTTTTTGCGGAAACGGCCTTCTTTGCCTTTGAGCATATCGCTGAGTGATTTCAGCGGACGACCGCTCGAACCGGTGACCGGGCGCTGGCGGCGCGTGTTGTCGATCAGGGCGTCGACCGATTCTTGCAGCAACCGTTTTTCGTGGTTGATGATGGATTCGGGCGCCTTGATTTCGGTGATGCGCTTGAGGCGGTTGTTGCGGTTGATGATGCGACGGTAAAGGTCGTTCAAATCCGAGGTCGCAAAGCGGCCACCGTCGAGCTGAACCATCGGGCGCAGTTCCGGCGGCATCACCGGAATCACGTTCATGATCATCCATTCGGGACGGTTTTTCGATTTGCGAAACGCCTCGACGATTTCCAATCGCTTCACCAAACGGCCACGCTTGGCGCCGGTCGGCGTTTCGGAAACCTGCTTTTTCAGCTCGCGCGAAAGCGCTTCGAGATCGATGTCTTCGAGCAGCGTTTGCACGGCGTTGGCGCCCATTCCGGCGTGAAACATTTCGCCGAACTCGTCGCCGAGTTTGGAAATCAACACATCGACCAAGCGTTGCAACGCGCGGTATTCGATGTCGGCGAGCAAACGTTTCGGCTCCAATTCGTTGAGCAGACCCAAAGCGTCTTGCAACTCTTTTTTGCGCTCTTCGGCGTAGGCGTCGCCCGAAACGTCTTCGGCGCGTTTGCGCGCGGCGTTGACTTCGTCCTGCGTGACGGTTTCGTCGCCCGCATCAAAAGCCTGGCGCTTTTCCTCGAAAATATCGAGGTTGCGCTTGCGCTCCAATTCGCGCGACGCGTCGATTTCGCCCAGCGCTTCCATGACGGCATCGCGGATTTTCTCGACGTTTTTGGCGATTTTGGTTTGGTCGGCGCTCGTCACGATCCAGTGCGAGAAATACAAAACTCGCTCCAGAAAACGCGGCGACATATCCAACAAAAGCGCCATCGGTGACGGCACGCCCTTCACATACCACAGGTGCGCGACCGGCGCGGCCAACTCGATGTGGCCCATGCGCACGCGGCGCACTTTCGAGCGCGTCACTTCGACGCCGCAGCGGTCGCAGATAACGCCCTTGAATTTCGATTTTTTGTATTTTCCGCAAGAGCATTCCATATCTTTGGTCGGGCCAAAAATGCGCTCGCAGAACAGGCCGTCGCGTTCGGGTTTGAACGTGCGGTAGTTGATGGTTTCGGGTTTTTTGACCTCGCCTCGGCTCCAGGAACGGATGTCTTGGGGCGAAGCGATGCCGATGCGAAGCAGATCGAACGCCGAAGCGGTCGAAGCCTGCGTCACCGTTTTGTTTTTGCGAGCCGCGTCCACGCGAACGCCGAAAACGCCCGCTTCAAAACGGTCTCCAATGCTGCCCTGAACTTCAGGGACTGCGAAAATGTTGTCTGCCATGATGAGAAATCTATACGGCGCAACAGGCGCCTGTCACTCGCTATGGTTTTGGCTTCAAAAGCCGATGGCTCAAAGGCTATCGCCCAAGGCCAATTCTCTCCAGATTGTCAATTCGAGCGCAGGAGTTTGCGTTTCACGCGGCCCGCTTTGCAGCGCGCCTGAAAACGCCAGTGTTCCCATTTCAACTCGTAATACTCGCGCGGAAATTCGGGTTTGAAAGCCGTTGAAATGCCCAGCAGCGATTCGCACTTTTCCGCCATGCGATGAAAATGCACATCGCTCGCGTAATGGTTGGCAAAAACCTGTTTGGCATTTCGAGCCATCGTTTCGAAGCGTGGCTCGGCTTCTTCCAAAATTTCCGGCAATTTCCCGATGTCGCTTTGCGCCACGAAAATCGCGCAGTCCGCTTCCACGATTTCGGGAAGCGGCGTCCAGTCGTCGCTGATGACAACCGGAACGCGGCCCGCGCCGAGCGTTTCAAACAAACGAATCGAACTCGTGCCGTGACCGCGTGGACACAGCGAAAATTTGGCCCGCGCCATGAGCGTGGCGAAGTTTTCGCGTTGTTCGCGCGCGGCGTTTTCGTCCCAAAATTGGCTGTGGCTCAGGCGCTCGATGTGCGCGCGCGGGTGTTTGAGTTCAAACAACCGCTCACGAATCGGGTGCGAGGGCGAACCCACGAACGAAAACAGCAAGTCGGGTTCGCGTTCGTGCGTAGGCTCGAACGCGGGACGGTTGGAATAATAAGCGCACGCGCGCTGCGTTTGCGGATCGAATCGAGTTTTTTCCATCGAAACGAACAGCCCGCGCAGCGGCAGTGTTGGCTTATCGCGCTCGTCGTAGACCAGGATTTTTTCGGCGTGGCGCTTCCACAAAGCGTGTTTGCGAAGGCCACGCAGCTCGAAATCGAGGTGCAGGTGCAAATCGGGGAAGAGAATGCAATCGGCTTCCTCCGCGTTGGGCACGAGAAAATGTTTCCGGGTTTTGTCCTGTGCGGCCATGTTTTCCCAAACGGGAATTGGCCCCTTTTCACGTGGAAAATCGCAGGACGTGGCCAGAAACAGTTTCATCGTGCAGAAAAATCAGGCACCGCGCGCGAAAACTCGTGAATTTTCGCACGCGGAGAAGGTTTTATCGGTCGAACTCGTCCTCGACTTCCTTGAGTTCCATGACGTTGCCGTCCACGTCCTCGACTTCGACTTGGAGCGCGAGCGATTGCAGCTCTTTGACGAGGATTTTGAACGATTCGGGCACGCCCGGCTCCAGCACGGTTTCGCCTTTGACGATGCTTTCGTAGGTTTTGACGCGGCCCGAAACATCGTCGGATTTGATCGTCAAAATCTCTTGCAGCGTGTGCGCCGCGCCGTAAGCCTCAAGCGCCCACACTTCCATTTCGCCAAAACGCTGACCGCCGAACTGCGCTTTTCCGCCCAGAGGCTGCTGCGTGACGAGCGAGTAGGGGCCAGTCGAGCGCGCGTGGATTTTGTCTTCGACCAAGTGGTGAAGCTTCATCATGTAAACGCGGCCCACAGCGACGGGCTGCTCGAAGGCTTCACCCGTGCGGCCATCGCGCAAAACGCATTTGCCGGTCGTGGGATCGTAGCCGGTGCGCGCGTCCACATAGTCACGCACACGTTTCACGATCAAATCGGCTTTGACGTTTTTGTCGGAGCGGCCAAATTCCTGCGCGTCGGTGCCGACCAATTCGCCCAGCTCTTCGAGTTTTTCGTCTTCGAGCGAAGCCAATTTCTGGGTCAAAGCCGCGCACAGAGAATCGAGCGCTTCCTCGGTTTTGTCGTCGCCCGAAAATTCCGGCGTTTCGAGTTCGAGTTCGGTTTCGATATACGATTTCAAACTCGCGGTGCGCAGCTGATTCGAGACGCCCTGCATACGGTCGTAAATTTCGGCTTCGCGCGCGCCCGAAAAAATCGGGTTCACGAAATCGGTGCCGAAATGCGAGCCGACCAAACCGAGGTGCATTTCCAACACCTGACCGATGTTCATGCGCGTCGGAACGCCCAGCGGCGTCAGGATGATGTCAACGGGCGTGCCATCGGGCAAAAATGGCATATCGGCTTCGGCCAGGATGCGCGAAACCACGCCTTTGTTGCCGTGACGACCCGCCATTTTGTCGCCTTCCATGATTTTGCGTTTTTGCGCGATATACACGCGAACCATCTGGTTCGTGCCCGCGCGCAATTCGTCGCCCGGCTGTTTGTCGAGCGGCCCGCCCGTGATGGGGCAAACCGGACGCTCCGGATCATTGACGAGCGCAAAAGTCGCCATGCGCGCGGCTTCCATATCGGAATAGCCTTCGCGCTTGTATTTTTCGAACGCCTGATGCGAAAAATACTTGTGACGCGCGAAAATCTGCACGCCCACAACCGTTCCTTTTTCGCCGTGCGGCATTCGCAACGAAGCGTCGCGCGATTCTTCGGCTTTTTTGCCGAAAATCGCAATCACCAAACGCTCTTCCGCCGAAAGCTCGCCCTGCGATTTCGGCGCGATTTTTCCGACCAAAATATCTTGGGGAAACACTTCGGCTCCGACACGAATAATGCCGTGTTCATCCAGATTTCGCAGTTGGTCTTCGCCGACGTTGGGAATATCGCGGGTGATTTCTTCTGGCCCAAGTTTGGTGTCGCGCGCCTCGACTTCGTATTTCTCGATGTGAACCGAAGTCAGCAAATCGTCTTTCAAAACGCGCTCATTGAGGATAATGGCGTCTTCGTAGTTGTAGCCTTCCCACAACATAAACGCGACCGTCATGTTGCGGCCCAACGCCAATTCGCCGCCGCGCGTGGACGGGCCATCGGCAATCGCTTGACCGGCGACGACGCGCTGGCCTTTTTGCACAATCGGCTTTTGATGGATGCAGGTGCTTTGGTTCGAGCGCAGAAAGTTTCGCAGCGGATAGGCGATTTCGTCGCCGTCGTAATCCCGAATCGTGATGGATTTGGCCGAAACGTCGGCGACAACGCCGTCCACGTCCGAAACGACCGCCGAACCCGAATCGGTCGCGGCGCGCCGTTCGAGGCCGGTTTTGACCATCGGCACGTCGGGGCGAAGCAAAGGCACGGCCTGGCGCTGCATGTTCGCGCCCATCAAAGCGCGGTTGGCGTCGTCGTTTTCCAGGAACGGAATCAAGCTCGTGGCCACCGAAAACACCTGAAGCGGCGAATAGTCCATGTATTTGCACATGGCAGGCGGCACCTGCGGGTGAGTCGAGCCAAAACGCGCTTGCACGAGTTCGTCGGTCAGGCGTCCGGTGCCTTCTTCAACGGTTGACGAAGCCGCCGCGATGTAATCGTGTTCGTCTTCGTCCGCCGAAAGATATTCGACATCATCGGTCAAAACGCCATCGCGCACGATGCGATACGGCGTTTTGAGAAAGCCGTAATCGTCCAATTTCGCGTGCGTCGCCAACGAACCAATCAGGCCGATGTTCGGGCCTTCGGGCGTTTCAATCGGGCAGATGCGGCCATAGTGCGAGTGGTGAACGTCGCGCACTTCCAGCTTCGCGCTTTGGCGCGAAAGTCCGCCAGGGCCGAGAACGGAAACGCGACGTTTGTGAACCAACTCGGCGAGCGGGTTGGTCTGTTCCATGAACTGCGACAACTGGCCGCTGCCAAAAAACGAGCGCACCGCTGCGGTGATGGGCTTAATCGAAATGACCGCTTGCGCCGTCACGTTTTCGCGGTCGAGCGAAGTCAGACGCTCGCGCGCCACGCGCTCCATGCGAAGCATTCCACCGCGCAATTGGTTTTGCAAAAGCTCGCCGACGGCGCGCACGCGCTTGTTGCGAAGGTGGTCGATATCGTCGGCGCCGATGCCCACGCCATCGTCATCGCTCGAACCCATTTTGATGACGTAGCGAATGCCGGCCACCAAGTCGTCCATCGTGAGCGTGTGAATTTCTTCGGGCACGGTCACGCCGAGTTTGCGGTTGAGTTTGTAGCGACCCACGCGGCCCATATCGTAGCGTTTGGGGTCGAAGAAATAGGACGAAAGCAAGTTGCGCGCGTTGTCCTGCGTGACGGGATCGCCCGGACGCAGCGTTTTGTGAACTTCGGCCAGCGCCGCGAGTTCGACGACGGCGGGGTCTTCCTCGACTTTGCCTTTTTCGTCGCGCACCTTGTCCAAAACCAGCGAGCCGGTGATCATCGCCGGGCAGTGGTAAACCTCGATTTCATCGGGCGCCACGCGCAAAACTTTCTCGATGTTATCCGAATCGAGATGCGCGCAGCCGCGAAGCACGAGTTTTTTGTTGTCGGGATCGATCAAATCATTGACAAGCCAATAATTGTATTCGCGCTCCGAAGCAGAGGTCGCCGATTCTTCGGAAAGAATGTGCGCGGGCTGTTCGTGGTCGCCGAGTTCGCGCAGGGAAATCGTTTTGCGCTCGGAAAACAGCTCCAAAATTTGGCGCGTCGTCGAAGCGACCATGCGGTCGGCTTTGACTTCGACATCGGGATTATCGCGCAGTTTTTTGATGCGCTTGGCCAAATCCGCGTCAATCAAAGTGCCCGGTTCGGCCACGACTTCGCCGGTCGCGTAGTCAATGAGTTGTTCGGCCAAAACGCGGCCCAAAATCGTTTTTTCGAGGTCGGGCGTATCGAGCGGGATGATGTCGGATTTCGCGCGGTGCGGCTGCGAAACGTTGAGCGCCGAAAACGCACGCAGCAGCGTGGTGATGGGCATTCGTTTCGACTGCGCGACTTTGGTTCCGAGCGAAATCGCGATGTCTTTAGTGGATTCTTCGGCGACTTCGGCGTCAATCCAGGCGCCCTCTTGCGGAATGATTTGCATCTGCAAAAGGCGTCGGCCCGAATACGAAATTTCTTCCTTAAAGTAAGAACCCGACGAACGCGAAAGCTGCGCCACGACGACGCGCTCGGCGCCGTTGATGATGAAGGTGCCGCGCTCGGTCATGCAGGGCATTTCGCCCAGATAAACCTCGGATTCCTTGAGTTCGCCGGATTCCTTGTTGACCACGCGCACTTTCACCTTCATCGGCATTTCGTAGGTGAGGTCGCGTTCGCGGCATTCGTCGGGCGAAAATTTCGGCTCGCCGAGCGAATAGTCGAGAAATTCGAGCGCCATGTTGCCGGTGAAATCTTCGATGGGCGAAAACGAATCGAAAAGTTCGCGCAGGCCGGTATCGAGAAACCAGGCGTAGGATTGCAGCTGCATATCCACGAGGTTGGGCACCTCGTCGAAATCGAACTGTTTGATGTGGGCGCGGTCTTGGGCGGTTTTGACTTTGGTGGATTCAAAAACCGGTTTTCCAACGCCAATGGTTTGCACTTCTTCGGGCACAAAGGTGTCGTAAAAGTTGGTGGTGCCACGCAAACGAATGGGCAAGCGATCTACGCTTTTAGCCATGATGAGAAAAAGTCCTTCCGAGTTGTAGGGGGCAAGAGTTGGGAAAATGATGCAAACCCAAAGAGGTTAAGGAGCGCCAATTCTGCTTAAAGA
>ERZ1066120.1380-NODE-1380-length-15341-cov-12.190174_pt1 | contig 15341 bp, 14 predicted proteins | sample MGYA00382767_ERZ1066120 | MGnify/ENA primary metagenome ERZ1066120 (study PRJEB33369, sample SAMEA5778350) | biofilm metagenome | biome: Industrial cooling water; feature: Water cooling tower basin; material: Biofilm | place: United Arab Emirates | collected...
ATCGACAAGACCAATGCCGCGATCGAAGGGACGGATTTGGATGGACAGCCCTTGGAGGCCGTGATCCGGGCAGCTCGTGGTAGCAACCAGGGCTTGTTCAACAATGCCGCGCAAAGCTGGAACCACGGCTTCTACTGGCATTCGCTGTGCGCCTCGGAAACCAGCCCTTCCGAAGAACTCTCGAGCATGATCAACGAAGCCTTCGGCTCGGCTGATGCGCTTAAAACGAAGCTGCAGGAACGCGGCGCGGGACACTTTGCCAGCGGCTGGGTGTGGCTGGCCGAGAAGGGCGGCAAGCTATCGATCGAGGAAACGCATGATGGCGACACTCTGGCCGATCAAGGGTTCAACCCGCTCCTGACGATCGACGTGTGGGAGCACGCCTATTATCTGGACCACCAGAACGCGCGCCCGAAATATCTCGAGGCGTTGACCGAGGACAAGCTCAACTGGTCCTTCGCCTCGGAAAACCTGGCACGCGGCACCGCCTGGATCTATCCCAGCTGATCTGCTGGTATTGACGAGCTGGGCCCGTTCTCAAGAAGAGGGCGGGCCTATCCGCCGGAGGTGGCGACCGTGTCGGTGTCGGGTACCTCGGTTGGGAAGAGGGGTTCGCCAAAGACGAAACCCACCAGGTTGGGGCGCCCCAGATGGTCGAATAGGGCCGTCAATATCAGCAAGATCGGCACAGATAGCAGCGCACCGAGGACGCCCCATATCCAGGTGAAGTAGCTGAGCGCAATCAAGATCAACACCGGGTTCATTGTGAAGCGCGCTCCCAAGATGGCGGGCGTCACCACATTGGCCTCGACCGTATGTAGAGCCAAGTAGGCGGCCGCCGGGAGCAGGCCGATCAGGAGCGTTTCGCTGGTACCAATCCCAAACAGCGCCGTTAGCGCGACCATGACCAGCGGGCCAATATAGGGCACGAAATTCATGATCATAGCGAGGCCACCCCACATGATCGGTGCGGGAAGACCGAGCGCCCAAGCTCCCAGGCCGGCAACTATACCAACCCCGACGTTGATCATCGCGACTGTCAAAATATAGGCTGCCACGCGATCTTGCACTTCGCGAAGCGCACGCGCGGCCTTGATGCTGGTCCCGAAGGACGCGCGGCCGAACAGCAACTTCTGGCGTAGCCGCACGCGCGCCTCGACCATGAAAAAGGTCATCAGCAGCGTTAGGATCACCTCGAGCGCGACTACTGGTGTCGCAAAGGCAACGGTTTCCAAGAGACTAGGCTGGGCGAGTACGACTTCGCGCTGACCGGCAGTCTCGCTTAGCGCGGCAATCCTTTCATTGATGCGCGCAAGCCATTCGAACTGATCGCGCAGTTCTCCAAACCGTCGGCCAACCGTGTCGATCAATGTCGGAATCTGCTCAACCAGCGTCAGGGCCGGCTGCAGGATCAACGCGAGCGCCAGCACGACTACGCCGAGCATCAGTAACAAGGCGATGATTGACGCCAACATATTCGGCAGCCCGAGCCGGGACAGCCAGTCGGCGAGCGGCGAGAGGATAACCGTCAGCACAAGCGCGGCGGCAATCGGCAGAAAAACCACCGAGCCGATCGACAATACGAAAGGCAGCGCGAGGAACAGCCCGATGCCGATCAGCACCACCAGCGCCGAAATCAGGCGCAGCTCCTCCTGTGCGAAGCTCAGCCGCCTTGTGCGATACGCCGGTCCTGGCTCGCCGCTGGGCAACGGGGGCGGCGCGGAGGCCATCGCCGCCCGGCTCTAACCGCGCGTGGTGGCGCCATTTCCGGCCGCCACCTCCTCGAGTTCGTCCATTATCGCGCGGTGTGCCGTTTCATCGTCGATCGATCGCTTAGGCACGGTACCGTCCAGAAGCATCGCATTGAGCGTAGCGCGGGCGCGCCCGACGCGGCTCTTGATAGTGCCTACGGCGCAGCCGCAGATTTGCGCTGCTTCTTCGTAGGAGAACCCGCCAGCGCCCACGAGCAACAAGGCTTCGCGGCGTTCAGGAGGCAGTGTCAATAATGCCCGATGAAGGTCGGCAAGATGGATAGGTTGTTCCTGGCCGGCGGGAGCGGTCAGAATGCGCTCGGCGACATTTTCGTCGTATTCTCCACGGAACCGGTTGCGGCGCATGTCCGTGAGATAGGCATTGCGCAGGATCACGAAGGTCCAGGCGCGCATGCTGGTCCCCGGTTCGAACCGGTCTTGGGCCGCCCATGCTTTGAGCAGCGCTTCTTGTACCAGGTCGTCGGCCATGTCCGCGCGGCCGCACAGCCCACGCGCAAATGCCCGCAGGTGAGGCACGACCGCGGACAATTCTTTCTTGAAGTCGGCTTTATCGGAAGCCGTCCGTTCCGGATCGCTCATCAGTCTGCTTTATCGAGGCGAGAAAGCAGGTCCCGGAAACTATCGGGCAGTTCCTCGTCCACAACCTCGTCGTAGAGACGCCGCAGGCCGTTAGTCCAGCCAGGCATATCCTGCCGAGTCGAAGGCCGCTTGGGCTTGCCATCGGCTGGTTGGCCGCCCTTGTTTGATTGAGTCATACGCGCTGGCTAGTGTCCCCACCCGCGCTCGGCAAGCGCGGACCCGTAAATTTGATCCCTCGAAGAACTTGGGGAACGAAGCGCCCCCTGTTCGGTTCCCGCATCGGACCGTATGGGCTCCGTCATGGCCCTGCACGGGACGGGGGCGAGCAATTTAATTGAACGGGGACCAATCCTGAAAAGCGATCCCGCACCGCGCCGGTCTCTGACTCATCGGCTGCTGGTAGAACACCAGCGCGCCGCGCCGGTGGTCATCTTCTTTCTGATCCTCGCGATTACCGTGATCGGAGTGGTGTCGATCGAGCGCGAGGAACGCGCTGGGCAGAAGGCGGAGATGAGCCGCATCGCACTGGCCACCGCCGCCGCTCTCGAACGCCGAGCCTCGGTAAACGCTTCTTATCTAAGAGCGGGCGCGGCCCTGTTTGCCCTTCAGCCTCGGGTGGATGGTGCGCTGTTCAGAAGGTTCGTGTCGGAGCTCCGCCTCGACACTGATTATCGGGGGGCAGAGGGCATTGGCTGGGCCCCAGTGATCGATGTGAGTGGCGCTGGCCGTGGTGGCGCAGGCAGCGGCGATTACGAACTGCCGGCAAATCTGCGTCCCTCGCTTGCCGAGCAACCCCGCGCCGAAGTTATTCCAGTGATGTATCTGCAGCCCGACACCGTCCGAAATCGGCGAGCGCTCGGGTTCGACATGTATTCTAACCCGGTCCGGCGGGCAGCCATGGACGAGGCCGAGCGCACGGTCAGGCCCACGGCTAGCGGCAAGGTGGTTCTGCAGCAGGAAGGGCCGGACGGGGCGCCGGGATTCTTGATTTACATGCCGGTGTTCGATGCGACGGCGGAGGTGCGCCGGCTGCGCGGATTTATCTACAGTCCATACAACGCGGGGGATTTTCTCGCCTCTGCCGCTGAGCTCGTCGATCTGCAGGGAATGCGGCTAGCACTTTACGATGGAGAGCCGAGCGAGGCGACGCTTCTCGCGGTCATCGCCGGGGCGGAGGAGGGGGCGGGGCGGCCCGTAGTCCAGGACCTGCGGATTGCTAATCGGCCGATGAAGCTCCAGGTCCGATCGCTGCGCAATGGGTCGCTTTCAACGACTTCCATGCTGGTGCTGCTCTTCGGCTTGGCAGTCGCGAGCCTACTGATGCTCGTGTCCCGGCTTCTGACCAAACAGATGGTCGAAGACCAGCGTGCCCTGGCCTGGTTCGCCGAGCAGAACTCGATCCGCAACTCGCTCACCCGGGAGCTTAACCACAGGGTCAAGAACACCCTCGCCAATGTGCTGTCGATCGTGACGCTGACACGGCGCCGCGCCACCTCGCTCGATGAGTTTGCGGAAGGTATCGACGGGCGCATCCGAGCCCTTTCGGCCACCCATGACCTGTTGACACAATCGGACTGGGGCACGACGCCCATTGGCGCGGTCGTGGCGGCCGAGCTTGCCCCCTATACCCGCGCTCATGGCGATGCACTGGAGATGTCGGGGCCTCCGGTGGAATTGGCGCCGAACGATGCGTTGTCGCTGGGCTTGGCACTACACGAGTTGGCGACCAATGCCTCCAAATTCGGAGCACTGAGCGTGCCCGATGGGCACGTCTCGATCCGCTGGTCGCTGATCGATGAAAACCTCGCTCAGATCGAATGGGTAGAACGCGGCGGGCCTGAGGTGAGCGCCACCCGTCCGCGCGGTTTTGGAACCGACCTCATTCAGAAAATCGTCGCCCACGAACTTCGCAATCCAGTCGACCTCGTGTTCGAGCCCGAGGGCGTGCGTTGCACCCTGAAGGTGCCAGTCCGGCAGCCAGTGGACTTCGTGATTCGGACGACGCCCAAACCAAAAGCGGATTAAAAGACGCGATGGCAGAACGCGGGATACACTGCCCGCGCAGCCGCCGCTTCCCGTCTAGCTCAGCGGGCGGCTTGAGCCGAAGAAGAGTGCCTGGCTGATCGCCGCGCGAACGGTCTGTTCCTGAAACGGCTTGGTGACCAGATAGGTCGGCTCTGGCCGATCGCCGGTCAGCAGGCGTTCCGGATAGGCAGTGATGAAGATGACCGGCACCGAGCCGATCGCGAGGATGTCATCCACGGCATCCAGCCCCGATGATCCGTCGGCCAGTTGGATATCGGCCAGCACCAGGCCGGGGGTGCGCTCGGCCACCACCTGTTGCGCCTGAGTACGAGTAGCCGCGGTTCCGCAAATCTCATGGCCAAGCGACTGCACGAGATCTTCGAGCTGCATGGAGATCAGCGGCTCGTCTTCAATGATAAGAACGCTCGTCGCGGTCTCGCGATCGATTTCCTCGACAGCTTCCTGGACGAGAGCCTCCACCTTCGCTGGCTCCATACCCATGATCTCTCCTGCCTCGGCCATCGAGAAATCCTCGAGCGTGGTGAGGAGCAGCGCCTGGCGATTGAGTGGCGTGATGGCACGAAGCCTACCGCTCGCGGCGTCTTCATGAGAGCGCATGGCGCCATCCTGATCCGGCACCTCAAGATAGGCGCTGGACCACACCGTATTGAACGCCTTGTACAGCGGCACCCGCCCGCCTTCGAGTGAAGACTTGAGGTCGGCGTCTGCCAGCGCCGCTTCCAAGGTAGCACGAACGAAGGCGTCTCCGGTGGTCTGCGAGCCCGTCAGCGCGCGCGCATAACGCCGCAGATATGGCAGATTCTTGGCAATTTGTTCACCGAGCGACATGAAGACCCCTTCCGTTTTCTGCGAGCGTCAACGCCGTCTCGCGGGGATTGTTCCGCCTGCAGCCCAAGCCCAGCGGAAGTGATTTGACAAGGCCATAGAGCTGTGATTTTTCTCCGCCGACAGGGGAACGGGGGGATTATGCTGAAGGTCGCAAACCCGATCCCATGCCGCTTGTGCCCGCTCGCGGCCTGTCCCGAGCTGAGGCCGCACAGCGAGGAGGAAATCCCGCAGATCCAACGGTTCAAAACCGGCGAAGTGCGTGTCGAGCGCGGTGAAGCTGTGATCGAACAAGACGTTTCGCGGGGCGGATTGTACACAATCCTCGAGGGTATGCTGATGCGCTACCGCTCGCTCGCGGACGGGCGTCGACAGATCGTCAACTTCATGTTCCCCGGAGATCTCGTCGGGTTGCAAGCGGCATTCGGAGAAACGGCCACGCATTCTGTGGAGGCGCTGCGCTCTTCGCGCTTATGCGTTTTCGATTATCCTCGGTATTTCGACATTGTCACCGCTCAGCCGCGGCTGGCCTATGACATTACCTGGCTCGCCGCAAAGGAGGAGCGGGCGCTCGAAGAGCACCTCGTCGCACTTGGTCGCCGGTCGGCGCGCGAAAGAGTTGCGTACCTTGCGGTCTGGCTCTTGCAACGCGCGCGCGGCACCTGCCTGATCGATGACAAAGACCGGCTGGAAGTCACGATAACGCAGAACCAGATTGCCGACATGCTGGGGTTGTCGCTCGTGCATACTAACAGAACTATCAAAGCTTTGGAGCGCAGCGGGGAGGTGCATTGGCGCCAAAATTCGATCATCGTTCCCGACATGGCCGCAGCAGCCGAGCTCGCGCATTACGACAGCACCCAGGAGCGTCAGCGACCCTATCTGTGAGTATCTCGCGCCAGGCGGGAATTTTTTCAGCTGGCCGGGAACCGGCGTCTCACTGGGTGATTATCATTATTGTCACCGCCGAGACCCCCCCTCCCGTCCAAGCGGCTGGTGATACGATCCCGAAAGGCCTCCGTTCATTGAGAACGGAGGCCTTTTTTCTATACGTCGAGACGCGGGCGCATATTGCTGCGGCTAAAGCTTACGCTCAACCCTGGAGAGGCTCAGCCCAGTGCGCCGCGGAGACGGGTCAGCAGACCCCTGCGGCCAGTATCCTGGAGAGCGGCCAGCAATGCTTCGGGCGCGTAGGGCTTTTCTAGGACGCTACCCAGTTCGGCAACTTCGGCAGGTATTTCCTGAGGCGCGCCCGTCGAAAAGACGATCCGGGGACTATTTTCGCCCAGCGTTTCGACCAGTTCGGCGATAGCCCAGCCGTCGCTGCGATCGGATAGATGCACGTCGAGGATCAGCGCATCAGGCTTGGTGGTCCGCAGTATCTCCAACGCGCCGTCAGTTGTTGGACAGATGTCGACCCGCGCCACCCCGGCGTCTCGCAAAGTGTCTTCGGTTGCCATTCCCAACACAGGATCGTCTTCCACCACCAGCACGTGCGCGAGCGCCGACAATTGCCCATCCTTGCGCTTGGCTTGGCCGCGTCGTTTCATCCCAGTCTGATCCCTGACGCCGGCTGCGTCCGATTTCCGAACGCGGAATGGTCTGCGCTGTTCCGCGGTTGCTGCGTTTGCACCGCCGACGTGGCCCACCTGCTACAGCGTCTTGCCAAGGATAAGATACTCCCGGTTGATCGTACTGCCGATCGCATCGGCAATGGCAACCATTCCCTGATTGTCATCCAGGATCCATCCGATCTCACCGCGCTGCGACCGAAAAACCGTGTTCGCGTTGGTCTTGATGCGGCTGATGAGCATGAAGGCCAGCTGGCTCGCCAGCCGCGAATTCTGCAGCTCTCGCTTCACGCCCATGAGCGGAACGCGCATGTCCGCCCCCATGGGTTTGCGTAGCCAGCGCAGCAGGTGCAGCCAGCCAAGCGGGAAAAGTCTGCCATTGATGCGCTTCAAGACACTGTTGATGTCGGGCAAAGTCATCATGAAGGCGACGGGTTCACCGTCGAGCTCGGCGATCATGTTGAGCTCGGGATGGATGACCGGCCGCATTTTTTTGCCGGCATAGGCGATTTCGGCCGGGGTGAAGGGGACGAAACCCCAATTATCGGACCAGGCATCGTTGAGGATTGCGAGCACTGTTCCAACCTCCGCGCCCCAACGCTGCTTGTCCACCGGGCGGACTTTGATCCGCGCATTCCGTTCGCCCGAAGCGACGATACGCTCGATCAATGGGGGGAAGTTCTTCGTGATGTCGAGCTCATAGGTCAGCAGCGACTTCTCGCGGCTATAGCCGGCGCTTTCGATCCAGGCGCGATAATGGGCGGGGTGGTGGCCCATCATGATCGTTGGCGCATGGTCCTGCCCTCGTACCAACAGCCCTGGCTCTTCCCAGATCGACAGCGAGATCGGTCCCAATACACGGGACATACCCCAGGCTTTGAGGCGCTGTTCCGCAGCCTCGAGCAGTGCATGGGCGACGCTCTCGTCGGCAGCGTCGAAATAGCCGAACAGGCCGGTTCCAGGTCCAAAGCCTTGCTCGGCTGGCATCGCAAGCGCCAGTTCGTCCACATGGGCGCTGATCCGGCCCACTGGCTTGCCGCCACGCCAGGCCATAAGCAGTTCGACCCGCGCGTGCTCGAAGAACGGATTCTTGGCCGGATCGATCAACTCGCGCTGCTCGCTCCGCAGCTGAGGCACCGAATGGGGCAGGGCGGCAGCGAACGCGCGGCCCAAATCGACAAAGGCGTCGCGACCCGCCTTGTCTGTAGCGGCACGGATTTCTATATCGTCAGCACTCACCGGGGGGCCTTCGTTCAGGAACTCGCTAGCCCTGCGTGGGTAGGGAAAGCTTTGTCAAGCGGCGGGCGGTGTATCCGCTTTCGTCCTGTCCCCTCTAGTCCACCTCGTGTAGGCGCGTTCAGGGATTATCAGCAGATGACCATGCAACAGACCATCTCTGCCGTTGGATTCGCGAAAGAAACCGCTGCGCCGCGTCTCCGGGCCGCGATCGCTGACGACAAGGCGATGTTGCGTGCTGCTCGCGACCTGACCAAGGATTTGGCCGAGGCCAAGCCATCAATCTACTGGCCCGACATGGTGGGCTCGGCGTTAGTTGGCTATGCAGCGCTCGCTGGCGCGATCGTCTTCGCTAACCCGGTCTTGGTTGCCCTGTGCGCAATTGTAGCTGTGCTGGCGCTTTATCGCGCGCTCATGTTCATACACGACCTCACGCACATCCATCGCGATGCTTTGCCGGGCTTCCGAACCGGCTGGAACCTGCTCGTTGGCATTCCCTTGCTGACGCCTTCTTTCATGTATGAAGGCGTTCACACGCTGCATCACAAACGCACTCAATATGGCACGGTGGAAGATCCCGAGTATTTGCCGCTGGCGTTGATGAAGCCCTGGTCTCTGCCGCTTTTCGTGATCATAGCGCTGCTCGCACCGGCGGCGCTGATGCTGCGCTTTGCCGTCTTGGTGCCACTCGGCGCGCTGTTTCCCTCGGTGCGAAGGCTTGTGTGGGAGCGCGCCTCCTCCCTGTCGATCAACCCCGCTTTTCGCCGGCGACCGCCGGAAGGCGAGATTAAGCCGCGCGTGATGTGGCAGGAGATCAGTGGGATGGTTTGGGCGTGGGCGCTGGTCGCGAGCACGCAATGGCTGGGCTGGCGCCCACTGCTCATCGCGCTGGCAATCATGTCGGCGGTAGCGGTGTTGAACCAACTCCGCACGCTGGTGGCGCATTTGTGGGAGAACGAAGGCGAGGCCATGAGCGTGACGGCGCAGTTCCTCGACTCGGTCAACGTGCCCCCGCCTGGCCGCATCGCCGAGGTGTGGGCACCGGTCGGCCTGCGCTATCATGCACTGCACCATCTCATGCCGAGCATGCCCTATCATTCGCTCCCGGAAGCGCATCGGCGGCTGGTCGCCGCGCTCGAGTTGGATTCGCACTACCACAGTGCAAATCATCCTGGCATGTTGGTGCTTGTGGGGCGCCTGGCGCGCAACACGATGGGCCGCCGCAATGTTTAGGATCAGCCTAGGCTGAGCTTCATGGCGCAGTTGCCAGGCGAGGGTGCTGCTCGACATCGACCTCTGCGAACCCTCGGCCGGCGTAGAAAGGCGCGTTCCAAGGCACACAGCGAAGGGTGTTGAGCGTGATGGCTTGAAAGCCGGCGGCGCTCGCGTGCTCGGCGAGGGAAAAGAGCAGAGCGCCGCCGATGCCTTTGCGCTGGGCAGCTGACCTTACATTGAGCTCGTGCAGATGCAGCTCATTTTCAAGTGGACGTGCTGCCGCGATCCCGGCCCCCGCGCCGCCCAATACTGCCACCAAACTGTGCCCGTGGTGGATGATTTCGCCGTATTGAGCGCGCTGCGCGAGGGCGGGTTCGTGACGCCCGCCAAAAACGGTTCGTTACGCAGAAGAGCAGCAGCGTCCTCCTCGACGTCGCGGAATGCCGCGGCGTTCGCTGGCCTGGCAGGCCTAATGCGCCAGCCGCTCATTCCTCGGTGCGGATCAGCATTGTTTCGCCGATGAGCAGAAATAGGAAGAAGGGCGCAAAGGCCGCCAGGAAAGGCGGATATCCGCCAAACCCGGCCATTGCCAAGGCTGCATTATCGACCACGAAATAGGCAAAGCCGAGCGCCATTCCGATCAGCGCTCTCACGAACAGCTGACCGGAGCGGGCCAGGCCGAACGCAGCGATCGAGCCCAGGATCGGCATCAGCATCGCCGATAACGGCCCTGAGATCTTGTGCCACCAGACGGCGCGGAGCTCATCCGAATTGCGGCCCGCGTCCTCATAGCGCTCAATGGATTGAGACAACTCGGTGAAGCTTTTGGTTTCGGGATCCACTCGGGCAAGCTCGATTTGCTGGGGCGTGATGCCCAGACCGACCACCGTCGCCGTTAGTATGGATGCGTTCGCGCCCTGGACTTCGAACCGCTGCGCCTCGGAAAGCCGCCAGCCGGGGTTGGCGTAAACCGCACGGGGCGCGGTCAGCCGCTCGATGATCATCCCATCGGAATTGCGGCGGTAATAGGTGACATTGCGCATCGTCATGGCGGCACCATCGCCGAACACCGTTGCCGCATTCAAAATGTCGGCGCCGTCGGTGACGTAGACGTTCGAGCGCACCCCGGTGTCGGGCGGCACCGCGCCGTAGTCATTGGCCTGCCAAGCTTTGAGAGTGGCTGTGGCCCGCGCCACGACCCGCTCGTTGAAGGCGAAGCTGGCAAGGCTCACCACGGCCGCGGTCAGGATCAAGGGCGCGAGTACCTGATGCGCGGAGAGGCCGGCAGCCTTCATCGCGATCACCTCGCTGTTCTGATTGAGACCGACCAGTGTGATCAGTGTCGCCAACAGCACCGAATACGGCAGGAAACGCGCGATCAGCTGCGGCACGCGCAGTGACATATAGGTCATCAATTCGGCCTGGCCATTGCCCGCGGCGGCGAGGATTTTGCCGCTCTCGGACAAAAGGTCCATCATCATCAGGACGAGCACCAGCATCACCAGCACCGCCAGAATGCGGACCGCGAACATCTTCGCCAGATAAAGCGTCAGCGTGCGCGAGGGCAGGAAGTCGAGGTGCATAAAAGCGCCGGACTATTCGGCCGGAGCAAGTTGCATCGCGCGGCTCCGTCGCCGCCGCTTGAGCAGCCGTCCCATGCGTTTCGTCAGCTTGGCTGCAAACGCTTCGAGCGCTCCGATGGCCTGTCCGCCCGGAACGTGAGCGACCCGCCAATACATCCACACGATGAGCGCCGCGAAGACGAGAAATGGCACCCACAGAGCGAAGAAGGGGTCGAACCTGCCGAGAGCAGCGATGTCCTGTCCATACTCGTTGACCTTGTGGTAGCTCACCACCATCACGATCGACACGAAGACGCCCAATGCGCTGGTGGATCGCTTGGGCGGAATGGCCAGCGCCACGCCCAACAGCGGCATCAGCGCCATCATCACCACTTCCACCAGCCGGTAATTGAAGCTCGCCTGGCTCGCGTCGCGCACAAGTTCGGGGTTCTCGTCGCCCCATCCCATGCGGAGAAGCTGCGGAAGAATATATTCGCGCTCGTCACCGCCGCGCTGGCGAAACTCGTCCACGCGCGGGAGGTCGATGGGCAGGTCGTTGCGCGCAAAGGTGAGCACCCGGGGGCTGCCTCGGGTATCCTGCACGATTGTCCCATCGACCAGGCGCAGAATGATGGTATCGGGGCTATCGCTCGTAGCGAGAAAACGGCCTTCGCGCGCCGAGATTGCCAAGGTCCGGCCCTGGGCGTCGGTCACCCGTGCGAAGACGCCTTGGAGCCGGCGCCCCCCGTCCTCGCTCGCCTCGATCCGCAGTGCCATCTTGTCCGCGAGCGTGGTAAACTCCCCAACCTTGATCGAAGCGCCCAGCGCGCCCGACGAGAGCTGGTAGTTGAGTTCCTCGTAATAATATCGGGCGATCGGCTGAACGTAGAACACAATGGCAAGGTTCGTCGCCATCAGCAGCCCAGTAAGGATGTAGGGGACTCGCAACAGCCGGCCGTAAGACCACCCCACGGCTCGCATCACATCCAGTTCGCTCGACAGCGCGAGCTTGCGAAAGGCCAGCAAGGTACCGAGCAGCAATGCAAGCGGGATCGCAAGGCTCGCATATTCCGGCATCAACGCCGCCAGCATCTTGATTACCACGCTGGCCGGCCCGCCCTGCACGGCGACAAAGTTCAGCAAGCGTTGCAGCTTGTCGAGGATCAGCAGGCTGCTCGCCAGAAGAAACACGCCCACCATCGGCACGATCACCAGCCGGGCGATGTAACGATCGATGGCGGGAAAGAGTTGGGACAAGGCTGAACTTCGTGAGCGTTAAGTCAGCCGGCCCTAGCGGGCATCGCTTTGCGGGTCATGCGCTTTTGCAATGGGACTCATGGCTCGGGCGTGGGCGGCGGCGTGTCTTCGGGGCCCGGGCCGCTGGGCAGCGGTTCAGGCCCGCCGCTCATTTCCGGCCGAGGTAGAACCGCGCGCCGCTCTTCGATCGTCCCTGGCGCGGCGGTCCCGGTCGCTGTGGGCCTGGGCGCCACGGGCGAGGTGGAGCGCACGGCATCGAGCGGCACCATGGCGTCGGAAATCTCTCCTCCAAGAACTTCGCCGGCAGCGCTCCGCCGCTCCGGCCCCGGCGCCTCGCCGCCATTACCGCCACAGGCGGACGTGATGGCGGCAATAAGGACAGCCGGAGCAATCATGGCAGAGCGCATTGTGATCCTTCCAGGGCGGCGAGGAAGTCGCCTTTCCGTGCGAGCATTGCCGTATCGAACGCCCCGGGCGCAAGGTCGAAACCCAATTGGGCCAGGCTGGTCACGCCAAACTCCTCGATGCCGCATGGCACGATCCCGTCGAAATGGCTGAGATCGGGCGAGATATTGACCGAAAAGCCGTGCATGGTGACCCAGCGGCGCACGCGCACGCCGATGGCGCCGATCTTGGCTTCACGCCCGTCTGCGCCAACGGCCCAAATTCCGATGCGCCCGTCGGCGCGCCAGGCTTCGACACCAACATCCGCAAGCGTTGCGATCATCCAACCTTCGAGAGCATGCACAAAGCAGCGCACATCGCGCCCGCGCTTGTTCAGATCCAGCAGGACGTAGCCAATGCGCTGGCCTGGGCCGTGATAGGTATAGCGCCCGCCGCGCCCCGCTTCGACGACTTCGAACCGGGGTTCGATCAATTCGGGTGCCGCGGCGCTGGTGCCAGCGGTGTAAACGGGCGGATGCTCGAGCAGCCAAATAAGTTCGCCAGCGGACCCTTCCGCTATGGCGCGGTTGCGCGCCTCCATCTCCGCCAGCGCCTGGCGATAGGCCACCGGGCTCGCATCGATGCGGATTTCGATCGGTTCGGCGACAGCATCAGGCATCGGCGATTGCGTGGGATGCATTGGGGCGCTTATCAAGGCCGCATGGCAAGCAGGAGCGCGAATTCGCCGATGAAACTCGATCTGAATGCAGCTTGGGACCAGGCGGTTCGCTTGATCGGAGCCAATCGCGAGGTGCTGCTCGTGCTCGGGGGTGTGTTTTTCTTCCTCCCCTATGTCTTGTTCACGCTGCTGGTGCCGTTCCCTGATTTTGCCCGTGTCGCCGGCCCGTCGGGCGAGAACACGGCTGCGCTGATGGCTGCGATGAACGGGTTCATGGCCGACTATTGGTGGGCCGTGCTGCTGCTGGCGCTGGTGCTTGCGGCCGGCGCTCTCGCAGTCATGGCAGTGATCGGTGACCCATCGCGGCCTACCGTCGGCGATGCGGTGGCGCGCGCAGGAAGGTTTTTGCCTACGGCCTTTGCCACCCAGATCGTGACGTCATTCGCAACCACGCTCGTGTTGTTCGTCGCAACGTTTCTTGGCGCGTTGACCGGTTCGGAAGGCATGGCGGCCACGCTTTCGGTTTTTGCACTGCCGGTCATCATCTGGCTGATGACGCGCTGGTCACTGAGCGGGGCGGCGATTGCGATTGAGAGAACTGCCAATCCCGTCGCGGCTTTGCGCCGGTCCTGGCGATTGACCGATGGCAACAGCCTGCGCCTGGTTGCCTTCTATATGCTGCTATTCGCGGCGTTCTTCGTTGTCTCGCAAGTGCTAGGGCTGGTCATCGGGCTGATAGTGGCCCTTCCCGGGGCAGAGGTCGCGCGCGTACTCGGAGCGCTCCTCAGCGGCGTGCTTTTCGCGGTGTTGATCCTGGTCGGCTACGCCGTGCTTGCCTCGATACATCGCCAGTTCGCGCGCGCCGAACGCACCCGTGCCGCTGAGACTAGCGCGCCGGACACAGCGCCGTAATCAGCCGGCTCAGGCAGCGCTGGGGAGCAGCCGATCCTGAGCGATCCGCTGCATCGCCTTCTGCAATTTCTCGAAGGCGCGCACCTCGATCTGGCGAATGCGTTCGCGGCTAACGTCGTAGACCTGGCTCAATTCCTCAAGCGTCTGAGGATTGTCGACCAGCCGCCGCTCGGTAAGGATGTGCTTCTCGCGATCGTTGAGGCTGTCCATCGCCTCCACCAGCATCGCGCTGCGGAGGTCGGATTCCTGCGCATCGGCGACGGTTTCGTCCTGCAAGGGACGATCATCGGTCAGCCAGTCCTGCCATTCGCCCGCGCCTTCCTCGCCGCCGCGCATGGGCGAGTTGAGCGAGCCGTCGCCGCCCATCATCATGCGGCGGTTCATGTTGATCACTTCCTGCTCGGGCACGCCGAGGTCGGTCGCGATCTTCGCCACATCGTCGGGATGCAGGTCGGAATCCTCGTAGGCTTCGAGTTCCTTCTTCATCCGACGCAGGTTGAAGAACAGCTTCTTCTGCGCTGCGGTGGTGCCCATTTTTACGAGGCTCCAGCTGCGCAGGATGAACTCCTGGATCGATGCCTTGATCCACCACATCGCGTAGGTGGCAAGGCGGAAGCCGCGATCGGGCTCGAACTTCTTGACGCCCTGCATCAGGCCGACATTGCCTTCGGAAATGAGATCGCTGACCGGCAAGCCATAGCCGCGATAGCCCATGGCGATCTTGGCCACGAGCCGCAGGTGGCTGGTCACGAGTTGCGCCGCCGCCTCGGGGTCGTCATGTTCCTGGTAGCGCTTGGCGAGCATATATTCCTGCTCGGGCGTCAGTACCGGGAACTTCTTGATTTCGGAGAGATAGCGGTTGAGGCTCTGCTCGCCGCTGAGCGCCGGAACGCTCAAACTCTTGGTGGTGTTCACAGTATCCCTGGCCTTTCGTCATGCCAGCCTCTGGTGCCCGGACCCCGTGTGGGCATCCGAACGGTCGGGCCGCTGGTGCATATATAGGTGTTTCGGGGGCGCGCTTGAAGCGTCTTTCATCGATTTCAACGAGCGGCTTCCTCGATCAGTTCCGAAATATCGGGCGGCAAGTCGGCGTGAAAATGGAGCCGTTCACCGGTGACCGGATGAGTGAAGCCAAGCTCGGCGGCGTGGAGCGCCTGCCGGCGAAATTCCAGCCGATCGAGCAATGCGCGAAGCTGCTTCGGAGTGCGTCCATAGACAGGATCGCCCAATAACGGATGACCTATTGACGCGCAGTGAACGCGCACTTGATGGGTGCGGCCGGTTTCGAGCCGGCACTCGATCA
>ERZ1066120.1383-NODE-1383-length-15332-cov-9.773712_pt1 | contig 15332 bp, 15 predicted proteins | sample MGYA00382767_ERZ1066120 | MGnify/ENA primary metagenome ERZ1066120 (study PRJEB33369, sample SAMEA5778350) | biofilm metagenome | biome: Industrial cooling water; feature: Water cooling tower basin; material: Biofilm | place: United Arab Emirates | collected...
TCTCCCAGGTGGTGCGGCCGCCCTGGGCGCGGGGAATGACATGGTCGAAGGTCAGCTCCCGCCCCGAGCCGCAGTAGACGCAGCGGAAGCGATCGCGCAGGAACAGGTTGAAGCGGGTAAAGGCGGGGTGCTCGTTAGGGCGGACGAACTGGCGGAGCGCGATCACGCTCGGCAGCTTCATCACATGATTGGGCGAATGCACCTCCCGGTCGTAATGGGCGATGACGTCCACCCGCTCGAGGAACATCGCCTTGACCGCCGTCTGCCACGGCCACAGGCTCAGCGGATAATAGGACAGGGGCGTATAGTCGGCGTTGAGCACCAGCGCCGGACAGCTGTCGGGGTGGCGGAGAAGGTCGGGATGGTACACGAGCGCGCACTTGCCTCCGGTCGGTGTCAACCGAACCTGCGCTCCCCGGCCCCGTCGCACGCAAGGAGGAGAGGCCGTTATCGGCCGCTTCCCTTGTTGCCCACCGATTGCCAAGCCGGTGTGACGCAGTGATGAATCGCAAGTTGCGGATTCTTGGTCAAGCCCACTTCATCCTCCCCGGAACGGGGAGGTGGCGGCGCGAAGCGCTGACGGAGGGGGCTCGCCACTTGTGCCGCACCTCGCTGCCGACCCCCTCCACCACTCGCTTCGCGAGCGGTCCCCCTCCCCGTCCCGGGAAGCGAGGATGACCACCACCCGCTTTGCCCCCTCGCCCACCGGGCGGCTGCATCTTGGCCATGCCTATAGTGCCGTGCTTGGCCGCGAGCTGGGCTCACGCTGGCTGCTGCGGATCGAGGATCTCGATCCCGGGCGGGCGCGGCCGGAGTTCGTGGACGGCATCATGGAGGATCTCGCCTGGCTGGGCCTCGAGCCCGACGGCGAGCCGATCGTCCAGTCGCGGCGCACTCCCCTCTATGCCGAGACGCTCGAGCAGCTGAAGGCGCGGGGGCTCGTCTACCCTTGTTTCTGCACCCGCGCCGACATCGCCGCCTCGCTGACTGCGCCGCACGGCGATGCGGGGAGCGCCTATCCTGGTACCTGCCGCGGCCTGGCCGACGATCCTGAGCGCCGTGCCTCCACCCCGCACAGCTGGCGCCTGGACGCGGGGCGGGCGATCGCGGCGGCGGGCGGCCTGCCTGGCTGGACCGAGCGGGACGGCCGCACCTTCGCCTCGGACCCGGCCCAGGTCGGAGACGCCATCCTCGCCCGCAAGGACGCGCCTTCCTCCTATCACCTCGCCTGCGTGGTCGACGATGCCGCGAGCGGCGTGACCCTGGTGGTGCGCGGCGAGGATTTGCGTCCTTCGACCCCCGTCCAGCGCCTGCTGCAGCAGCTGCTCGGCCTGCCCGAGCCGACCTACCTTCATCATCAGCTGGTGGTGCACGGGGACGGCCGCCGTCTCGCCAAGCGCGACAAGGCGCCGACCCTGGCCGAAATGCGGGGGGCCGGAGTGGACGGCCGAGCGTTGGCGAAGGACCTCGCTACGGGCCTCCTGCCTACTGGTTTCCGGCTTTCCTCCGCTTAAATGGGAGTTCTCATGACGACCCTCCTCATCATCGCGCTGGTGATCGCCATGGCGGCGACCGCTTATGTCCTCGTTCGCGGAGTCATGGCCATGGCTTCGGGCAAGGTCGGCAACCAGGAACAGCAGCAGCAATGGATGCGCAAGCGCGTCCTCTACCAGGGCATCGCCATCTTTATCGCGGCGATCATCCTGGTGCTCGCCGGCGGCGGCGCCTGAACCCTTGGTCAAGCTCAACAAGATCTACACCCGCACCGGTGACGGCGGCGAGGCGGGGCTGGTCGACGGCAGCCGGGTCAGCAAGGCCTCGGCCCGGATGCACGCCATCGGCGAGGTCGACGAGGCGAACAGCGCGATCGGCCTGGCCCTGACGCACCTTGAGGGCGACCATGCCGCTGCGTGCCGCCGCATCCAGAATGAATTGTTCGACCTCGGCGCCGATCTTGCCACCCCCGGCGAGATGGAAGGGGCGCTCCGGATCGTTCCTGCCCAGGTCGAGCGGCTGGAAAAAGAGATCGACGCGATGAACGCCGACCTCGAGCCGCTGACGAGCTTCATCCTGCCGGGTGGTGCGCCGGCGGTGGCGGCGCTGCACCTCGCGCGCGCGACCGTCCGCCGGGCCGAGCGCTGGACGGTGGCGCTGGCCGCGGAGGAGGCGATCAACGCCGACGCTCTGGCCTATCTCAACCGCCTGTCGGATCATCTGTTTGTCGCGGCGCGCCATGTGGCGCTGAGCCATGGCGGCGACGTGCTGTGGAGGCCGGGGGCGACCCGGGGCTGACCTCTTGGGGCAAAGCGGTTTCGGGCGTAGAACGAAGGTCATGAACGCAGGCGCACCGATCTGCCAGGCTTCGCTCGCCGAACGGCTTCGCGCCACCCGCGCCCTGACCCTGGCGCTGGCCGAGCCGCTCAGCGATGCCGATGCGACCGTTCAGCCGATGCCGGACGCCTCGCCCGCGAAATGGCACCTGGCGCACACCAGCTGGTTCTTCGAGACCTTTGTGCTTCTGCCCCGCCTTGCCGGGTATCGCCGGCATGACGAGCTCTGGGCCTTTCTGTTCAACAGCTATTACGACGGGGAAGGCGCGCGGATCGCCCGCGACCGCCGCGGGATGCTGAGTCGGCCGAGCCTCGACGAGGTGCGGGTCTACCGGGCCCATGTCGACGAGGCGCTCGAAGCCGTGCTGCCGGACCTCGACGAGGAGGGGCTAGCGCTCCTGGAGCTTGGCCTCAATCACGAGCAGCAGCATCAGGAGCTCTTCCTTACCGACATTCTGGCGACCTTCGCCGCCAATCCGCTCAAGCCCGCGTACGGCACTGCCGAACCCGCCTCTTGCCATGCCGCAGAGCCGCTTGCCTGGCTGCCCGGGCGAAGCGGGCTGGTGGAGGTGGGGGCGAGGGCGGACGGCTTCGCGTTCGACTGCGAGCGGCCGCGTCACTCGGTCTGGCTCCATCCTCACGCCCTGGCGAACCGGCCGGTCAGCAATGGCGAGTGGCGGCAGTTCATGGCCGAGGGCGGCTATTCGACGCCGTCCTTGTGGCTGAGCGAGGGCTGGGCGTGGGTGCAGCGCGAAGGGATAGGCGCGCCGCTCTACTGGGATGCGGACGGGACCGCCTTCACCCTTGCGGGGCAGCGCGAGCTGGATGGGGCTGCGCCGGTCGCGCACATTTCCTTCTACGAGGCCGACGCCTTCGCCCGCTGGGCGGGCGCCCGGCTGCCGACCGAAGCGGAGTGGGAGGATGGCGCGGCGTCGGCCGATCCCTGGCTTGGCCATCAGCTGGACGAAGCAGGCCCCGTGGGACCGCGCGCCGGCGGGGCGATGTTCGGCGATGTCTGGTGCTGGACGGCCTCGGCCTTCCTCCCACATCCGGGCTTCCGCGCGGCGGAGGGCAGCGTCGGCGAATATAACGGCAAGTTCATGAGCGGGCAGATGGTCCTGAAAGGCGCCAGCTGCGCCACGCCGCGGGGCCATTCGCGGCCGTCGTACCGGAATTTCTTCCCGCCCGCGGCGCGCTGGCAGTTCAGCGGGGTGCGCCTTGCTCGCGATTGCTGACACGGCCGATCCGGCCTTCGCCCGCGACGTGCTGGAGGGATTGGCGCAGGACCCGCCGGCGATCCCGGCCCGCTGGTTCTATGACGAGGCGGGCTCGGCCCTGTTCGACCAGATCACCGCCCTACCCGAATATTATCCGACCCGGACCGAGGTCGCCCTCCTGCGCCAGGTCATGCCCGAGATCGCCGCGGCCGTGGGACGCGGGCGGGCGGTGGTCGATTATGGTGCCGGCTCGCTGGCGAAGACGCCCCTGCTGCTGGAGGGCATCGCGCCGGCGCTCTACGTTCCGGTCGACATCAGCGGTGCGCACCTGCGGGCCAGCGCCGAGGCGCTGCGCAGCAGGTTCGAGGAGCTGCCCATCCTTCCCGTGGAGGCCGACTTCACGCGTCCCTTCCCGCTTCCTGCCGAGGTGGCGCGTCACCCGCGGCTGGGCTTCTTCCCGGGGTCGACCATCGGCAACTTCGTGCCGGCGAGCGCGGTCGACCTCCTGCGCTCCTTCCGGGCGACCCTTGGCGTGGGCGCACTCCTTCTCATCGGCATGGACCGGGTCAAGGATCCCGCGCGGCTGGTCGCCGCCTATGACGACGCGCAAGGGATCACCGCCGCCTTCAACTGCAATCTCCTCGAGCGGATCAATCGCGAGCTTGGCGGGACCGTCCCTCTTGGCGCCTTCGCGCATGAGGCGCGCTGGGTCGAGGACAAGTCGCGGATCGAAATGCATCTCGTCGCCCGCCAGGACGTCGTCTTCGAGGTCTGTGGCCGCTCCTTCGCCTTCCGCCGCGGTGCCTCGATCCACACGGAGAACAGCCACAAATATACGGCAGCAAGCGCGCGCCTGCTGCTGCTGGCGGGAGGCTGGACGCCGGTCGAGGATTGGACGGACCCAGCCGGCGACTTCGCCCTTCTGCTTGCCCGCGCCGATCCGGACCGGTCCGCGCCCTGACGCCCGTGTTGCCGCTGCACGGGGCCGCCGCTAGAGAGGCGGCATGATGATCCTGCGTACGCTCCTCGAGGTCGCCGCCATCCTCCTCAACTTCCTGTGGTGGCTGATCATCTTCCAGGTGATCCTGTCGTGGCTGGTGGCGTTCAACGTCATCAACACGTCGAGCCAGGGGATGCGCCGCTTCCTGGCCGCGCTCGACCGCTTGCTGGAGCCGCTCTACCGGCCGTTCCGCCGGATCCTGCCCGATTTCGGCGGGCTCGACCTGTCGCCGGTCGTCGTGCTGCTGCTGATCAGCATTCTGATCAACCCCGTGATCCGCAACGCACTGATGTCGATGCCGATCGAGCCGATGTAGGCCGATGGGCGCGGCGATCATCGACGGCAAGGCCGCGGCCGCGGCGCTGCGCGCGCGGGTCGGCCATGCCGCGGCCTTCTTTCGCGCCTCGACCGGGCGGCCGGCGGGGCTTGCCACCGTGCTGGTCGGCGAGGATCCGGCAAGCGCCGTCTACATCCGCTCCAAGCGCGCCGCGACGGCCGAGGCTGGGATGGAGAGCGTGCACCATGCGCTGCCAGCCGACACTGGCGAGGCCGAGCTGCTGGCGCTGGTCGCCAAGCTGAACGCCGATTCGGCCGTGGACGGCATCCTGGTCCAGCTTCCGCTACCACGGCACATGGATGCGGCGCGGGTGATCGCCGCCATCGATCCCGACAAGGACGTCGACGGCTTCCATGTGGTGAACGCCGGACGGCTGGCGGTGGGCGACCCAGCCGCCCTGGTGCCCTGCACGCCGCTCGGCTGCCTTCACCTGCTGAAGGCGGAGCTTGGCGACCTGCCCGGTCTCCACGCGGTGGTGATCGGCCGCTCCAACATCGTCGGCAAGCCGATGGCGATGCTGCTGCTGGCGGAAAGCTGCACCGTCACCATCGCCCACAGCCGCACCCGCGACCTGCCCGCGCTCTGCCGTCAGGCCGACATCCTGGTCGCGGCAGTAGGCCGGCCGGAGATGGTGCGGGCCGAGTGGATCAAGCCCGGCGCTACCGTGATCGACGTCGGCATCAACCGGGTGCCCGCGGCCGAGGGCAAGGGCCGTCTGGTCGGCGACGTCGCCTTTGCCGAGGCGGCGGAGGTCGCCGGCGCCATCACCCCTGTTCCGGGCGGGGTGGGGCCGATGACCATCGCCATGCTGCTTCGAAACACGCTCGTCGCGGCGCATCGCCGGGCCGGCCTTTCGCCGCCGCAGGGGCTCTAGGGTGCTGGCGGCACTGCTTCTTGCGTCGGCGGCGCCGATCACCGCGATCGAGGCCGAGCGCGCCTTCGCTGCCGATGCCCAGCAGCTCGGCCAGTGGACTGCCTTTCGCAAATGGGCCGAGCCGGGCGCGGTGATGTGGACTCCCCAGGCGGTCTGGGCGCAGGAGTTCCTCAAGGGGCGCAAGGATCCTGCCACCGCCGTCCGCTGGTGGCCTTCGCACAGCTGGCAGTCGTGCGACGGCCGAACGGCGGTGAACGTCGGCCCGTGGCAGGTCAACAATGCCCACGGCCGCTGGATCACGCTGTGGATGCGGCAGTCGTCGGGCGAGTGTCGCTGGTCGGCGGATGGGCAGCTGACCCCCGCCACGCGCCTGGTCCTGCCCGTCCAGCCGGTGGTCCGCCGCGCCGCCTGCGGCAATGCCCGGCTTCGCGCCCGGCTGGTCAGCGCCGACTATGCCCGCCCGGTCAACCGCACCGCGCCGCCGGGCGACAGCGGCTATGCCCGTTCGGCCGACGGCACCCTGCTGTTCGCCTGGACCGTCGCCGCCGACGGAGTGCGGCGCAACCGGGTGCAATTGTGGACCGGTCGGCGCTTTGCCCTGGTGCTAGACGAAATCACCCGGCCCCAGCCATGATCGAGCTGTTCACCTCGGCCTTCATCACCCTGGCGGTGATCATCGACCCGCCCGGCTGCGCGCCGATCTTTGCTGGCCTGACCAAGGGCACGACCGATGCCCATCGCCGGCAGATGGCGCTTCGTGCCGCCGTCGTCGCCTGGTGCATCCTGATCTTCTTCGCGATCCTGGGCGAAGCCTTGCTGAGCAAGCTCGGGATCAGCCTGTCGGCCTTCCGCCTGGCGGGCGGCATCATGCTGTTCATGATAGCCCTCGACATGGTGTTCGAGAAGCGCACGGAGCGGCGCGAGGAGCGCGCGCGGGAGATCGAGGGGACGCCCGACGCCGAGGACATCGCGGTCTTTCCCATGGCCATTCCGATGATCGCGGGACCGGGCTCGATCGCCACCATCATGCTGCTGTCGGCCCGCGCCGAAGGGCTTGGGGAGCAGCTGGTGGTGCTCGGCGCCATGACCCTGGTGATCGTGCTGACCTTGGTCGCGCTGCTGCTTGCCGGGCCGCTTATGCGGCTGATCGGGGCCAAGCTCGAGGCGATGATCACCCGGATCCTGGGAGTGATCCTCGCCGCGCTGGCGGTGCAGTTCGTGCTCGACGGGCTGGAGCGGAGCCTGCCGGGGCTGGCGGGTTGATGTTCCCCGGCGCAAGCCGGGGCCCAGTCATCTTTGTGACCGCGCAACAGATAGGGCTGGACCCCGGCTTCCGCGGGGGAGCAATAGTCAACGCACCACTCGCCACATCCTCAGCGGACTGTCCTTGCCGAGGTCGATCGGCTCCAGCCAGTCGAACCGGGCGCCGCGCTCCAGCTGGGCGTAGAAGCCGCGCGGGGCGGCGGCGCGGAAGATGGTTGCCTGGTTCATGTGCGGGCAGATCAGCAGATAGTCGCTGGCGTGCCGGGTGATGATCGCGCGGGCCTGCTCCGGCGTGCCGCGAAAGGCCTTCATGCTGGCGGCGATGGCCTCGCCGTTGCGATGATAAGGGCCGCCGATCGCGCTGTGATGCGTCACTGCGATCAGCCGCGGCCCGAGGTCGATGAAGGTGAAGACATTGCCCCTGGGCTGCCGGGCCACGGGGCGCATCGCCCACAAGGTCGGGCACAGCCGGTTGGCGCGATTGTTGAGGCGCTCCGCCTCGCTCTGCTTGCGCTCGGAAGAGAAGAGCGAGAGGGCGAGCGGGGTGGCGGCGCCGCTCGCGGCGAGGATCAGTGCCGAGCTTCCCAGCACCACCACCAGGCTGTTCTTCGCATTCCACAGGCGCGGAAGCAGGGTGGCGATCAGCGCGGCGCAGCCGACTACGCCGAGCAGCTGCGCCGCGGGGCCGGCGCGGGTCTGCCAGAAGAGGAGAGCAAAGGCGGTGGCGGCAATGGCTGCGACCGCCAGAGTCCGCCGGAACCGCTCCGCCTCGCGCCGCTGGAGCCACAGCAGCCAGGCCCAGCCGATCAGGCCGATCGCGGGCAGCGAAGCGATGTTCACGCCGGTGCGCCAGGGGTGGCGAGTGATCGGCCGCGCTTCACGCACATTGTTCAGCCAGAGCTGCTGCACCTCGGGCGAGACTCCCTCCAGCCGCGACAGGCAATGGGGAAAGGCCAAGGCGTGAAAGGCGGCGACGATTGCTCCGGCGCCCGCGGCAAGCGCCAGGCGCACCGGCCAGCGCGCTGGCGAGCGCCAGGCGAGCAGCGCCAGCAAGGCTCCGCCGAGAAGGGCATTGCCGAGCCACACCGGCGACAGGGCATCGCACACGGGCGCGCGGTTGGCGTAAGAGGCAAAGAGGAGAAAGCCGAGCGCGGCGCCGCCGGCAAGGCTCACGCCATAAGCGAAGATCCGCTCCCGCTCGCGCTGGTCGGCGACCCACATCAGCACCTGCGCAGCGCCGGCCAGCGCCAGGTAGATCAGCATCTCGAGCCCGATCGAGAGGCTCAGGGCGCTCGCAAGGCCGGTGGTGAGCCCGCCGCGGCGCCGGTCCGGGTCGGCGAGGCCGGCGATTACCAGGCTCAGCATGGCAAGCTGCCAGCCATGGTGATCGATGCGGGTGGGCATGAACATGCCGTTGGTCGAGCCCGCGAAGTAGAGGACGATCAGCGCGGCAACGAAGGCACCGGGGCTGATCAGGCGGCGGGCAGTCAGGGTCACGCCCGTCAGCAGCACCGCATAGGGCAGCAAAGGCGCCACCGCGACCGCCAGCCGGTCTGCGTCCACCCCGCTCAGGAACCAGCGGCCGACGGTGATGAGGGCGGCCAGGGGCAGGTCGACCACCCGGCTCCAGTGGATGTCGGCGCCGCCGAACGCCGGATCGAAGCGATATTGGCGAAGGTCGAACCAGTCCTGCCCGCCTATCCACGCCCGAACCTGGGCCATCCGGAGGTTGTCGTCGGTATCGCCAAGCGCGAAGCCCTGGATCCCGCTCCAGCGCTGCCAGACGAAAAAGGCCGCCGCCGCGAGCCACGCCAGCAGGATCGCCCAGCGCCAATGCCTGCTCAGCCAGTCCAGCATCCGCTCCGGCACGCTTCTTCCCCCGCTTGACCTGCAACGAACCCTTTGCCGCTCTAGGCGCTCGCCGCTAGAGGGCAAGGGGATGGTCCTTGCCACCCTGATCCCCGACCCCCAGCGACGCGAGACCCTGGCCCAGCTGACCCGCTTCGGGCTGGTCGGGATCGGGCTTACCCTGCTTTATGCCGCCGTCTACTGGCCGCTTGCCACTTATGTCATGTGGCCGGTGTTCGCGGTGCTGATCGCCTTTGGCGTGGCGGTGACGGCCGGCTTCTTCCTGCACAGCCGCTGGAGCTTCCGCGGCCACGGCAAGGAGGAGGATGCCGCGACCAAGGCGCAGTTCCTGGCGGTGCAGACCACCGGCATGCTGCTCAACGCGCTGTTCACCTGGGTGGCGGTGGATGTGCTGCAGGGGCCGACCTGGTGGCCCCTGGTACCGGCGGTGCTGATCACCCCCTTCGTGACCTTCTTCCTCAATCGCTGGTGGGTATTCGGCTGATGGAACGCATCGTCTACGACCGCATGGCCGAGCTCGACGAGCGCCACTGGTGGTATCGCGCAAGGCGTGAGGTGCTGGCGGCGCTGATCGCCCGCTGCGCCCGCCCGGAACCCGGAGCGAAGCTCCTGGAGATCGGCTGCGGCACCGGGCACAATATCGCCATGCTGCGCCAGTTCGGTGAGGTGGAGGCGATCGAGGTCGATCCGGCAGCGCGGGCCATGGCGGAGCAGCGGCTCGGCCGGCCGGTCGGAAGCGCCCCGCTGCCCGAGCTGCCGGGCGTTCCCGACGGCAGCTTCGACCTGGTCGGCGCATTCGACGTGATCGAGCATATCGAGGACGACCGGGCGGCGCTCGGCGGGATCGCGCGGGTGCTGAAGCCGGGTGCGAGGTTCGTGATGACGGTGCCTGCGCACCCGTGGATGTGGAGCGCGCACGATGTCGTCAATCATCACCACCGCCGCTACACCAAGGAGGGGCTGATCGCCCTGTTCGAGCGCTCGCCGCTGAAGCTGGAGCGGGTCGGCTATCTCAACAGCCTGCTGTTCCCGGTCGCCATCGCCGCCCGGGTCGCGGGCAAGATCCGGGGCAAGGAAGATGGCGACGACAGCCTTCCGCCCGCCCCGCTCAATGCCGCGCTGGAGAAGGTGTTCGCTCAGGAAGCGCGGCTGATCGGCCGGGTGCCGCTCCCGCCCGGGCTGTCGCTTTGGGCGATCGCCACGGCAGGCGGCGGCCCGGCCACCTGACCCAAGCCCGCGCGCGGGGCCCGCGGCGTGCCGGCGATGTCGGCCACAATATAGAGCGGACGGTTCTTGGCCTGGCTGTAGAGCCGGCCGATATATTCGCCCATCATCGCCAGCACGAACATCTGCACGGCGCCGAGGATCACCACCACCAGCATCAGGGAGGTCCAGCCCTGGATGTTCTGCCCGCTGAGAAAAGCGTAGGCGATATAGGCGATGATGAGGATGGAGGACAGGCTCAGCACCAGACCGACATGGCTGGCGAGCTTCAGCGGCGCGGACGAAAAGCCGGTCAGCGCGTCAAAGGCGAAGCGCAGCATCTTGGACAGGGGATATTTGGTCTCCCCCGCCGCCCGCTCGGCCCGGTCGTAGGGCAGAGGCACCTGGCGGAAGCCGATCCAGGCGACCATGCCGCGGATGAAGCGGGCCTGTTCGGGCATGGCGAGCAGCACGTCCAGCGCGCGCCGGCTCATCAGCCGGAAGTCGCCGGTGTCGACCGGAATGTCGATCTCGGTCGCCTTGCTGAGCAGGCGGTAGAAGCCCGCCGCCGTGGCCTTCTTGAAATGGGTCTCGCCGGCCCGGCTGCGGCGGACGCCATAGACCACGTCGGCCCCTTCGCGGTCCATCACCGCGATCATCTCGGTCAGGAGCTCGGGCGGGTCCTGGAGGTCGGCGTCGATGATCAGGATCCGCTCGCCCCGGGCAAGGTCCAGCCCGGCGGTGAGCGCCAGCTGGTGGCCATGGTTTCGCGACAGGTTGATGCAGACGAGGCGTGGGTCGCTCGCTGCTAGCTGCTGCATCAGCGCCCAGCTGCCGTCCCGCGAGCCGTCGTTGACGAGAAGGAGTTCATAATCCTCGCCGACCGCCGCCCGCGCCGCCTCGCCCAGCCGGCGGTGGAGCAAGGGCAGGCATTCTTCCTCGTTGAAGCAGGGAACGACGATCGACAGCGCGGTCATGGCCGCGGCTTATCGGCTTTCCGGTCGATCCGGTAGAGGGCCGAGCCATTCGGGCCCGACCAGACGGGGGTCAGGCCGGCGAGCAGGCGCCGGTCGAACCGGGGCGGGTCGATCAGCCAGACATAGTCGAACGCGTCGCGCGGGAAATTGGCCAGCATCCAGCTCAGGCTCGGGCGGCGGGCGCGGCAATCGTCGCCGATCACCAGATTGGACGGGTCGTAGCGCCAGCCCCCGGCGGCCTCATGGGTCACCGTCAGCAGCTTGGCGCCTTCCACCGGCCAATGGTCGTTGGAAAAGGCTTCGCGCCGGACCACCGCGAGGCCGCCGAGATGGGCGTTACGCCACATCGGCCAGGCGGTCCGCTGGGTGCAGCCGAGGCCGGCGAAGCTCACCACCGCAGACCCTCGCGGAATGTGCTCGAGCGCGGACAGATTGGCGCGCTGGTTGTCGGCGGCGAGCTTCAGGCTCCAGGTCACGGAGGCGGTGCGGGCGAGGAGAAAAGCAAGGGCGGCGATGGCGAGGGCGCGGGCAAGGGGGAAGTCAGTCTTGCCGCGGAAGCGGATCGCCAGCAGCGCAAAGGCGAACACGAACGGTACCAGCCGCATGTCGGCATAGGCCGAGCCGAAGATGATCCGCGGAAGCAGGACAAAGGTCACCGCCAGCATCATCATGGTGAAGGTCAGCATGCGCGACAGCACCAGCCGTGGATGGACGATGGCGAACAGGAACACGACCGCGCAGGTGACAAAGCCGAGCAGGTCCCAGACCTGCCAGCGATCCCGCAGGATGGAGCGCAGGGAGAACCATTTGTTGGTCCAGTTGAACCAGTCGCCGGTGAAGCCGCCGCTGCCTTCGCGCCAGGCCAGCATCAGCAGCATGGGCACGCACAGCGACAGGACGTGAACGCCGGCCCGGAACACGCCCCGCACCCAGCCGCGGCCGTCGTCGTGGTTGCGGATCACCTCGGCCGAAAAGGCGAGCAGGCCGAGCAGCCCCCCGCCGAAGGCATGGCTCAGCCACACGATGCAGGAGATGGGCACGAACAGCAGCGCGCGGAGGCGGTAGCGGCGCTGCCGGCCGAGCCGCAGCCACAGGCCGAAGGCGAGCAGGGCCAGCGCGACGCTCAGGGAGTAATTGACGAAGCCGAACAGGAAATGATGCCCGTAGGCGAAGGGCAGCGCGAACATCACCGTCGGTGGCAGGCGGTGATGAACCTCCCGCGCCACCCACAGCATGCCCGCCACCGTGGCCATGGGGATGGCGATGACGATCAGCTTGACCGCCCGCTCGAGGCCAAGGACGGGCCCGAGCAGCTCCACCAGCAGGTCGACGCCGAGGTTGCCCATCAGCGACCATTGGAAGTCGTAATAACGTTGCAGAGCGGCCGATTGATCGAGGCCCAGCTGTACCTTGTAGCGGCCCATATGGCCGAGGAGGTCGACCAGCGGCGGGACCGGCGGGTAGAGCAAGGGCACGGCGGCAAGCAGGACCATCGCCACCACAAAGGCGCGCGTTTCCCACCAGGGACGGGGCGCGCCGGGCGGCGTCGGGGGAGCTGCTGGCGGGATCATCGTTGCGGCCGCCGCACTTGCACCTCCGGCGGTTCCTGTCACCCCTTGTTCATCGCCCGTCCATTCAGCCGATGTTCTCTGAAGGAAAGGTAGGCGTTTCTCATCTCCCCTCACCGGAAGGATGATTGCTCATGAAGATGACCCTGTTTGCAGCCACCGTCCTGACCGCCGCTACCGCTGCGACCGCTCAATCGGCTCCGGCCGGCGTCGCGGGCCGGGCCGTCCACACCCGCGAGGCTGCCGTCGAGCGGGTGCGGACCATGTTTGCCAGGGTCGATGCCAATCGCGACGGCGCGATCTCCGAGGACGAGACCGCGGCGCTTCGCGGCCAGGCGCAGGCCGTTCGCCGCGCCCGCGTCGCCGATCCGGCTCGCCAGGCCCGCACCTTCGAGCGGCTCGACCGCAACAACGACAACATGATCAGCCGCGAGGAATGGGCCGAGGCGCAGGCGCAGCGGGCGCAGCGCCAGACGGCCCGCGGCGGCGAGCGTGGGCAGCGCGTCGCCATGCGGGGCCGGATGGGCGGGGTCATGCTGCGCATGGCCGACGCCGACCGCGACCGCCGCGTGACGCTCCAGGAGGCCGAAGCCGCTGCCCTGCGGCGCTTCGACCGGGTCGACCTCAACCGCGACGGCCGGATCACCCCCGCCGAGAGGCAGCAGCTTCGCGGGCAGTGGCAGCAGCGCGGCGACATGCGGCGCTGAGTCACCTCCACCGCTCAAGCAATCCTGGGGGTTCGGCAGCGCTGATGCCGGACCCCTTTTCCTTTCCGTGCCAGCCGCTAAGCCCGCACCGTCAACTTCCTTTCTGAACGAGGAAATGCCGATGCGCCTGAAGACCGGTCTGTTCGCCACCGCCGCTTTCGCCCTGTCGCTGCCGGGGATCGCCAGTGCCGACGAGGGCATGTGGACGTTCGACAACTTTCCGGCCGAGCGCATGAAGGCGGCTTATGGCTGGGCGCCCGATCAGGCCTGGCTCGACCGCACCCGCGCCGGCGCGGTCCGCCTGACCGGCGGCTGCTCGGCCAGCTTTGTCTCGCCCGACGGCCTGATCCTCACCAACCACCATTGCATCGTCACCTGCCTGTCGGACAATTCCACCGCGCAGGACGATCTGGTCGCCAACGGCTTTGTCAGTGCCAACCGCACCGCCGAGCGCAAGTGCGCGGGCCAGCAGGCCGAGGTCGTGACCGGGATCACCGACGTCACCGCCGACGTCCGCGCCGCCATCGGCACCCTCACCGGCGAGGCCGCGACCCGCGCCCGCGACGCCCGCATCGCCGAGATCGAGAAGGCAGGCTGCAGCGAGGCCAACATCCGCTGCCAGGTCGTGCGCCTGTTCGGCGGCGGCCAGTTCAAGCTTTATCGCTATCGGACCTACAGCGACGTGCGTGTCGCCTGGGCGCCGTCCATCTCGGCCGCCTTCTTCGGCGGCGACCCCGACAATTTCAACTTCCCACGCTTCGCCATGGATGCGGCCTTTCTGCGCGCCTACGAGGACGGCCGTCCGGCGGCGACGCCGGCGCACCTCAAGTGGAACCCGCGCGAACCGGTCGATGGCGAGGTCACCCTGGTGGTCGGCAACCCCGGCTCCACCCAGCGCAGCTTCACCTCCGAGCAGCTGGCGTTCGAGCGCGAAGTGGCGCTGCCGGTGTCGCTTGCGGTCAACAGCGAGCTTCGCGGCCGCTTGATCCGTGCGATGCAGGAAAGCCCGGAAAAGCGCCGGGAAGGCGAGGACCTGCTGTTCAACATCGAGAACAGCCTCAAGGTCACCATCGGCCGTACGCGGGCGCTGAACGACCAGGCTTTCCTTGGCCGCCTTGCTGCCGCCGAGGCCGAGTTCAAGGCCCGGGCCGACGGGCAGGCGGGCCTTGGCAATCCCTGGGGCGAGATCGCCAACGCCGTCAAGGCGCGGCGCGAGTTCTTCCTGGCCCAGCGTTTCATCACCCCGTCGAGCGACCTTTACGGTTATGCGCTCGCCCTGGTCCGGGCCGCCACCGAACGGACCAAGCCCAACAGCGAGCGGCTGCGCCCCTTCACCGACTCGGCGCTTCCGCTGCTTGAACGGACCATCCTTGCCGAGCGGCCGGTCACGCCCTGGCTGGAAGAGCTCCGGCTGGAATGGTCGCTGAGCAAGGCGCGCGAATATCTTGGCGCCGACGATCCCCAGACCCGGCTGCTGCTCGGCCGGGAAAGCCCGGAGCAGCGCGCCCGCCGCCTGGTTGCGGGCACCCGGCTCGCCGATCCGGCGGTCCGCCGCCAGCTGTGGGAAGGCGGGGCCGCGGCCATCGCCGCCTCGACCGACCCCATGATCGTTCTTGCCCGCGAGCTCGACGCCCGCGAGCGCGAGCTGCAGCGCCAGTTCAACGAGCGGTTCGACGCGCCGGTCCAGGCCGCGCAGGCCCGGCTGGCGAACGCCCGCTTTGCCGTGTTCGGCGACACCGTCTATCCGGACGCGACCTTTACCCTGCGCATCAGCTACGGCCAGGTGAAGGGCTGGACCGAGCGTGGGGCAGCGGTCCCGACCCGCACCCGGATCGGCGGCCTGTTCGAGCGGGCGACCGGCGCCGAGCCCTTCAAGCTCCCCGCCGCCTTCGAGCGCAACGCGGCGCGGATCGACCGCGACGTCACCTACAATTTCGTGACCACCAACGACATCATCGGCGGCAATTCAGGCTCGCCGGTGCTCGAC
>ERZ1066120.1384-NODE-1384-length-15320-cov-42.498788_pt1 | contig 15320 bp, 14 predicted proteins | sample MGYA00382767_ERZ1066120 | MGnify/ENA primary metagenome ERZ1066120 (study PRJEB33369, sample SAMEA5778350) | biofilm metagenome | biome: Industrial cooling water; feature: Water cooling tower basin; material: Biofilm | place: United Arab Emirates | collected...
ATCCTAGTGCTGATTAAACCATTTTTCTCTGGAGAATGAAACAGCCCTGCCCTTAATAAGGGGGGGCTTTAAATTCTTATTCCTCTTGATAAATTAGACTTTAACCCCTCTTGTTCCCCCCTTATTAAGGGGGGCTAGGGGGGATCATCATGGTCTATTTTTATCAAATAAAAATTTGTATAATCCATCGCCGGAACATCCTTAGTTATACTTAAATCTAATTGTTTTGACATAAATCAAAATTGAGGTTATCTGGCAATGAGCAATACAAAATTTTGGAAGCCCGCTTACCAATTATTCAAGCCAGAAGAGCCACTAAACAAACCCGAAGACTTACGAGACTTTTACGTACAGCGCGCCAACAGTCCAGTAGACAGCCTCATTACCTCGCTAGAAATGGAAGACGACCCAGCAAAATTTTTACTAGCAGGTCATCGAGGAGGCGGTAAAACTACTGAATTACGCTGGTTGCAACAACAACTTATTATTACCAGCAAAGTCGTGACATTAACGAACAACTTGAACAAGAACAAAATATAGCTAGCTTATGGGATCGTATATCCGACTGCTATAAAGACTGGGGCAAATATGAGCGGGCGATTGAAAGTATGGAAAATTATTTACAGACGTATCAATGTTTGGATAATCAGTCAAATGTAGCTAATACCTATTTGAAATTAGGACGGATTTATCAAGCATGGAGTAAATATACACAAGCAATTTCTTACTATCAGCAAAGTCGCGACCTTTACGAACAACTAGGACTAGAGACAGATGTGGCTGATTTATGGGGTTGGGTATCTACAGCTTATCGCGATTGGGGTAAGCATAAGCAGGCAATTGAGTATCGGCAGAATTATTTACAGATATATCAGCGCTTGGATAATCAGCCTAATACTGCTTTTGCCTATTTGCATTTAGGAATGATTTATCAAGTATGGGGCAAACATGCTCAAGCAATTTCTTACTATCAGCAAAGTCGTAATCTTTACGAACAACTCGAACAAGAAAAAAATGTAGCTAGCTTATGGGGTTGTATATCCGCAGTTTATTGTAATTGCGGTAAGTACGAGCAAGCGATTGATTGTTGGCAAAATTCTTTACAAATCAATCAACGCTTAGATAATCAGTCGAATATTGCTTTAGCTAATTTTAATTTAGGACACATTTATCAGGAATGGGATAATTATGAACAAGCAATTTTTTATTATCAGCAAAGTTTGGAAGTTTATAAACAATTAGGTAGAGAAAAAGATGTAGCCAATCAATTATCTAGGCTAGCTAGTTCCTACAAAAATTTAAAGAACTATAAAAAAGCAATTTACTATAATCAGCAAAGTTACGATTTACACTTTTCATTGGGTGATAATAAGAGCGTTGCTACACGTCACAGGCGCCTAGCTTACACTCAAAGCTTGTTAGCAAGAAATCTTGAAGATAAAACACAAGCCTTTGAATTACTAGCACAAGCAGAGCAAAACATTCATCAAGCTATCCAAATAAATACTACAGGCGCCTACACAAAAAATCTTGCCTATGATTATATTATCCTCAGCCTACTTATTTCGGAACGCCTGCGCCTTTTGCCTAGTAATGATTCATCACTACAAGAACGAATTGCCCAATTTGAAGAAAATTATAATACAGGTTTGTCTTACTTTGAGGAACTTGGACAAACTGTAGATAAAGCAGATCAAGTGCTTGATATCGCGCGCGCATACCTTGAAGTCGGCGCCTTAGAAAATCTTGACAAAGCTGAACAATTAGCTCAAGAATCTCTTAACATATTTCAAGAGTACAACCGTTGCAAGCTGGAAGCATCTGCTCACAAGCTTTTGGGCGAAATCTATTTAAAGCGTCGAGAGCGTAATCATGATAATGCAGAAGCAATTGCTACACAGTTTTTAACTGAGAGTCTGCAAATTTATCGCGCGCTTGATTTACACGAAAAAGCCACCGAGCTAGAAAAGTTACTATCCACTTCTGGCAAATAATAACACTGTCAGATGATTTTAAGTGTTGAGTTTATCTAGCTATCTTAAGGCGCCGTTATAGATGTTGCTTCCACAACAGATATTTCTGTACTGTAGCGATTAAAGTCTTGTACATTGAATGTAAGAATATGAGTTAATCCATGAACAAGCATGGCAGCAACTAGACGAGCATCATGTACGTTAACTCCTCGAACTTTCGTAGGTAACAACAAGCCTTTCCCATTCTTGATAAATAGTGGAAGTATCTAGTAGTAGCGAAAACAACGCTTTATATCCTTTCTGTTTAATAAAACTCATACTGCACCATCTACATGCAACTCGCGTTCTGCGCGCAGTTCTGCCGCAAGCTTCTCAAAGTCCTTATTCCCCTCAAATATACCAATAAAATCTAACTAGGGATTACTTGTAACTTCTAGCGTCAGAACTTCTATATTTTTAAGCCTAGCTGTAACTTTCTCTTTTATAGCGGCAATTACTGCCTCACGAGTTTCTGCGGATACCACACAATCGATTAACTCTGGCACCGATGCTGTAAAATGCCCTGAATCAAGACGTTCCACTATAACATGGAGAGATAATTTATCTGGGCTATTGGTGGCTATGAGATTCATATACGGCAGTACTAAATTCTCTACTCTAAGATAATAATGCTTTTGCATCATTATTTTAATACACCGATATAACAGAAACGTTTAAGATAGTTATTTTTGGAAGTTTGGGCTGATGAAGTTTTATTTGTTGGGTTCCGCTGTCGCTACACCCAACCTACTGCTTTACGTCATTAAATTTGGGGGTAGGCGCCTTAAACTCTCTGTAAAGACACGATTAATTATGCTTCTACTCTGTGGACTCTGGGTCTCTGTGGTAAAAAGATATAAAGCCAAAGTTGGTGAATATCGTGTACTAGTTTTTTGAATCGACTTTTTTCTGTTTTTCGTCAATGATGCGTTTAAATAACTCAAATTGCTCGTTTTCCTCTTGTTTATTCTTAGGAGGATAAAATAAAATAGCTTCTGGATTATGCTTACGACGGTTGAATAAAACGCGCAAAGCTTCAATATCTTCTTCAGAACGATGTTCACGCGCGTAAGCTCTCAATTCCGCATCGGTCATTTGCTCAAAATTTGGTTTCATAAAAAATACCAAACTCCATTTGGTGGTACTATAATTTCTAGTTCATCGTCGGTAAGGATGTAAACTTCCCCTATTTGAGGGTCAAAACGAAATAGTGAAAAGTGTCTGTAGTAGCTAGATAGCCATTGGCAAAGGCGCAAACAGGCTTGCGCTTGTTCATTTGTTGGATTAATGGTGTGTTTTTCAATTATGGCATAAGTAATATAAAGCTATTTGGTGCAAAAATACAAAGGATATGGAACAGGCTTTCTATGCCTGTTCCACAAGATGGCAAGTCTACTAGGAAACAATTTTAGTAATGATTGTGTCAAGTATTATGGACTTAATGTAATGATTGTTATACCGAAGTCATTTATTACCGGGTGACTTACGTAAATGCTAGAATCCTCTGGTGGAAAGTTAGGATATCTCGATGTCAGTAGCAGCTAAGTCAATCAAGTTTGGTACGGATGGCTGGCGCGGTGTAATTGCGGACGAGTTCACTTTTGAGCGTGTCGCATTAGTCGCCCCCGTTGCCGCTAAAGTTTTATTTGATACTTACGGTCAGCAAGTCGGGAACCGTAAAATTATTGTGGGTTTTGACCGTCGGTTTATGGCGGAAGATTTTGCGCTTTTTGTCGCAAATATTGTTTCTGCGGCTGGCTTTGATGTGTTATTGAGCGAATCTTTTGCCCCGACACCTGCTTTTAGTTGGGCTGCAAAGCAAGAAAATGCTTTAGGCGCCTTAGTTATTACAGCAAGTCATAATCCCGGTAAATACTTAGGTTTAAAAGTTAAAAGTGCTTTTGGTGGGTCTGTACCCCCAGAAGTAACGAAAGAAATAGAAGCTTTGTTAGGTCAAGAATTACCTTCTGCTGAGACACCAGGCAAAATAGAAAAGTTTAATCCTTGGTTAAGTTATTGCGAAGGTTTAAAAAGTAAAGTTGATATAGCCAAGCTTCGTGATTCAATTGCGGATGGTAAACTAACTTTGTTTGCTGATGCTATGCATGGCGCCTCTGCTGGTGGTTTGGCAATGCTGTTGGGTGATAATGTTAAAGAAATTAATAGCGATAGTGACCCAACTTTTGAAGGTGGGGCGCCGGAACCTTTACCCAAATATCTGTCAAAATTGTTTGGTGTAATGAAAGCACACCGTGAACAAAATCCTAATGATTTAATGGTGGCTTTAGTATTTGATGGTGACTGTGACCGTATTGCTGCTGTAGACGGCGAAGTGAATTTTCTTAGTTCACAAATACTAATTCCAATTTTAATTGACCATTTAACTAAGCGACGCGGTTTTACTGGTGAAATAGTAAAAACTGTTAGCGGTTCCGATTTAATACCACTAGTTGCAAAACTGCACAACCTTTCAATTTTTGAAACTCCTGTTGGTTATAAATATATAGCTGATAGAATGCTCGCGGCGCCTGTTTTACTTGGTGGTGAAGAATCTGGTGGTATTGGTTATGGTACACATATTCCAGAACGTGATGCACTGTTATCTGCTTTATATGTTTTAGAAGCTATTGTTGAGTCAGGTTTAGATTTAGGTGATTATTATCGTAATCTCCAAGATAAAACTGGCTTTAACTCCGCATACGACCGCATTGATTTACCTTTAGCAAGCATGGAAGTACGCGCGAAGTTACTTGAACAACTGCAAAAAGAACCTCTAAAGGAAATTGCCGGACTTGCGGTAACTGGTTGTCAAACTATCGATGGTTATAAATATCGTCTTGCTGATAACCGTTGGTTGATGATTCGTTTTAGCGGTACTGAACCAGTGTTACGTTTATACTGCGAAGCTGCAACCCTCGAACAGGTACATGAAACCTTGGCGTGGGCAAAACAATGGGCGGAAGAGTGATAAGTGCTGAGTGCTGAGGGCTGAGTGTTGAGTTTTCTCATACAAAGCTATTTTTATCATCAACTAATTCACGCGCTTTTGTGCCGTATTATGTTATCTGAACAATAGCTTAAACTACTCAGCACCCAGCACTCAGCACTTTCTACTTATGACTTTATTAGTTGTTGCTACAGGTAATCCTGGTAAATTACGCGAAATGCAAGCTTACCTTGCTGACTCTGGTTGGGAATTAACGCTTAAACCACCCGAATTAGATGTAGAAGAAACTGGCGAAACTTTTGCTGAAAACGCTTGTTTAAAAGCTTCGCAAGTCGCAATTGCTACTAATAACTGGGCAATTGCCGATGATTCTGGTTTGGAAGTTGATGCTTTGAACGGCGCCCCAGGTGTATACTCTGCGCGCTATGGTAATTCTGATGCTGACCGTATAGCTCGGTTATTACGTACACTTGGAAATAATAATCAGAGGGGAGCGCAATTTGTTTGTGCAGCTGCAATCGCGCGTCCTGACGGAACGATTGCACTGCAAGCTCTTGGTGTTTGTCGCGGTGAAATACTTAATGCACCACGTGGGAATGGGGGTTTTGGTTATGACCCCGTTTTTTATGTTCCGGAGCAAAATTTAACTTTCGCTGAAATGACATCAGAAGTGAAGCGCTCTGTTAGTCATCGCGGCAAAGCTTTTGCAAATTTACTCCAACAGTTGCCACATATAGAGATGTAATAGAGATGCAATGAATTGCATCATTACGTTACACGGCTTCTGTGTTCTTTTCGCCAGTTCGTATTCGTACTACTTGCTCGACTGGCGATATGAAAATTTTACCATCGCCAATTTCGCCTGTACGAGCCGCAGCAATGATTTTATCCACCACCATATCAACCTGATTGTCTTCTACAACTATTTCTACCTTGAGCTTTTGTAGAAACTCAACGGTGTACTCAGAACCACGATAACGCTCGGTTTGACCTTTCTGGCGCCCAAAACCTCGTACTTCTGATACTGTCATACCAACAATGCCAGCGTTTACTAACGCTATCTTGACTTCATCCAGTTTGAAAGGACGGATAATTGCTTCGACTTTTCTCATGTGTTTTCTCCTTGCTTGTAGTAGCTTCGTTTATTTATCTAATCAGAACATCTATCACTAGCTCTAATTTTTTAATTAAGGAAAAATTTATTTATTTCCAATAAACCTAAATTCTTAGGTCTAATTGTGCCCTAATTCTCATGCACAGCAAATCTCAGAAGATGTTTCTCCCCATAACCTTCCTTACTACTCCCTTAGTATATAGTTTTCTAATCTTAACCATCATTAATTTAGCATTATTTTGTATTTGTTGTAACAGAAATAATGTTTAATATTTGATAAGCAAAAATGTAATCTTATTCTATTGAGAGTTGTTATGATTTGCTAACAATGGGCGTACAATCAAATATCCGGCGCCAAATGCTGTAAGAACGATTAATAATATAGCTAGTAACAGCATCCATCCGTTCGTTTCGGCTTTTTGTGTGCTGTTGTAAGGGTAATAGCGAACTTCCTGTTCTTCAATGTACACAGGTTCTGACATTGGATAATATTCAGGAGTTGGTTCGGGACTAGGCGCCCTGTTGATTTTAATCTTTTTTGGCGCCGCTACACGTTGTTTGCGTGGTTGTGCTTTAGAAGTGTGTTGCGGTTGTGGTGATGGTTGCCGATTAACGCTTCTTTCGTTGTCAGTTGGATAAACTTGTGGGTTATAACTGTTTGTAGATTGGGTAGATATTAGTTGCTGTAACTGCATTACCGAATTAACCGCTTTCGCTATTTCTTGCCTCAAAAGCTGATTTTCTTGGCTTAAATGCTGGTTTTTAGCAGAGAGCGTATCAACTACCGACTGTGCAGCTTGGAGTTCTGCTGCTAAGTCACGATACACTGACAAGGGTACCGATGGTGGATAACCTTGACTATTTGAATATTGAGTATTAGGGACGGAGTTTACAGTAGTTCGCATGTTCGTTCGTTCGTTGGTTTAAATATTGTTCGGAATTTAAGTCAAAGTGTAAATTGCCACAATCAAGATTAGATAGATACAACAATAACTGCCTCTACCCGATAGGCAGTTATTAAAGCTATGCCGGCATGATAATAGAAAACTGCTCTATGAGCAAAGGTTTTTTGACACTATATTTGTAACAGTGGATAGAAATGTCCCACTGGCCCTGTTCCTTTACCTATATCAAGCGCATATGTTAAAGCTACAGTGACGTAATCTTTAGCTTTTTGGACTGCGGTAAATAGATTTTCGCCACGGGCAAGGTTCGCTGTTATTGCTGCTGCCAATGTGCAACCTGTACCATGAGTATTTTTTGTATTAACTTGCTGCGTCTTTATTATCTCCAAAGTTTCCCCATCAAACCATACATCTGTACCACATTCTTGCCCTGCCATTCCACCACCTTTGACTAATACTGCTTTAACAGCTAAATGTTGGTGGATATATTCAGCAGCTAATTTCATCTCTGATAGTGAATTAATTTCTATCCCCGTTAGAATTTGAGCTTCATAACGGTTAGGTGTCACTAAAACTGCCAATGGTAATAAAGTTTCGCGAAGTATTTTTACAGCTTCATTATCGATTAATTGTGCCCCAGCCCGCGACACCATAACTGGGTCTACAACTAAGTTTTTTATTTGTAACAATTCTAATTGCTTGGCAACGGCGCCAATTATTTCCTTATTAAGTAACATTCCTGTTTTCGCAGCTTGCACACCAATATCTTCGACAACCGCTTGCATTTGGGCAACCACAGCTTCGGGTGGCATTGCATCAACTCGCGTAACACCGAGTGTATTTTGAGCAGTAATACAAGTCACCGCACTAGTACCATGTACACAATGAAACGCAAAAGTCCGTAAATCTGCCTGAATTCCGGCGCCTCCTCCACTATCTGAACCCGCAATAGTCAAAGCAACAGGCACCCTAGATACTTTTGTTACATCCATAATTAATAAATTCAAATCATAACTATATATTAATTAATCTTACTCTTGTGGAGCGGGCATCCTGCCCGCCTCATTCAAATGTTACTAGCTCGATACTTATGGGCATTATAAATAAAAGTTCATTTTTATATTATTACAAAACATATGTCAATTATTTTTTCTGATTCTGATGTATTTTTACACCAATCTCTTGCTACAATTAAAAATCAAATTGCTACTCTAAATATCAACAGCGATTTAAAGAACTCTATTAATGATAATTTAAAGCAAATTAAACAACTTATTTTATTTCAACAACATAAACTATCTTTGTTAAGCAAACACAATGTATTAGGCTTAATTTCTTGGAACCCAGATTTTGAAATTACTGATTGGGATGATACTGCTTCTGATATTTTTGGTTATACCAAGCAAGAAGCTATTGGTTGTCATGCAGCAGAATTATTAGTGCCTGAAACAGTTCGTAAACAGGTTAATCAAATAATAGCAGCGTTAGTAAAGCAAGAAGAAGGTGTCCATAGTATTAATGAAAATTTAACAAAATCTGGTAAAATTATTACTTGTAAATGGTATAACTTGCCTATTCAAGATTTAGAAGGTAATGTAATTGGTGTAATTGCGGCAGTTGAGGATATTACGGCAAGTAAAGAGATGGAAATTGCTTTAAATCGTAGCGAAGCGCGTTTCAAAAAGTTAGTAGCAAATGTACCAGGTGTAATATATCAATTTAGCTTAGAACCAAACGGGACTATGTCTTTTCCTTATATTTCTGATGCTTGTGAAGAATTATTTGGAATTGAGGCAGAAGAAGTTTTACAAAATGGAAGTTTGCTTATTGATGCTGTACATCCAGAAGACCGTAATGATTTTTTAAAGTCGGTAGCTGTTTCCGCACAAACTTTAGAACGTTGGGATTGGGAAGGACGGATGAAAGCGTACACAGGGGAATTAAAATGGGTACGTGGAATTTCGCGACCAGAATTATTAGATTCGGGAGCTATTATTTGGGATGGACTGCTAATTGATGTAAGTGAACGTCGAAAAATACAATCAACGCTTGAACAAACACAGGCAGAACTTGAAAGCAAAGTTACGGAACGAACAGCGCATTTACAGCAAGAAATTTATGAACGCAAAGCGGTAGAAATCGCTTTAACCGAAAGCGAAGCAAATTTTCGCAGCATCGTTGAAAATGCAAATGATATTATTTATTCTTTTTCCCCCGATGGGTTATTAACTTATCTATCTCCTAAATTTACCGATATGCTTGGATATGAAATTGAAGAGTTTATAGGTAAATCATTTGCACCTTTGGTTCATCCCGAAGATTTACTTACTTGCCAGAACTTTTTTAATCTTGTTGCCAAAACAGGAAAAAAGCAAGCTGGTTTACAAATTAGACTTATTCACAAAAACGGTAGCTATGTATGGGTTACATCGAATGCTTCACCTGTTTTAAATGCGGAGGGTGAAGTTATTACTTTTCAAGGTATAACGCGCGATATTACGTCTACTAAACAAACCGAAGCAGCTTTACGCGAATCTGAAGCGCAACTTCGTTCCTCAACTAGAGAATTACAAGAAACTCTCGACTCACTTAAACGTACTCAGTCGCAATTAGTCCAAACTGAGAAAATGTCATCACTTGGACAATTAGTCGCAGGAGTTGCACACGAAATCAATAACCCAGTTAACTTTATTTACGGCAACCTCCGTTATGCTCAAGCTTACACCCAAGACCTGTTAAATATACTTGCCCTTTACAACAAGCATTACCCTAAACCAAATATAGAAATACAAAATCAAGCTGAAGCTGTAGACCTTGATTTTATTCAAGATGACCTACCAAAACTATATACCTCAATGCAAGTCGGCGCCAATCGTATACGTGAAATAGTTACATCACTACGTACTTTTTCAAGACTTGACGAAGCTGAGTGTAAAGAAGCAAATATCCACGAAGGTATCGATAGTACCCTCATGATACTAGAACATCGACTCAAAGCAAAACAAAATCGTCCAGAAATTACAGTTATCAAAGAATATGGTAACTTACCTTTAGTTGAATGTTACGCAGGACAACTCAACCAAGTTTTTATGAATTTGATTGCAAATGCCATTGATGCACTTGAAGAAGAAATAAAAAATAGAAATTTACAATCTTTTACTCCCTGTATCCGCATTCGTACAGAAATATCTACATCAAATCAACTTATTATAACCATCGCAGATAATGGTACTGGCATACCAGAAAAAGTCAAACGTCTATTATTTGACCCTTTTTATACAACTAAACCTGTTGGTAAAGGTACTGGTATGGGATTATCAATTAGCTATCAAATAATTACCGAAAGACATAATGGAAGCTTAAAGTGCATTTCGGCGCCGGATCATGGTGCAGAATTTATAATTACTATTCCTATAAATGCTAATAGTTAAGAGAGTTATATATTGGCGCCGACTTCCCAAACTTTATAGGTACAAGGGATATTAAGACCAGCCCTAGTAATTTTATCCCCTAGTAAAAAGAGCTTGGGAATTTACTAGGGGATATGGACACCAACCCTAGTAATGACCCTAGTAAAGTTATCCCCTAGTAAAAAAAGTTGATAATTTACTAATAGCTTATATAAATGATACAAATTGAACGGCGCCCTACTCATGCGCGCGTGTGCAGATAATGTTTTGCTGGGGATATAATAAACAAACCTGAGTAATTTAAACAAGCACATGTATTAAGTGCTAAATTTGTATAAAAAATGCAATCATTATGCAAATTAATTTCTAAAAAAGCGCTTCTTTTGCAAATAACACTTAATTAACAAAAAAACAAGTAGTAATATTTACCTTAATGTCATTAATTATCGGATTATGTGTTCTCTGTGTTTCTGTGGTAAATAAATACTACTAGATTCTAGCCTGCGGCAAATGCTCCGCATTACGCTACGCTCAGAATGACATTTTGCACTCAACACTCAGCACTCAGCACTCAATACTCAGCACTCAGCACTTTTAACTTTTTGTAGATATTCGCACCATTTTGCTGCAAGGGGTACTTCAGTAAAAGGTACTCGTACTGATTTTGTGGGTTCAGAAAAATTAAACTCTAGTTCAATGGAACGACCACGTTGGAGTGGTTGCTCAATATTTACTTTGTTGCCATTGACTAATAGCTGGATATTAACCACATCTTTAAGTGAAAAAGTTTCGAGGTTGGTTAAACCCTTGGGAGTCGGTTTACCCCAAGTAATATTACTGTCTTTTTGACCCAGAACTGCGTATATATCATATTTTGCCTTGTCGAACTGCGATGCCCAAGTCTCGTAAGCTTGAACTTTTTTAAATTCCCTTGAACCTTGCCAAGCTAACCAAAAGAATGCTACGAGTAAAGGCAACCAGAAAAGACCACGTTCCATAATGTTTTAATAATTTGTTAAAGTGAAATTTTTGTAACTAATCGCCCAATATAAAGCCAAGGTGGATGTGTATAAGTTATCGTAGTGGCAACTGGCTTTCATCGGTAATCAGTAATATATGAGAAGGCTAATACTAACTTGTTTGTTTGTGATAGGGCTGTGTGCGGCCCTTTTCAACTTCGTTAACTTCCAGGGACTTGGCGCCCAAGGGGAGTTTGATACGCTCCTCCTTGACTTCCGGGAAGATATCCCCTCTACTAAGTTGCAGCAAGATTTAGATAAAATCTCGCAGCAGTTCAACGTCACGCCAAAGCTGGATAATAAATTTTCCAAAGACGATAATGTTTATATTATCAAAGGTGATAAAGCGCGTCTTAAGCAGTTGCGCTCTGAATTCGCAAAAGATACCGAATTCATTGAACCTAACTATATTTACAAGATTCCTAAACAAGGTCAAGTCGCAAGACTTGCAGAATATCTTGACCCTCGACCTGAAGAAGCTAGAGAACCTGGCGCCTCATTCACTGGTGCAAACGACCCTTATTACAGTAAACAATGGCACTTACACAATATTTATGTTGAAGGCGCCTGGAAACAAACCAAGGGTAGTGGTGTTACCGTTGCTGTCATTGACACGGGTGTTACACAAGTTCGTGATTTGATTGAAACTAAGTTTGTCAAAGGTTACGACTTTGTTAACGACCGTGAAAAAGCAAACGATGACAATGGACATGGGACACACGTTGCCGGAACTATTGCTCAAGCTACTAATAATAGTTGGGGTGTTGCGGGTATTGCCTATGAAGCCAGTATTATGCCTTTAAAGGTTCTTAGTGATTACGGTGGTGGTACTGTTGCTGATATTGCCGAAGCTATTCGCTTTGCTGCTGACAACGGCGCCAACGTTATTAATATGAGCTTGGGTGGTGGTGGTGAAAGCCAGTTGATGCGCGAAGCAATTGACTATGCACACAGTAAAGGTGTAGTTATTATCGCTGCTGCTGGTAACGAAGACGCTAACGGCGCCGCATATCCTGCACGCTATCCCCACGTTATCGGTGTTTCTGCACTTGGCCCCGATGGAGAAAGGGCGCCTTATTCTAACTACGGTGCAGGTGTTGATATTTCTGCCCCTGGTGGTAGTGATGCTGGTAAGGTTCTTCAAGCAACCGTTGATATGGATAACAAAGGAGAAGAAGTATTCCTTGGTTTGCAAGGTACTAGCATGGCATCTCCCCACGTTGCAGGTGTTGCCGCTTTAGTTCGTGCATCAGGAGTTGAAAATCCAGATGAAATTGAAAACGTACTTCTTGGTTCCGCACGCGCTATTCACGAAGATGCTTTAAACTATTACGGCGCCGGACAACTCAACGCCGAAGCCGCAGTTAAGCAAGCTACCGAAGGTCAAATTACTTTCCAAGACTTTTGGCGCTGGTTACGTGAAAATGGCTATCTCAATCCTCGTTTCTGGATTGATGGTGGTGCATATGCACTAATACCAAAACTTCTTATGGTTGTAGGTTCTTACCTGCTTGCTTGGTTCCTACGGGTTTACTTCCCATTCTCATGGAGTTGGAGTTTATCGGCAGGTTTACTTTTTGGTAGCTCAGGTTTATTTCCTCTCAAAGGACTTTATATCTTTGATTTACCACAGTGGCCTTTCCGTGTACTAGGTAGCTCTATTCCTGAACTTGGTAATGCTATTCAAGGAACTGATGCATTTAATCCTATCTTCGCCAGCGTACTTATCCCTTTAGGTCTAGTTGCTTTGCTGTTAGGACATCCAAAATTGAAGTGGTTTGCTATTGGTTCTTCCATAGGTATCGCCACATGTTTGGGGGTTAGTTCATTCTCTGACCCTGCTGTATGGGGTTTAGGCGCCGGTTGGATATCAAGAATTTTCCTTCTCGTTAATGCCGTCATCTGTTACGGTCTCGCTCACTTTATTGTGACAAACGAAGAAAAAACTGCATAATTAGAGTGCTGAGTAGAAAGTGCTGAGTGCTGAGGAAAGTGCTGAGTGCTGAGTTTTAATTTTTAACTCTTCACTCCTGACTCTTAATTCTATTCTTTACTCAGCACTCAGCACTCATCACTCATCACTCATCACTCATTACATTTTTTTATGTCTATTACAGCCACTGGTACTATTCAACGTCGCGATATCGGTATGGGCGCTTGGGCATTTGTTACCGATGAAGGCACTACTTACGAAATTCCTCGTAGTGCCGACAAAAAGTTACTTCAAGCAGGACAAAAAGCCAAAGTTACAGGACAGGTGCGTGAAGATGTCATGACGAGTGCAATGATTGGACCCGTCCTAGAAGTTAAGTCTTTTGAAGTTCTTTGAACTTTTATTGAGCAGCAACAGAATCTAAAACTGCTTGCAAGCGTTCTCGAAACTCTCCTTTGGGATGTCCCCCTTTTACTTCGCCTACAATTTCAAACTCTCCAGACGGCGCCGAGCATACAATATAAGTTGGCCATCCCATCTCTGACTTATCGGGATATTGCTTCAAAAGTATTTGCCGATATTTACGGTAAGTCGCTGTATCCTGCATCTTGACATCAATAAACTCTAAACCAAGCTCTGCTGATACTTTCTGGTCATAGAAAGCCATTTTGTGACAAATACCGCAATCTTCACTCGAAAACTTAATTACAGAATAAGCCATATCTTTAGTAGTGTATTAGTACTAAACAACGTATAGGTTGTAGCTAAATTTAATATCTAATAATTTATCTTATATTTAATGCTCTTTGATAGTCCAAAAACTTGTAATAGTGCTAGTATATAAAAACCTACTAAAAATCTACCGTTGTCTCGCATTCCGACAGCTAGTATTAGTCCTTACTAGTTAGTACGAGCAAAAAAGGCTAATTCCGGAACATTTCTGAAGGTTAAGTATTCATTCGATAATTGCATCGATAAACAGGCGCTCTACCAAGGGAGTGAGTTATTAAGGTGTTGAGTTATTAAGATGTTGAGTTATTAAGATGCTGTACGTGTGGCAGCGAATAGCCATGAAAAAACCCCTAGCGGATGGCAGTCTACTAGGGGAGTAAGTTATTAGGGTGCATCTACCATTTTATTGTTCGCTGCATAGTAGTCGTTTTCAGGACGAATCTTAGAAACCTGGTTTCTTTAGATAACTTGTAATAGAAACGATTATTTTGCATAGAAACCAGGTTTCTTTGCTTAAGATAGTTGTCAATTTCGTCTCGTTATGATTACAATAAAAAACCCTAGCGGATGGAGATCTACTAGGGAGTGAGTTATCAGGGTGCATCTACCATCTACTTGTTCGTTATCTAAGGGTCATCTTCAGGACAAATTGGCGTATAACTTCAAAATTTGGTTCAAGGTCGTAAATATAGCCATAAAAAAACCCCTAGCGGATGGCAGTCTACTAGGGGAGTGAGTTATCAGGGTGCATCTACCATTTACTTGTTCTCTTGATAACCAGTGCTTTCCGGATATTTTTGTTGCTATTGATTGCAAAAATTTTTGTTGCACTTTAAATGGACAAAAAAATTCCCTCAGTTGGTTGTTACCGTCCGAGGGAGTGAATTATTAGGGTGCATCTACCATCTATTTGTTCGTGCTTACATCTACCAATTCCGGAAGATTTTTTATTTCAAGCGAGAAAATTTTTGCATCCCAAAAAAAACCCCTAACTAGACATTTAGTCAATTAGGGGAGTGGGTTATCAGGGTGCATCTACCATATACTTGTTCTCAAAGCTACAAGCTTATTCCGGATAAAATTGCATAAAAAAAACCCTCAGCCGTAATTAAACAGCTAAGGGAGTGAGTTATCAGGGTGCATCTACCATATACTTGTTCTCAAAATCACAAGCCTATTCCGGATAAATTTGAAATTTTGGACAGAAACCGGGTTTCTTTTTGAAAATATGTAATAGAAATCACAATT
>ERZ1066120.1397-NODE-1397-length-15224-cov-16.000000_pt1 | contig 15224 bp, 18 predicted proteins | sample MGYA00382767_ERZ1066120 | MGnify/ENA primary metagenome ERZ1066120 (study PRJEB33369, sample SAMEA5778350) | biofilm metagenome | biome: Industrial cooling water; feature: Water cooling tower basin; material: Biofilm | place: United Arab Emirates | collected...
GGCGTGTTGCCACATTCATAAACGCCATTGCACCCGCCCGCATAGAGCTAGCACAATGGATTAAAGCGGGCTTGGGTAATTTATCTATCTGCTCTAAAACTTGGGTAGTCAACTCGTCAGTCATCTCGTTGGGCTTGACTGGAATATTGGCATATTGCAGTCCTGCGGCTTCTGCCTGTTGTTGCTCGTCTTTGAGAAAACCTTGTTCCTCGGGCGAGCGCAAATTTAGCACGGACTTGAACCCCTCGCTAGCTGCCTGCTGCAATTGTTCTGATGTCACCTGTCCTGCCACTGATAGCTCTTCATTAATCTGTTTGACGTTTTCCATGCTTAGCTCTCTGTCTTTTTGTATTTACCATATTACTGATTGGTAATATGGTAGTGTTCCTGCGTTAGTTAGATATCGTTTTTAGGTTTGTATGCCAAAGCCTTCTCTTCAAGCCCTTACCCCAGTGGCAGAGTTTTTCAAAGTCTTGTCCGAAGTCAGTCGGCTACAAGTTTTGTGTTCTCTCAAGTCTGGAGCGAAAAACGTGACGGAAATTATCGCCGTAACTGGGCTGGGACAAGCGAATGTTTCCAAGCAGCTCAAGATGCTAACGCAAGTAGGTATGGTTTTCGCTGTCTAAAGGGAATTGAGCTTGTTTTACGAGCGCATTCAAACTTACTTGAAACCTTATATAGCCACACTTTGAATCTAGGGTTATTGGTAAATATGCAGCAAGCGCCACTAGCCGAATTGGACGATTAGTAAGTATTAATTGAAGCTATACCGTAGGTAATATTTTGATTGAAACCAATATGCCTACCATACACGCGATATTTGTATACTCTGGCATTAGTTCGAGGTGCAGTATACACGTCATCCATTGCAATTCGTAACGTGGTGCGCGGGGGAATCGGTCTTTCAAAATTAATTCTAATTCCCCCACCTGCTCTAGTAATATCTGTATTAATGACACGCTCGTATCGATCTGTAACGAGAATATTACCTCTGGACAGCTCAACAACGTTGGACATCGGCATAATTTCTAGGTTGGACAAAGGCTGATAAGCTCCGGTATTTAAAGTAATGAAGTGGGTATTACCTACTGCCCTGCTACTGAGAATTTGAGGATAACTAAACTGAACGGATCGGATTTGTTGTGCTTCCACGGGTGGAGCTATTGCAGAAAAAGCGATCGCCAAACTCAACAACCCAACTGAATATTTCATAAAAAATTTCCTCCCATACCAATGACTTTCCACTTGGCGTTTAACCTTGTACCAATAGGAGCAGGGCAGATTTTGCTATGACTTTATTGTTCGGTTAAACCTGCCCATAATACTTATTAGAGTATGTCAGCTCTAGAACGTCTTCTCTCCCTCAGCCGTTCTTCGTAAGTTGAAAGATTGCGGTCTTGCAGATTGTAGAAGTAAGGCTCTTGAGTGTAGCTGTATGGAGCAATACCAAAAGCTGTACTTGCGATCGGCATCGTCATGTAAGGACGATAAACGCCTCTAACTCGTTCTTCGTAATCGTTGTCGATCGCCATATCTTCGCTAAATTCTGGCAAATCTTCAACTTGTTGTTTGGTTAATTGCGGGGCATACACTCTTTTATCGTCATAATCGATGCTAGCCATGCCCACGGGCAGTAATACGTTCTTACCAAAAATCCAGAAGCCCGTATCGACGATGAAATAACGAAAACTGCCATCCTCATCAACCATCATATTTTTGACAGAGCCAACTTTGTCATCTCGTGCATATACATCAAAGCTTTTGATGTCATAGCCATCAAAAATGTCATTCTGATAGTCGGGATAATATTCATCAAGTTTGTAAAGAGTCATGTAATTTCTCCAAACTCCTCGACATCAACTTTTAGCCAAACTGAATTAGCTATAGTTTGTAAGATAGACAGAGATAGTGGAAAACTCGTGGAGAAAGTACGAACTCTACCTGAAGAGCGATCGCGCCTGCAAATTACAGCTAAAATCCCAAAGGCAGAATGGAAACAATAAACTGATAGTCAAGGGTATTAAGGAGATCTTCCCATGACTCTTGAAAGAAAAATCGCAGCAGCCTTTAACATGAGCGAAGACGCTTGGGCGCGTCACGCTAATCCTTGGAGTGTATGGACGCGGGTTACTACTGGATTACCACTGTTTATCCTGGCAGTTTGGAGTCGCGTTTGGCTGGGTTGGTTGTCGTTGATTCCGGTCGCCATAGCAGTTGTTTGGATCTGGTTAAATCCACGCATCTTTCCCAAACCGCGCTCAACTAATAATTGGGCTTCAAAAGGGGTTTTTGGCGAACGAGTCTGGCTGAACCGCGACAGAATTCCAGTACCACAGCACCATCGCCACGTACCCAACATTCTTACTAGTGTTTCTGCCTTGGGTATGGTTTTTGTGATTTGGGGCTTGGTTGTTCTCCATATCTGGTCTACTCTATTGGGAACTGCCCTGGTTTACCTTGGTAAGTTATGGTTTGTCGATCGCATGGTTTGGCTGTACCAAGACATGAAAGATGCAAACCCAGAGTATCGGAGTTGGTTGTATTAATTCGATCTACCGAGCAATTGTTGTGAATTAATATGTTTGCGATCGCATTTTAGTTATTTTAGTTATCTGATTCGGCAGCAAGACCAATCTTATCTCTGTCTTTTAGTGTTTTTACTTCTTCGCTAACCGATCGCGATCGCCCTTCATCTACCTGGCTGATGCGGAGATTCAGCAGACTGGCAACCCAACGAGCTGTTAATCCTTGACAAAAAACTGTCATCATAATCGTTAAAAATACTAGAGCTTTAATTGAATCGCCGCCATTGATACCTTGCTTTGTCAGCGCCACCGCAAATAAAGAAGCTAGAGAAGCAGCGACAATTCCACGGGGAGCAATCCAACAGAGAAATAACTGCTGTCGCCAGTTGAAACCTTGATTCCAAGTGGAAACCAATATATTGAGGGGACGCACTACTAGCATTAGTACTAGAACGGTGAGGACGCTTCCCCAACCTAGAGCAAAAACACTGGCAATTGATAAATCTGCCGCTAGTAGGATAAACAAAACCGAATTAGATAGAAGGCTCAGCTGCTCGTTGAAGTGACGCAGCAACGGCTCGGAGGGCAGGTAAGCAGCTCTTAAAACTATGCCCATGACAACGACAACCACCAAACCCGATTCGCCGCGTATTACCTGTGCCAGACTAAACAAACCCCAAACGCTAGCTAAAACAACCAAATTTTTCAACTCTGGCGATAGAAAACTGTCCTGTCTGAGAATCAGGCTGAGCAACCAGCCTCCAGCTGCACCAATTGCTCCACCTATGCCTAAACGGACGAGCAAACTTTCAATTGAGACGAGTAACTCTACGTCTCCGCTTAAAACTAAGTGAAGTACGATCGCTGCTAAAATTGCACCAATCGGATCGATAAAAACACCTTCCCCTTCCAAAAGTGTCGATACCTGTCGGTCTACACCCACCTGTTTGAGCAGTGGTTGAACTACTGTTGGACCCGTGACCACTACTAACGAGGCATAAAGAAAAGCAATTGACCAGGGGAATTCGCTCAGCCAGTGGGCAGCGATCGCGCTACCAATTAGGGTAATTAGTACTCCTATGGTGATGAGATTACGCAGGCTACTAGAAACTTCTCCTAACTCTCGTAGCTGTAGATTTAAACCACCTTCAAACAAAATCAGTGCCACTAACATTGACACTAGTACTTCTAGACCGTTACCTAATAACGATGGATGTAAAAAACCAAAGCCGTCCGATCCCAGAAGAATCCCAAACAAGAGTAGGAAGACAATACTGGGAATTTGAAGATAGCTAGCTAATACTTGAGCAGAGATACCAGCGACAACAGTTTCACTTAGCAAAACAGTAGTTTTTAAGGATTCTTCCATAGAAATTCGTGTCAGTTACGAACAGTCAGAAGAATTCGGAATGCAATAATTCATAATTCGTAATTGTTACCTCACCGCTTCTGTCATGTGCTTGTCAGAACGATCTTAAATGCGAGTCTCAATTTTCTGCAAACTACGTGCTGTTAGCCAGTCAGAGCCAAGCCCAATGCTGAATTTCAAACTTTTAACTTTTGACTTTTGACTTTTGACTTGCTTACTAATTCAATGGTTGAGTTTGTGCCTGATAGTTAGATTCATTTAATCCTGCACCACGATTTGCTTGTTGGGAGTTGATAATTTTTTCCAGTCTGGCAATGCGATCGCCTGTTGCAGGGTGGGTACTTAGAAATGTAGGAACCGATCGCTGGCTGCGTAACTTTTCTAGAAAGTTAATCATGGCAACCTGGGCATAACCAGCTTTTCCTAAAGTTTGTACGCCTCTTGCATCGGCTTGGAATTCATCAGAGCGGCTATTGGGACGGCGCAAAGCTAGTTCTACACCTAATTGTACTGCCGTACTCTCATCTAGACCAGCAGCAGAAGCCAGACCGCGAGCGATCGCAGTTTCTCGCATCTGTTCGATTAAATGTCGTTCGGCGATGTGACCGATTTCGTGTGCTAATACACCCGCTAGTTGTGCTTCGTTATCTGCGGCTTTGAGTAAGCCCGTGGTGACATAAACGTAGCCGCCAGCAGTAGCAAAAGCATTGATACTGTCGTCTTTGACAACTTGAAATGTATAGGGGATGTCGGGGCGAGTGCTGTTTTTTGCCAACCGCTGACCGATGCGATCGACATAGTTATTGACGCGAGTGTTGTTATAGAGTTGAAACTGTTCGCCGACGAGCTGCTGGTTAATCTGCTTGCCTAGCTGGACTTCTTCTTTATCGGAAACGTTGTAAAGTTGATAGACTTGAGCGCCGCGAATCAGCAATTCCCACAAAGGAGCGGCTGGCGTGGGTTGAGGCGCACCGACAACGACACCAATTGCTACTGAAGAGGTAATTAATGGATAAAACCAAGGGCGGCGGGAACGAGGAATGTTAGACATAATTCGATTGGTGCTTGAGCGATCGCGCGTCAAGCTTGAGAAACAAGGTTAATTACAGCTTGAACTAAAAAAGTGGAAAAGTCGGGGACGATTGCCGTTCTTCAATTCTGTTATACAAATCTCTGTTATACAAATATTGTTGAGCCAGCTTTCCTCTTGCATTGGCTCGCTCACTAGCGACTGATTAAATCTATTCATAAATCTAACTGGATGCTTTCAGGTTTTTCGTGATTTATCGCTTGCGCCAACGATTGAAATCCGCTTGGGGTTGAGCCTTTTCCTCCGTACTGGAGTGTTTAAGGCACTTTCTAGATGAAAAGCTATCGTTGTATTAATTAGCTATGTAGGACGCTTTTTTCAGACAGCACTTGCCAATAAAGATGTCCCGACATTTTGGAGATTTTTATTCATCTACGCTGCCGTTTTTGTTATGGGTACGGCAATTGTAGTCATTTACCACTACATGCAACAAAAGCTAGGGCTTTACCGGCGGAGATGGTTGACAAATAATTTTTTAGATAAATATTTTCACCAGCGGTCTTATTATCATCTCAATTCAGATAAGAAAATAGACAACCCAGACCAGCGAATTTCCCAGGATATTAATTCATTTACCAGCACTTTGTTATCTTTTCTGTTACTCTTACTAAGTTCGATTATCGATTTAATTGCATTTACAGGGATTCTTTGGTCAATTTCTGTGCCGCTAACACTCGTTCTGATTGCTTACGCTATTTTTGGTACTATTGTAACAGTTTTGTTTGGCAAACGATTGGTCGGGCTAAACTTCAATCAAGTCAGACGAGAAGCTAACTTTCGCTACGGCTTAGTTCACGTTCGTAATAACGCTGAATCAATTGCTTTTTATCGCGGAAAACAGCAAGAATCATTTCAGGTGAGAGAGCGTTTTCAAGAGGCGTTGGAAACTTTAATCTATTAATTGGATGTCAGCGAAATCTCGGTTTCTTTACTCAAGGATTCCAGTATCTTGTGGTCATTTTACCCACGCTAATTGTAGCTCCGCTCTACTTTGCGGGTAGAATCAAATTTGGCGCGATCGCTCAGGCTAATTTTGCGTTCGGTCAAGTCTTAGCAGCACTAGCAATAGTTGTCACTCAGTTTCAAGAATAAGTGCTTTTGCTGCTGGAATAAATCGTTTAGCAGCCTTTAAACAAGCATTGGAACACCAAATGCAGAAGCCAAACTCGAAGCAACTGTAATTAATACAAAAATAGATTCTTATATTGCTACAGATCGTCTCACTTTATTCACGCCAAACTACCAGCAGAATTTAGTTAAAGACCTCTCATTTAAAATGAAACCAAATGAAGGTTTACTAATTGTAAGACCGAGTGGCGTTGGCAAGAGTTCAATTTTACGGGCGATCGCGGGACTGTGGAATACTGGGACAGGTACGATCGTTCGTCCTCAGTCAGAGGAAATGCTATTTTTACCCCAGCGTCCCTATATGATTTTGGGTTCGCTACGCGACCAATTATTGTATCCTCATACCGACAAGGATATTGACAGCGATCGACTGCATCAAGTTTTGCAACAAGTGAATTTGACAGACCTATCCAAGCGATTCGGTGGTCTTGATGTCGAGTTAGACTGGGCTAACGCTTTATCTTTAGGAGAACAACAACGCTAAGCATTTGCATGACTGCTGTTAACGCAACCCAAATATGCAATTCTAGATGAAGCAACGAGTGCGTTGGATCTGAAAAATGAAGCACACCTTTATCGACAACTACAAGGAATTGTCACAATGTTTATTAGCGTCGGGCATCGCAGCAGCTTAGTTAAGTATCATCAACAAGTTCTAGAGCTAGATGGTAACTCCGGCTGGCAACTCTTTCCAGTTCAAAACTATATCGAGCGACAAGACGAACGCTCAGAAGATCTTTTTGACGAAGGCTTCAGTGACGTTTAGAGAGATTGAGCAATAGTTCCTACCGCATCAGCTCTTTCATCACTCGGATCTCCCGCTTCTGGGTGGCGACAATCTCCCCGCATAACTGCTCGATGCGTTGGTCTGTAATTGCAGCCTGTTGACACACGAGAATTGCAGCAGCATGATGTGGAATCATCGAGCGCAAAAACTGCTGGTTTCCTACTCCCGCTTGCGTTCGGACGAGCATCCAGAATAGCCCGATTAGTGCCGTTCCCACAACAAGAAGCACGACGTTCAGCCGCTTGTTTTGATACATCGATCCCATCACGGTAAGCATGATGATGGACATCGGCGCTACCATGAGTCCTGCCATATATATCTGGTTGAGACTGAAAAACAGATTGCTCCACTCATTAACCCGCGAAAGCATGACGATCGCCATGACAATATAAGAGATTAACAGCGCGACCAGTAAACGGATATATGGCTTCATGGCAGATTTAGATTTCATCTTGAATTTTTGCAGTGAGGTAAGAGAGTCGGTAGGTACAGATAATATTCTCAGCAGCAAAATTGTCTATTAAGCCAGCTTGGCGCGGCGCAACAGCACGGCATTAATTGCCACAATTACCGTAGACAGACTCATCAATAACGCACCTATGGCAGGAGATAACAGAATTCCCCAAGCATACGCAACTCCAGCAGCCAGAGGAATTGCAATGACGTTGTATCCCGTTGCCCAGAAAAGGTTTTGAATCATCTTGCTATAAGTCTTCTGTGCCAAATTTAAAGCTTTGACGGCATCGAGCGGATCGTCTTCAATCAGGACTAAATCTGCCGATTCAATTGCGACATTCGTTCCCGCACCGATCGCAATCCCGATATTTGCCTCCAAAAGAGCAGCCGCATCGTTAATGCCATCCCCCACAAACGCAGTTGCTCCTTCTCGTTTCAACTGGCTGATAATTTTGACTTTATCTTCCGGTAAAACGCGGGCATAGTAGCGATCGATGCCTAAATCTTGAGCCACTGTCTTAGCGACAGCTTGGGCATCACCCGTAATCATCACGACTTGAATGTTCTTGGCGTGTAATTGATTCACAGCTTCCCGCGCCCGTTCTCTGACTCGATCTGCCATCGAAATGACGGCAATAGCTTGGCGATCGTCCATCAACACGACCGCACTCTCACCCCGCTCGTCTGCTTTTGCTAATCCCGCTTGCAGAGATGCAGAAATGGGCAATTTTTGTTCCGATACCCATTCCGGTCGTCCAATTCGGTAAATTTGACCGCGAATCTTGCCCTCGACTCCCCTACCCGTCACCGTTTTGAAGTCAGACATCTGCGGTAACTCCAGGCTTTGTTGTTGGGTGGCTGTGACTACGGCTTTAGCTAAGGAATGTTCGGAAGGAGTTTCTAAAGCAGCCGCGATCGCCAGTGCTTGTCTTTCATCAATGGAATCAGCGTAAACCCTCTGCACGCCAAACCGACCTTCGGTAAGGGTTCCAGTCTTATCGAATGCCATTGTTTTTATTTCTTTTGCCCGTTCCAGCGCATCGCGATTGCGTACCAAGATGCCGTTTTTGGCGGCTAGACCTGTAGAATTGGCAATCACCAGGGGAATCGCTAACCCCAAAGCGTGAGGACAGGTAATTACAAGTACGGTGACGCTGCGATTGATGGCAAATAGTAGATCGCTCAGCCACAGCCAAACGACAAACGTAATCGTACCAGCAGCGATCGCGATTAACGTTAACCAATATGCAGTGCGATCGGCTAATACTTGATAGCGGCTTCTCGATCCTTGCGCTTCCTCTACCAAGCGCATAATTTGACTAATTGTGGTTTCGCCACCAATACGGGTGACTTTGACTTGCACCGAACCTTCGCCGTTAACCGAACCAGCGACCACTTCATCGCCTTGTTGCTTGGGGACGGGACGAGACTCACCCGTAAGAAATGACTCGTCCACGCTCGTATCTCCTTCAATCACCACGCCATCGTTGGGGATCTGTTCCCCTGGACGGATCAGGATGATATCTTCTACAGCAATTTCACTCACAGGCACATCTTCAATTTTGCTGCCTTGCAATCGATGTGCTTGCGTTGGTACGAGTTCGGCTAAATTCTCTAAGGCGCGGCTGGCTCCTGCTACAGAAGCCATCTCAATCCAGTGTCCCAGCAGCATGATATCTACTAGTGTTGCCAGTTCCCAGTAAAAAGGCATTCCAGGCAGACCGAGAGAAACTGCAATGCTGTAAACGAAAGCTACAGTAATCGCCAGCGCGATCAGCGTCATCATACCAATTTTGCTGTGCAGTTCGCTCCAGGCTCCGCGCAGGAACACCCAGCCGCCATAGAAGTAGATGACGATGCCGAGAATGGGACTAATCCAGTTGGAACCAGGGAAAGCGATCGCTTCGTATCCCAGCCACTCTTGCAATTGTGCAGAGAAATAAAGGATAGGTATGGTAAGGGCTAAGCAGATAAAGAACCGTCGCTTGAAAATTGCCGGATCGTGATGTCCGGCGTGTCCCCCATGTCCAGAGTGTCCGGCGTGTCCGTGATGGGGAGTGTCTGTATGTTGCTCGTGCTGGTGGTGAGCGTGATGTGGATTATGCTCGTCGTGATGCGATCGCTCTTGGTGCTGCGCCTGTCCCCTACCATCTCCTTTCATCTGGCTGACCCCACTAATAATTACTAATTCGTAATTCGTAATTCGTAATTATTGCTCCTTAATTACGAATTACGAACTATTAATTACGAATCGATTGAATTAAGCTCTTGCTGCGGCAATACCTGAAATTTTTCGATATTCTTCCACGGCTTGACGGCAAGCTTTAGCACAGTTCTGGCAGTGTGGGTTATCGTGCTGCTCGCATTCACTGGCGCAGGCTTCGCAGATATCTATGCAGGCACGAACGACATTCGGAATGAAGCGGGAACTGCGACTCATAAAACCTGCGATCGTCCAACAGATTTGAGCGCAGTCGCGGCACAGCCGAGCGCATTCTGGCATCGAACCCAAACATTCATCGGCGCAGTGTTCGCATTCATAAGCGCAGTGAATCGCAGCGTCAATACTAGTTTGATATTGTTGATGAGGCATAATATTTCTCCTTTTAAACGCTTACTTTGCGACTATATAAATTTCATATGCTCTACATCTCTATCTGACGAAGTAACATTAGTTTCTGTCAGATGAAGGACGGGTATTTCATCGTAATTTCATTTCTTTGTGCTGCGACGACTAACTGTGTTAAATATCACATTTCAACTTAGTTCGTGAAATTCAGGTGAGGAGATATTTCTTGAGAAATCTGTACTAAAACTAGATCGAACCAATTCAACCCATAAAATTCAAGCAGCAGGCGAGCAATGCCTACTCTCTCAAGCAATAAGCAAACAAAAAATTTTTTCAAGGCAAGATCGTTAATAAAGCTTAATTTTATTAATAGATGAATTTAAGTTGAGATAAACTAACAGAAGATAGGATCTACCATTGGAGGTAATTGTAGATATATCGTGCGCTTAGATCGAATTTTTGCCTTAGTCATAATTGTTATTTGCTTGCTGGCAGCACTAGGCAATTGGTTGGGCGGTCGCACTCCTAGAGCTGAAACTGCCATGTCTCCAGGCGGAAGAGGTAGCACAGCTAATGTTGCTCTAATAGAAATTTACGGCACAATTAGCGATCGCCCCACAACTCCTTTCGGTAGCGTTGATAATTCTAATTCTAATGCCATTATTAAATCGATTCGGCAAGCTCGTAAGGACGGAGTAAAAGCAATTTTATTGCACATTAATAGCCCTGGTGGTACTGCTGCTGCTTCCCAGGCTATTTACAACGAACTGATGCGAGTCCGCCAAGAAACGCCAATTCAAATTGTTGCCAGTTTTGGCGATGTTGCCGCTTCAGGAGGATATTACGTCGCGAGTGCGGCTCATCATATTGTCGCTAACCCCGCTACTACGACAGGTTCAATTGGAGTGATTATTCGCACTCAAAATTTATCTCCTTTACTAAATAAAATTGGGGTTGAAACAGGTAATATCAAAAGCGGTCAGTACAAAGATATTCTCTCGCCATTTCGAGATCTTTCAACTGGAGAACAGACTATTTTACAAGGAATTGTGAGCGAATCCTATCAACAATTTCTCAATGCCATAGTCGCAGGTCGTAACATTTCGTTAGAACAACTAAAACCACTAGCAGATGGGCGGATATTTACAGGCGCTCAAGCACAACAAGTTAAGTTAGTCGATTCCTTGGGAAATACCCACGATGCTTTGATAAAAGCAGCCCAACTAGCAAAAATTTCTGGGGAACCGAGCGTGCGTAACTATTCTTCTCCTGGCTGGCGCGATTCTTTAGGCATCTTTTTATCAACTTCCTTAGAACAGTTTCTTCCCAGTTATCGAGAATTTCAAATTGCTCGTTGGCATAAAATTCCACTAGCTTTATGGGAATAGGCGATGCTCAATTCTCTCTATACCACGTTTTTTAGACCAGTGGAAATGAGATTTTCAGCTCAAGTTGCGATCGCAATTGGGTTGCTGATCGTCTTCATACTGGCATTCAATGCAGCAGGTGCGGCAGGACTGGGTGTAGGTGGAATTATCGGATTTACATTACTGTTTCTGTTTGCTGGGTTGTTGGGGTGGTTTTGGTTATCTGCGGCGGTGAATTTGCTGGCACAGTTATTTGGCGGACGAGCAGATGGACGTGCCACCACGATCGCGATCGCTACCGGTCTTTATCCCCTGATTTTTACTGCGCCAGCGATCGCGGCGAGTCGATGGTCTGACGCTTTGGGAGATTTGTTCTCTTTTCTCATCAGCATCGCCGTGTTGGTAACGCTGACAATTGCTATCCATCGCGTACACGAAATTAGTTGGTGGAAAGCGATTTTCTGTTTGGCGATCGCGATAACTGTTTCCTTTTTTGCCCTATCAGGTTTAATCCTCTGGCCCCTGATGATTATTTTAGGGATGTAATTGTTCTCCTTTTACTTCCTCTTTCCGAGCTACCGATTGTAAAGCAGGTGATATTGGCATGGCGATCGCTTCTGTCAATTCCTGCGGTGGTACTTGACGAGTGGGGGACTGCAAATATTGACCTGTTAAAATTGGTTCAACCAACTTCATTCTGTGAGTCGTACTGTAGTAGCGGTGGGTTTGCTCAATTTGAGTCCGCTCTTGCATCGACTCGTTAGCAATCTTCTTCCGCAGTTTGATAATAGCATCCATAATTGCTTCTGGACGCGGCGGACAACCAGGTAAGTAGACATCGACAGGAATCAACTTATCTACACCCTTTACTGATGTGGGAGAATCAACGCTGAACATACCGCCAGTGATGGTACAAGCGCCCATTGCAATGACGTACTTGGGATTTGGCATTTGCTCGTAAAGCCGCACTAATTGCGGAGCCATCTTAATCGTAATCGTGCCTGCGGTAATAATTAAATCGGCTTGTCGAGGACTCATGCGGGGAAATACCCCGAAGCGGTCGAAATCAAACCGCGAGCCAATCAAAGTGGCAAATTCAATAAAGCAACAGGCAGTCCCAAACATCAACGGATATAAGCTAGACATCTTTGCCCAGTTATAGAGATCGTCAACGGTTGTGAGAATGACGTTTTCTGATAACTGCTGCGTTACTTGCGGATATTCAATCGGATTTATGATTTGGAGCTTGTCTATTTCTGGTGAGGTGTTAGCTGTTGGTTGCAGACTCATAGAAAACTCCCAATATTAGACCTATTAGGTATTCGTACAAGCGGTCTGTAGAAGAGGCGTAGCGTGGCTACATCCATTCTACGTCTAGCTGACTGCCTGTGAGGCAGCGATCGCCAGCCAACAGCTATTTAGAATCGTCTCAGCCTATTTAGCTGCTCTGGGAATTGCTGACTGATAGACAGATTGAACGACGAGTACGGGCTTTTGGCTGTATTCTGCTTCTAGCTGTTTTACAAAACCCTCATCCCAATTGAAATCATATTCTCTTTCGAGGTCAGCCACGACTAAGGGACGCAGTACACCTGTTACGGCAACTGTCTGATCTTCTTTAACTGCCGTATTTGCTGTAGTGCCTGTTTTAGGATTTGCCACTAACACTAGTAAGTCGCTAGCACCAAATAGTTGGTCTTCATCCAGAGTAAAAGTAGTTGGACTGAGTATTTCCTCAACTTCACCCGTTACAGCCAGGGTTCTGCCGTAGTACTGTTTTGGATTTGAAGTAATTTCCCCTGGTTCGGGTGCGGGAGCGATCGACTGAGCAATAATTGCTGGTTTGCCCTCGTATTCTACATATAGATTTGGCTCCAAATCCAGAAAATCGTAGTCTCGATTGACATCAGCTACTACAAATTGACGCACCTCACCTGTGACTTGAACTTCCGTATCGTCAGTAGGAAGAGCTAAAGGTTGCCCTGAAGCATTGACCACCAGAATTGTCTCATTGCCAAAAAATTCTTCGTCGCTAATTGTGAAGGTGTTATTACCAACTTTTCTCACGGGTTCGCTTCTTACCGTGACAGTTTTACCGATGAGTTGCTTCGTGTTGTCGGTCACTTCCTCGGTAGTCACGTTTCCTGTTGGAGATACAGGAGTATTCGCTTGTGGCTGTGTCGCAGTCTCTCCTGTTGGAGATGCAGGTCTGTTTGTTTCTAGTTGATTAGTACAAGCGGGAAGAACGATCGCGGCTAGTGCTAATGCGATCGCGCCTTTGGTATTCCATAACTTATTTAACATTGAAAAAACCTCCTTACACCTTTTATGTAAGTTGAAAGTGAAAAATCAAACATCAGAACGTTTAGATACTGTTTTGACAGGTACGATAATTCTGAGTCAGAACCATCTAGCCTTTTTGAGAGCGAATTAGTTCAAGAAGACTTGACCATCTTTTTGAATTCTCAGAACGCCCTGGTTACTATCGCGGGGGTTCGCGTCCTCATCCAACGCCACCTCTAAAACTCCATCTTTAGATGCAGACATGGGCATGACTTGTACAAAACCATCGTCTTGGCGCACAAATGTTACAGTTACGGGTACAGGCAGATTTTGCAGTACAGTTTCTTCTCCGCCTGGTAAAACTCGGCGTTGTGTATACCCAACTGCCTCATAAGTAACGATCGCATTGGTATTATTTTTCAGTCTGACGCTGACGTTGCCATCCATCGGCATAACTTTAGCAACTGCTTGAGAGCGGTTCTCTGGTAAAGGTGGCGTGACAGGTGGGTTTGTTCGATCGCGCATTCTTGGGGAGTAGTAAGGATCTGCTGATGTAGCACTAGGACGGGCTGCTTCAGGTGTACCTTGTCCTTGCACTATTCTAGTTGCGGCATTAGGCGGACACCCTTCAGGAGACAAGCGCGTACTATTGAAAGGTTCTTCGTAGTAAATCCGAGGACAAGGATTGAGTACTTGAGAAGACTGTGCTGATGCCACTAGAGGAATTGCTGGTATACCGAGTAGTAAGCCACCAAAAACGGTTCCTACTATCCCAACTTTTTGAGGTTGAATTCTATTTTTGTTATGCATTTGTAACTCCAATTAAAAGTGTTTTGGTTAGATTCAAGCAGTTTGCATTAGCTACAAGAGGCGATCGCGCCTGCTACTTTTTGACAAAACAACTCATGACGGTTCGTTTAAAGTTGCAGTAGTATTTAATACCATTGGATCGATTGGCGCGATCGGTGCTGGTTGAATTGAATGATTGTTATTTGCAGGACGATAAGCATTGCTGACGCGAGCTTCATAATCGCGATCTAGTTTCAAATCGTCATTAAATTCAGGTAGATTCTCTGCTTGTTCTTTTGTTAAACTTTCAGTATCTACTCTTCTTTCTACAGCACTAACTCGCGCTCTTTCTATGGGGAGTAAAACTTCTTTCCCAAAAATCCAAAAACCAAGATCGACAATCAGATATCGAAACTTTCCCGTGTCTTCATCCACTAAAATATCTTTGACTGTGCCAACTTTTTCGTTTTCGTTTGCATATACAGTAAATCCAATAACAGCACTATCTCTCATTCTATTTATCATCTGCGGATAGATCTCTTTCAGTTTTAGTAAAGCCATTTTTTTAATTAGCGTTCCGTTTCAGCGAGCAAAAAGATTGTATGTAGATAAGAGGATCGGACTCACTCAAGTAAAGAAGCCAGCCATAGAGATTATTTGTTTGCGATCGCATCTGACTATCCCAGGCAGTAAAGAGAAAAAGTTGAGCGCTCAACTGGGGGTGTAAGTTCAATTGTTTGAACTGGTGTAGAGTTCGATCGTTTCCGTTTCGACCGAATCTATTTTCAGATTAGATTCAAATAGTGGAAAACTCGTGGAGAAACCTAATTTCTCCACCATTTGCTACTTAAGATAGACTTT
>ERZ1066120.1402-NODE-1402-length-15147-cov-41.447853_pt1 | contig 15147 bp, 14 predicted proteins | sample MGYA00382767_ERZ1066120 | MGnify/ENA primary metagenome ERZ1066120 (study PRJEB33369, sample SAMEA5778350) | biofilm metagenome | biome: Industrial cooling water; feature: Water cooling tower basin; material: Biofilm | place: United Arab Emirates | collected...
TAACTTTGACTAACGGTTCAGGAGTTCACGCTATACCTATTGCAGAATTTGTGCTCTTGCCTTTTTCTGTAATAACGATTCTACGTAATTCAATCGCATTATCTACATTAGTCAGACCAGCTAAAATAACATAGCCAACTTTTGTTTCCTTTTGCACAATTAGATGAAGACTATCAGGAGTATTAATTGCTTGTAAATGTTTTTCGCGTGACCAGGTAATTATGTACTGACGGTTTTCCTCATTGTTTTCAGCACTTAGAATATAATCAAGATCAACTTCTTCAGTTTGGCGTAGACGAAGAACCATTATTTTTACTTAATGATTAGAATTATTCGTTTGTAGAGATTTGCGAAGCGTTGTAAATGCGAGAATACCTACAACAGTCAAATAAATACGTTGTAGCCATGAATTACTCAAGCTCAGGCTAATATTTCCTCCAACAATTCCACCGATAAACATAGCTATACCAAGAATTATACCTAGTTTATAATCAACAACGCCCTGTGTTATAAAGATTTTTTCAACTTCCTTTTATTCAACGGTTTTTATTTTCCTTTCAAACGTCAATTTACTGCTTACGCTGTTGAGTAAAAAATTATATACAGGTTTTCTAATTTTTAAAAGTACGTTCAGACATAGTTTGGGTTGAGGAACGTTCAGCTAGTGTGCCGAAGACAAAACCCAACAAAATCAGGTAAATGTTGGGTATCGAGGCGCCTCCACCCAACCTACAGATTCTCAAAACCTACGCAGTATTGGAAAGATTCTTAATTACCTATCCGTTACATCCGTTATATCCGTTGCTAGTTAACGCGCTCTAAAGTCACCTTCTATGTACTAAAGCTGTACAAAAACAAACTATCTATACATGTCAACTCTGGTAAAATAGCGGTTTTTTTGCGAATAACACGTAAATAATTCAACAAATAGGTATTAATATTTACATTTAATAGCATTTTACTGGGGGATATAGTAAACAAACCCCAGTAAAAAAGAAGATAAAATTATAACCACCAGTAAAACAGCCCCAGTAATTAAAATAAATACTAACAGCATCTTAGAGATTCTACCCTTCGGGAAAACTACCCTGCGGGAAAACTACCCTGCGGGAAAACTTCGTTTACGTTTACGTTTACGTTTACGTTTACGCTTCGCTCAACTCAGAATGACATTTCTCACCCGTTTTCACTATACTCTCTTATCTCTGTGCCCTCTGTGTCTCTGTGGTAAATAAATATACTTAAATCTTAAGACAAGCGCGGGTAGCAAAGTATCAATATATTTAGATTATCAAACAATTAGTATTTCATAAACTTAGATAATCATATACTTTAGTTACAAAGGGCTTGAACTTTCACCAAGGGTTGTGCAATACTACTATGTAAATCACCATAAAATTGGTCGATAAACAGTATTTTACATAGCCAGCGTAGATATTAGATATCAAAATATTAAGCTTTTTAGCTAAGGGGTGAGGCTTGTGGGCATAAATCAATTAATTTTAGAACAACAATCTAATAATGCTTCTGACTTAGATTTACAAGCGGATATTCTAGTTATTGGTGGTGGTCCAGCAGGAGCATGGGCAGCTTTAAGTGCGGCTTCTTCTGGAGCTAAAGTAGTTTTGGTAGATAAAGGCTACTGCGGCGCCAGTGGTTCAACGGCTGCGGCTGGTACTACTGTATGGTTTGAACCTTCAGGAGAACAACGCGCGCAAGAAATAGCCAAGCGGCAAAGGGTAGGAGGGTTTTTATCAGAACTTTCTTGGATGGAAAGAGTTTTGGAGCAAACTCATACAAATTTGTATCAGTTAGGAAATTGGGGTTATCCTTTTTCATTAGACCAGCAAGGTCAACCTTATTATCCTTCACTCCATCAAGGCGCCGAGTATATGCGTCTGATGCGTAAGCAAATTAAAAAAGCTGGTGTGCAAATTCTCGACCATTGTCCAGCTTTAGAATTATTAGTAGACTTAGAAGGTGCAGTTGCTGGAGCTTGTGGAATTAGGCGCCAAAATGGTGGAAGATGGCGAGTAAAAGCAGCATCTGTAATTATTGCTACTGGTGGTTGTGCTTTTTTGAGCAAAGCTTTAGGTTGTAACGTCCTAACTGGGGATGGTTATTTAATGGCAGCAGAAGCTGGGGTTGCAATGTCGGGTATGGAATTTTCTAATATCTACGGACTAACTCCGGCATGGTCATCTGTGACAAAAGGCGCCTATTATCGTTGGGCAACATTTACCTATGAAGATGGAACTGAAATTGAAAACGCGACTTTCGGGAAACGCTCTACTATCGCCAAAGTACTATTAACTCAACCTGTATATTGCAGCTTGCACAAAACTCCCGAAGAAGTAAGAACATGGATGCGAACTATCCAACACAATTTCTTCTTGCCTTTTGAACGCACTGGTATTGACCCATTTACCCAACGCTTTCCTGTAACATTACGTTTAGAAGGAACCGTTCGAGGTACTGGTGGAATTCATATTATAGATAACTCCTGCGCGACTTCAGTCCCTGGACTTTATGCAGTTGGAGATGCAGCAACACGAGAATTTGTAGCAGGCGCCAGCAGTGGAGGTGGTAGTATAAATGCAGCTTGGGCAATGTCTTCTGGATATTGGGCAGGTTTAGATGCGGCGAAATATGCTTTATCACTTGGAAATAAAGTAAATGAACGAGAAGTTCAAGGAGTTGGCAAAGCAGGAATTTGGTCGGATAGTAATTTTGCTCCCCAAGAAGTTATCGGCGCCGTTCAAGCTGAAGTTTTGCCTTATGACCGTAATTTATTCCGCACAGAACATAATTTAAAAGATTCTCTCAAACGCTTAGATAATTTGTGGCATTCTGTTAAATATAGTGGCGCCGCAAGTGAAGACCAAGCATTGCAAGCACGGGAAGCGGCGGCGATGGTTGCAACATCTCGATGGATGTATAATTCTGCACTTACACGTACAGAAAGCCGTGGTATGCATAAACGCCAAGATTACAAAGAACTTGACCCAAATCAGCAATATAAGCTACTTAGTGGTGGCTTAGATACAGTTTGGGTAAAACCTGAGCAGCACTTTATAAATAAGGAGTTAGTGACACTGTGATTGAATTAGTAAGTGAATCTCGCTGTATAGAATGTAATCTTTGCGTCACCGCCTGCCCTACAAATGTTTTCGATAAAGTACCAGGAAAGGCGCCTATAATCGCACGTAAAAGTGATTGCCAAACTTGTTTCATGTGCGAATTATATTGTCCAGTAGATGCATTATATGTAGCTCCCCAAACTGATGAAGTAGTCGAAGTAGACGAACAAACTTTAATCAAAAATGGTTTACTTGGCAGCTATCGAGAAGATATCGGTTGGGGCAAAGGAAGAACACCTGGCGCCTCTAAAGAAATGTCCGCATATTATTTCCCATTATTAAGCAATAGAAATTTACCTAAAACTTCATCTAATTAAATGAATAACCAATCAATAGACCTAAAATTAACTGCCGATGTCTTAATTATTGGTGGTGGGCCAGCAGGAACTTGGGCAGCATTAAGTGCAGCTACTAGTGGAGCAAAAGTAATTTTAGTAGACAAAGGTTACTGTGGCACAAGTGGCGCCGCAGCAGCTTCGGGAAATGGTGTTTGGTATGTGCCTCCTGACCCAGAACAACGGGAAACTGCAATGGCTAGTCGTGAAGCAATGGGAGGATTTCTTGCTGACCGTAACTGGATGACGCGCGTACTAGATAGAACCTATGATAATATTCAATCTCTAATAAATTGGAACTATAACTTTCATACAGACCACAATGGGCAAGTAGTTTATCGCTCTTTGCAAGGGCCAGACTACATGCGCTTCATGCGACAAAAGATTAAAAAAGCGGGTGTCAAAATTTTAGATAACAGTCCCGCTTTAGAATTGCTAGTAGATTTAGAAGGGGTTGTTGCTGGAGCAGCAGGTATTAACCGTCAATCTAACTCACGTTGGCAAGTCCGCTCTGGGTCTGTAGTAATTGCAACAGGTGGTTGTGCTTTTTTGAGTAAAGCCCTAGGTTGTAATGTATTAACAGGCGATGGGTTGCTGATGGCAGCAGAAGTAGGCGCCGATTTTTCTGGTATGGAATTTTCTAATGCTTATGCTATTTCTCCTGCCTGGTCTTCTGTCACCAAAACTCGTTTTTACGATTGGGCATCTTTTACATACGAAGATGGTACGGTAATTGAAGGCGCCGGCTCTAAACGTGGTCGCTCTGTAATTGCCAAAACTTTACTAACGCAACCAGTATACGCGCGTCTCGACCAAGGTGTAGATGAAGAAACGAAAGTATGGATGCGCGCGTCTCAACCAAATTTCTTTGTTGTGTTTGACCGCGCGGGAATAGACCCATTTACACAAAGATTCCCTGTTACACTACGTTTGGAAGGAACAGTACGCGGTACGGGTGGAATTCGGATTACAGATTATACTTGCGCCAGCTCCGTTCCTGGTTTATATGCTGCTGGAGATGCTGCAACTAGAGAATTAATCTGTGGAGGATTTACAGGTGGAGGTAGCCACAATGCAGCCTGGGCAATGTCTTCCGGTTATTGGTCAGGTCAATCAGCTGCTGCCTATGCACTTAGTTTAGGAGATACATCGCAACGTCCAGTACAAGGAGTTGGAAAAGTTGGATTATCCTATACAGGAAATCAAACTTTATTCCCAGAAGAAATAATTACCGCAACCCAAGCAGAAGTTTTCCCTTATGACCGCAACTTATTCCGCACAGCAACAGGTTTAAATGAATCTCTAGAAAGACTAAATAAGCTTTGGCAAGAGATTCGTAACAGTAAAATAACCACAGATAATCAAATTGTGCGCGCGCGTGAAGCTGCGGCAATGTTAGCAACTGCTCGTTGGATGTACAGCAGTGGTATACAGCGTCAAGAAACCAGAGGAATGCACAAACGCGAAGATTTTCCTCTTCTTGACCCTAACCAACAACACCGTTTAATTAGCGGTGGTTTAGACACAATATGGGTAAAACCAGAGCAAGCTATTGTCAACCGGGAATTGGTTAGCGTGTAATTTGAACCGTAGGTTGGGTGGAGGAACGGAACCCAACCCAACCCACAAATTATTTAGAGAACTCCACCAAAAAAATGCCCTTTGGTCATTCTGAACGCAGTGAAGAATCTCGTGAAGATGCTTCTTTGTGAGAAAACTACGTTTACATTTTGCTTAAAGATGCTTCGTTCCTCAGCATGACACCACAGGATCATTCATTTTTTGGCTTACTCTTAACATAAATAGGAGATTATCATGACTATTGCACTAGAACGTCCTAAGAAAAAAACACGTTCAGCAGAAATTCGTGAACAACTTGGATATCCCATCATTGATACTGATGTACATACCCAAGAATTTCCCCCAGCATTTTTAGACTATCTAGAGCAAGTCGCAGGCGCCGCAATTGTAGAAAAGTTTCAAGAACACTTACCAGGTTCATCGCGTTCAAAATGGTTTAGTCAGACTTGGGAAGAACGACGAGCTTATAGAACAACACGTCCTCCTTTCTGGACTCGTCCTACTAACGATGCTTTAAATTTAGCAACTATTAGCTTACCTAAGTTACTCCATGAAAGACTCCAAGAAGCAGGTACAGACTTTGCTGTTGTGTACCCCAACTTAGCAACAATGGCGCCGCATATCGGTCATCCAGATATGCGACGTGCTGTATGTCGTGCGGCTAATACATACCATGCTGAAATTTTCCGTCCTTATGCTGACCGCTTAACACCAATTGCTTCTATTCCAATGCATACTCCTACTGAAGCCATAGAAGAATTGGAATATGCAGTCAAAGTACTAGGACTAAAAGCAATTCAAATACCCGGTCATATCCGGCGCCCAATTCCTGCTTTCGAGAAGTATGGTGAGGAAGTCGCGAACGAAGCAATTTGGATTGATACATTTGGTTTAGATAGTAAATACGACTATGACCCCTTCTGGGCAAAATGTGTAGAACTCAAAGTTGTACCTACCACTCACTCCAGTGGTATGGGTTGGATAAATCGCCGCTCAATTTCCAACTATCAATATAATCATATTGGTCACTTTGCCTCTGCTGGTGAAGCATTGTGCAAATCACTATTTTTCGGTGGAGTTACTCATCGTTTTCCCACATTAAAATTTGCTTTCTTAGAAGGTGGTTCTGCATGGGGCGCCAGTTTGTATGCTGATCTAGTATGGCACTGGTATACACGCAATGAAGACCATATGTTAGAACATAACGACCCTAGCAAAATTAATCGTGAAGAACTTTTAGAATACTATGTTCGATATGGTGGTGAACAAGTCAACGGTCGCTTAGACCAGTTAGGAAGTGGTTTAGGATTCCATGCCAACTTGTTATCTCCTTCAGACCCAGGTGAACAAGATGAATTTGCCCTGGCAGGAGTTAAAACTCCAGAAGACGTGCGCGCGCGCTTTTTAAATCATTTCTACTTTGGCACAGAATCAGATGATACCCGTGTTGCTCATGCATTTAACCGCAAAGCAAACCCTTATGGCGACCGCGTAAAAGCATTCTTAGGTTCAGACTCAGGTCATTGGGATGTTCCAGATATTACCGCCGTCACCGCAAATTCCTACTCATTTGTTGAACGTGGCATATTGAGCGAAGAAGACCTGCGCTACTTCTTATCTATTCATCCAATGGAGTTATACACCAGTCTCAACCGTGACTTCTTCAAAGGTACATCAGTAGAAAAAGCAGCCGAGGAATATTTCACTAATAATAAAAATTAGAAAATACTCTTGTGGAGCGGGCATCCCTGCCCGCCCCTTATATAAACATGCATAAACAGGCAAGGATGCCTGTTCCACAAGATTGTTCCACAATATTCAAGGTAAACAACAATGACCATTGCATTAGAACGTCCAGCCCAAAAAAGCAAATCTGCTCAAATTCGTGAACAACTAGGTTATCCCATTATTGATACTGATGTACACACCCAAGAATTTGAACCAGCAGTATTAGATTATTTAGAGCAAGTTGCAGGAAGCGCAATAGTCGAGCGCTTCAAAGAACATTTACCAGGCGCCTCACGTTTCAAATGGTATAAACAAACATGGGAAGAACGTTTTGCGTATCGTACCAACCGTCCTAACTGGTGGGGGCGCCCAACAAAAAACACTTTGAATTTAGCTACTATTAGTTTGCCCAAGTTACTTCATGAAAGACTTCAAGAAGCAGGTACAGATTTTGCCGTCGTGTATCCAAACTTGGCAACAATGGCGCCCAACATTGGTAATGAAGAAATGCGACGGGCAGTATGTCGCGCGCTAAATATCTACCATGCTGATATATTCCGTCCTTATGCTGACCGTTTAACACCAATTGCGGCAATTCCAATGCATACTCCTACTGAAGCAATAGAAGAATTGGAATATGCAGTAAATGTACTAGGGTTAAAAGCAATTCAGATACCTGGTTATGTTCGGCGCCCAATTCCTGCTTTTGAAAAGTATGGTAGAGAAGTAGCAAACGAGGTAGTTTGGATTGATAACTTTGGCATAGACAGCGAATATGATTATGACCCATTCTGGGCGAAGTGCGTAGAACTCAAAGTAGTTCCTACCACCCACGCATCAAGTCAAGGTTGGACAACTCAACGCTCAGTTACGAATGCTCAGTACAATCATATTAACCACTTTGCCTTTGCAGCAGAAGCACTTTGCAAATCTTTGTTCTTTGGTGGTGTGACTCGTCGCTTCCCCAATTTAAAATTTGCCTTTATGGAAGGTGGTTCTGCTTGGGGCGCCAGTTTGTATGCTGATATAATTTGGCATTGGGAAACCCGCAACAAAGAGCATTTATTAACTCATAACAATCCTGCCATTGTAAATAAAGAAGAACTCAAAGAGCTTTATATTCGTTATGGTGGTGAACTAGTGCATGGTCGCTTAGATCAACTTGGTGATGGTTTAGGATTCCACAGTAAACATTTTGCACCAGAAGACCCAGGAGAGCTAGATGAGTTTGCTGATGCTGGTATTGAGAAACCAGAGGATGTGCGCGACCGCTTCTTAAATCATTTCTATTTTGGTACAGAATCAGATGATACTCGCGTGTCTCAAGCTTTTAACCGCGCGGCTTTGCCTTTTGGCGACCGTGTAAAAGCTTTCTTGGGTTCTGATGCTGGTCATTGGGATGTGCCTGATATTACAAGCGTTACCGCTAATGCTTACAATATGGTAGAACGAGAGATTATTAGCGAAGAAGATTTACGCTACTTCTTATCAATTCATCCATTGGAATTGTATACAAGTCTTAATCGTGATTTCTTTAAAGGTACGGTGGTTGAGAAAAAAGCTGAAGAATATTTGATGAGTGTTGGTCGATAAATAACCCGTATTGATCCCCCAACCCCCCGCGAATTCGGGGGGCTATAAACCCTCTTGTCCCCCCCTTATTAAGGGGGGCTAGGGGGGATCAATTACAATATAGGAGTTTCAAATGGTTACAACTATTTCTAATTACGACCCAACTTTATTTCAAGGCGCCGCTTGGTACTACGCGCGTTACCGAGCAAAATATCCTCAAGCCTTATTTGATTTATTAGCTGATATCTTTAACCTTGATGGTACAGAAAGATTACTCGACCTAGGCTGTGGCGCCGGACTAGTGGCTATTCCTTTTCATAACCGCTTTGCCGAAGTGGTAGCGCTTGACCCAGATGCAGATATGCTCACTGAAGCGCAAGAGCAAGCTGTAAATGCTGGCGCCACTAATATTCGTTGGATTTATGACCGTGCAGAGTCTATTTCTGATGATTTGGGTGAGTTTAAATTAGTAACAATGGGACGTTCGTTTCATTGGATGCAGCGAGAGCTTGTATTATCCAAACTTGATTCTTTACTAAATAATGATGGCGGTATTGTTATTATTAAAACAAACGAAAATACTTGGGAGAGCCAACACCCTTGGAAACAAACTGCTATTGCCGTTGTTAAACGCTGGTTAGGTGATAGGCGCCGCACGGGTAAAGGTGGAGAAGGAGAGTGGAAAACTTTAGAAATATCTCATGAAACTGTTTTAGTAAAGTCTTCTTTTTCCAATATTACGTCCTATGAAGTTAAATTTGAGCAATCTTGGACGATTGATTCATATTTAGGCTACCTTTATTCAACCGCATTTGCTTTACCATCTTTCTTCGGCAACAACCGCGAAAAATTTGAGGTAGATTTAAAAGCTTCTTTATTAGCAGTGGAACCATCTGGACAGTTTAGTGAGGTGTTACCAGTTACAGCTTTGGTCGCTAGGAAATAAATTGATGCAAAAACTATACTATTTAAACACATGTTCCCTACACTAAATTCTGATAATTTCGCAATATTTCGTCGCTTTACACTATTTTTGGCACCAGGACTATTAACTTTAACAACTTCATTGACGTTAATTAGTTGCGCTCCTACAACCCAAAAATCAGAAACTTCATCTTCTGCTAATGCAAATGTATCAAATGCTCAAACGAGCGGTATCAAAACTAAGGTACTGCGGATGGGGTATCAGCAAGCAGGTGATTTAGTTAGAATTACAAAAGTTCTAGAAAAACGTTTAGAACCTCTGGGTGTAAAAGTCGAGTGGGCACAATTTGCCCAAGGACCCCAGCTAATGGAAGCGATGAATGTTGGTAAAATTGATTTGGGTTCTGTTGGTGAAACTCCCCCTATTTTCGCACAAGCAGCAGGTGCCAGAATAGTATACGTTGTTGGTACGCGACGTGATGAAAATAGTGGTAGAGGCAGTGCCATCGGTGTTCCACCAAATTCTCCTATTAAAAGCGTAAAAGACATAAAAGGTCAAAGAATCTTCTTTCAAAAAGCTTCTGCATCTCACTATTTTCTGCTTAGAGCTTTAGAAGATGTAGGTTTGAACAAAGACGACATTCAAAAAGTGAGTTTACCCACCGTAGAATCTAACGCTGCATTTCTACAAGGAAAAATTCCTGTGTGGGTAACTAACGACCCATACCTAGCTCTAGCAGAAAAAGAAAATAAAATTAGAGTCATCAAAACTGCTCAAGGACTAGACTCACCAGGTGGATATTATATAGGCGCCAAGCAGTTTGCAATAGATAATCCAGAATTACTACGAGTAGTGATTGAAGAAATAGATAAAATTCAACGTTGGGCAGAAGCAAATCCCAAAGACGCTGCACAGCTAATTGTACCATTTCAGAAACTACCGCTCGATATCATGGAAACGGTTATTAGGCGCCGTACTTTAGGGTTAAGACCTATTACCCCAGATTTAATCAAAGAACAGCAGAAAGTTGCAGATTACTTCTACAAAAATGGTGTAATTCCCCAATCCGTAAATATTCAAGAAGCAACGCTTACACCAGAACAATACGCTGCAATTACTCCCCCATCAATCAGTCAAAAATAGTACTTTGTTTATTACTACAAAAAGGAATCACAAATTATGCCCAGCAATTGGTACGAATGGCATGACCTCTACAATAGTGACGCAAGACTACAGCAACGACTACAAATAGTTCGCGAATATATTTGGAGTGCTATCGATGCATCTCCACCAGGAATAATTCGAGTAGTTAGTGCTTGTGCAGGTGATGGACGAGATTTATTAGGAACTTTAGCAAGTCATCCTCGTAAATCTGATGTACACGGGCGCCTCGTTGAATTAAATCCAGAACTTGCCCAACAAGGACAAGATAAAATTGAATCAGCAGGTTTGTCACAACAGCTTGAATTTGTAAATGGCGATGCTACTAACTCTTCTAGTTATATAGGCGCCGTACCAGCAGATATTATAATTGTTTGTGGTATATTTGGTAACTTAGATTCGGAATCAGAACTTAAGCGCTTAATTGGAAACCTTCCAAAACTTGCTAAAAAAGGCTCGTTTGCAATTTGGACGCGCGGTCATACTGATGGTATCGCTCACTCTGAAACTGTTCGCAAAGTCTTCCGTGAAGCCGAATTTGAAGAAGTAAATTTCCGACTCACCCTAACAGGAGATATGGGAGTAGGAATTCATCGCTATCTCGGAGAAGGACTACCTTTACCTCAAAATCAACAGCTATTTGTATTTTCTGGGGCGCCAGATAAATATAAAGCTGCTAGCACTGTGTAATATCTTCTTGTAGCCTCTTGTGGAATGGGCATCCTTGCCCGTTCAACACAAGAAGAGACAGGCGAGGACGCCTATCCTACAAACTTATCAAAAACACTTAATTTGATTTTCCATCACTGCCTAAATATTCTCGATAACCGCATATTTTATCGTCACGCACATCAAAGGAAATGGCAATACGGTTTTTGTAAGGTTGTCCCAGCATAATTCCTTCATCACGAAACTTAAAAATAACAGTTGTTTCACTGCTGGTAACTCTTTCAAGAGAAGTTAATTTGACGGTTTGACCAAATACTTCTGTAACATATTGAAAAAATTCTTTTGCTCTGTCTTTCCCAACATTTAAACCATGATATGCACCAATAGGGAACCAAAAGATAAAGTCATCTGTAAGTAGATTTAAAAATGGCGCCCAATCACTGGTTGCAAAACCATGCATTAAATTATCGAATGCTTGTTGAGCAACTTTTAATGTATTTTCCGAAGCTTGTGTCATAATAAGTTTTATTATAGTTTTTCACTTCCTTTATGAATATTCCAAAATAGAGATAGTCCTACACCACCATCAACATAGATATGTTGACCTGTAATAAAACCGCTTTCTTGAGAACACAAAAAAGCTACTAGAGGAGCGACATCATCAACCTCACCCCATCTTCCCATTGGAGTTGCGTTAGGCGGCATTTTTTCCATGTACGGAAGCGTCTTAAAAACTTTTTCCCATACCTGAGTTCTGATATAGCCTGGAGAAATTATATTGACAGTAATTCCCCTCGGAGCTAATGCTAAAGCGTAATGTTTAGCTAATGTTTCCATTGCTGCTTTCGCAGGAGCTAACATTGCATAAAAACTACTTGGGTCGTGTACTCCATGAGAAGAGATGGCTATTACTCTACCTTGAGTATCAGCCATATAACTTAATGCTTTCTCAATACTTCTAATAAATGTTTTCGGGTAAAGCTCTTGAGCTTCGTCATATTGTTCCAGAGTAAATCCTTCAGGGAGTGTGGCAAATATTGCATAGCCAGCCAAGCAGACAAACGCTGTTAATTTACCATCAAAACTTTCTTCCACTACCTGAAAAAGTGTATCAACTGTTTCCGGTTTTTTAATATCACCAGCAACAGTTACAACTTTGACATTAAACTTTTCTAATTCTGTTTTTGCCTCTAATGCAGCGTCGTGGTTGGAACTATAACCTAAAATAAGATTAAAATCGTTACTAGCGAGTCTACGCGCGATTCCTAAACCAATACCGCGAGTGCCTCCTGTTATAATTGCTACTTTCATGTTTTATTTACCTCATAATTATTACTAGTTTTAATCATGAAACGAGCGCACGTTAATTTACTCGGTGTTCTTGCATCAAAGTTAGTTTAAACACTTGATGATTTTTTAATAAATGCATGGTACGATAGCGATAATTTCCGCAGGGGCTGAGTTGAATGACTTCATACATAGATATATCTGGGGAACTCTTGTAAGTAAACCACATCAAAACAATAGAATCATCTGCCTCCCATGCATAACCTTGCAGACGTTCAGTGTCAAACCAAATCTTTTTATCTCGGTAGGTGGCTGGAAAATAATATTCTTCAAGCTTACCGTTATCCCATTGATATTTATTTACTAGTTGAAAAGCATAGGGACTATTCTCAGGAAATTGCACGCTGATATTTACGCGATGCTCGTCAACGAGATTTCCATTATTATCGATAATTTTATAATTGCCTTCCCACTCGCCTTCATGGCGAACAAGTAATGGCATTTCTTCTCTGATAGTAGACATAGATATTTTACAATGATAAATGCATTTTTCCCTATTGATTGTAAAACTCAAAGGTCAAAGACAGCTTTTATTTTAATAAAAAATAAAATTCGATATAGAACATAAGTTTTAGATTGAACTTGTGTATTATGTAGCGCCATTGGTTATGCTGATTAGATTCTCTAATTTAATGACACAGACCACTAATAGTTTATGTCATTAATTTTAGGGAGTAGAAATATTAGCAACGGATAATGAACATATATAACGAATATTTGATATTAAATAGACATCTCCGCAAAAGGAAAAATACCCCTCTCCAAACTCCTCCCCGAAGCGGAGACAGGCTTAAAACCCCCATTTCCTCGTAGGGAAGGGGGGCAGGGGGGTTAGGTCTGTGCGAAAATAATGGTTCTCTAAATCTTTTTCGGAGATGTCTAATAGCTAGGTTTTATTTGTAACGGTCTAAAACTTTTCCTAACCATGAATAAAAAAGTAGAGAGTCATGCTCACTGCAACAAATATAACAAATCTCCTAATAAGCAGAGGGTCAAGTCTACGCGCGTAGTTAGCACACAAAAAACCTCCCAACGAACCACCTACTGCCATCAAAATAGTTTGAGGCCAAGCAATAACACCTGCGATAACAAAAGGAATAATTGCAACACCATTAATACAACTTCCTAAAAATGTTTTAAAAGCATTCATCGTATGAATACTTTTTATACCAATAAATGTTAGAGTTGCTAGCATCAAAATTCCTAAGCCGGCGCCGAAAAAACCGCCATAGATAGAAATTGTCAATTGAGCAAGTACTAATCTAAAAATAGGTGGAGATTTAGAAGGTGATTTCTGTTTTTGAAGTTGAAACCAATTTTTGAGGGGTTCACTAAAAGTAAATATCAACGTTGCTAACAGTAACAAATAAGGTATTAGCTTTTTAAATACATCTGGTGAAGTGTATAATAAGGCAATAGAACCAATGATTCCACCCACTACACTAATACCACATAATAATAATAGTTCTCGTCGCTGAATTTTCAAATCACTACGATATGCTCCTGCACTAGCTAACGCTGCAACCCAAATTGCAGTATTATTTGTTGCATTAGCTGCTATTGGTTGCATACCTGTAAATATTAGCGCTGGAAACGTAATGAAACTCCCACCTCCTGCTACGGCATTTAATCCACCCGCAATAAATGCGGCGCCGAAAAGGAGTAAGCTATTCACAGTAATTAAGTTTTGCAACATTATAAGAATTTTCTGAATTTTATTATTACAAGTAAATTACATTTATCGCTTAATCTAACTGTAATTTACCAAGCTTTTTTAGAGCTAAGAACAATGAACTAATATGTAATGCTTGTAAAAATATACCATTATCAATAGATTCGATTACCTTATTTAAAGGTAGCACAAGTACATTGATTTGTTCTGTATCATCTAACTTTAAATCAGCTACAAGTTTTACATCTGTTGCTAAAAAACAATGAATAAAATTGTTATGACTTGACGGATTAGGTGATATTACTCCTGTCTCAATAAAAGTGTTGCTAGTGTATCCTGTTTCTTCCAATAACTCACGCTTTGCTGCTAAGAGTGGAGAAATATCTTCTACTTCCATACAACCACCTGGTAATTCTAAAACAGTTTTTTGAATACCGTGGCGATATTGCTCGACTAGTACAACTTCTTGATTATTAGTTAAAGCGACAACATGTACCCATGTAGAATATTCTATAACATAAAAAGGCTCAACTATTTTCCCATCAGGCATTTGACAGGTATCCGCGCGTAGTGATAGCCATTTATCTTTCACCAAATACTTAGAACTTAATATAGCCCAGTTTAATGAGTTCAATTTAATAAATCCAATAAGAGCAAATTATTAGAGGATTTTTTTTAAGTGTCGTAATATGTCATGCTGAACGTAGTGAAGCATCTAATGTATATATTCACACCCCAGATTCTTCGCTACGCTCAGAATGACAATTTAATACTTTCTCTAACTTTTCAAACATCCTCTGATATAGAATACAACACAGGATAACACCTGTGTTGTATGTTATAAGTAATGGGGCAGAAATTAATAATCGAAATCTCCGCCACCAAAGCCACCGCCACCACCAGGAGCAGCTGTAGCCTGTTCTTTTTGCTCTGGCTTATCAACTACAATGGCTTCGGTGGTTAAAACCATACCCGCAATAGATGCAGCATTCTGCAATGCCGAACGAGTTACTTTTG
>ERZ1066120.1405-NODE-1405-length-15097-cov-12.317245_pt1 | contig 15097 bp, 12 predicted proteins | sample MGYA00382767_ERZ1066120 | MGnify/ENA primary metagenome ERZ1066120 (study PRJEB33369, sample SAMEA5778350) | biofilm metagenome | biome: Industrial cooling water; feature: Water cooling tower basin; material: Biofilm | place: United Arab Emirates | collected...
GCGCGCATCCGGTGGGCCCGGCAGGATTCGAACCCGCGACCTAGCCGTTATGAGCGGCCAGCTCTAACCGCTGAGCTACAGGCCCGCCGGTTGCGCGCCGGCAGGCTGCGCGCCTAGCCGGACCCTAGTGCAAGGGCAAGCATGTCGCGGCCCGGTAGATCACTGCACGGCCCGCTCGGCCGCGCGGGGATGCTGGTCGCCTGACACGGCATCAGCATCGCCCAACGGTAGAATCAATTGCATCGTGTCTGCCAAGCGCACGAGATCACCGCCCGCGGCACGCGCTTCGGCGCGAGCCAGGCGCAAAGCGAGGGCAGCACCGAAGAGGCCTGTCCCCAGCATTCCGCCGGGCAAGTGAATATCGCCGGCGAACACATTCTCGGCCTGGACGAGCGCAGCCGGGAGCGTTGCGGTCAGCCGCAGCGTCTTGCCTGCCGTATCCATATCGATTGTCAGCCGCTCGCCGGCGGCGGTCGCAGCTGCGAGCGTGCCGAGAAACCGCCAGGCCAGCAATTCGGCGGTTTCATGGGCCAAGGCCACGCGTGCCTCGCTAAGCTCCCAATTCGCCTCCAGCCGCGAGACGCGCGGTGACAGAACGGTCTGCAGCTGAGCGATTTGGCGCTGGACCACCATTACGAATTCGGTCGTTCCTTCCGGCAGTTCCTGTGTGCCCGTCTCCAACCGAGCGAGCCGCTCCAATTCTGAAAAGCCGGCCAGCATATGCGCCGCATCGCCGGCGATCGCAGCAGCAAGCGCGCGGTATTCATGCGGCACCGGGCCGACCGTCTGCTGTTGGATGACTTCGGCAAATCCCTGGATGGCCGTGACGGGGGTGCGCAACTCGTGCAGCAACTGGCGAATCCGGTCGGCAGCGCGAAGCGCCTTGGCGTTCGCGGCGATACGCGGGGCGCGGCGCAGGCGACCCACGTAGCCCGCGAAGCCTCCGCTTCGCGCGGCAAAACGGGGCGCAGCTTCGACGATCCAGTCGCCGGTGATTTGATCGGCACCGGACAGCGCAATCCGCAGACTCGGGATCGGCTGGCGCTGGGCGAACGCAGTGGTAAATTCGTCAGCAATTTCGCTCGGTTCGATCTGCGCGCGCAGCAACGTACCGGTGACGAGCGTGGCCGCTGCCGGTTCTGCCCAATCGATGCGGCCGGTGTCATCGGTCGTAAATAAAATGCTCTCAAGCCTCGGCCTGACCGAGATATCGGCAGACTGGTCGCTGACAGGCAGCCGCGGCCCACCGCGGTCCTGGTCGCCACGTCTCGCGCGATTGCGCTGAAAGTCTTCGATGCGGCGGACAAGCGCCGACAGGCTGCTCGTGTCTCCGGGTGCGGCCTCCACGACAAGGCTGTCTTCCGGTTGGCTGGGAAGCGCGGCAGCTTCCTGCAGTACATAGGCCTCTTCAGGCGATGTACCCAGGTCGAGGGCGGGGAGCGGCGGCGCGACGGCGATGGCCTCATCGCCTGTTCTTACCTGACGCAATGCGACGTCCGGTTCGGGAAGGACTCGATCGCGGACCCCCAGGCGGTCCAGCAGATTCACGGCTGCCTTCGGCAGATTACGCCGATGCCGCAACAAACCACGCGCCCGGATTGGCAGGTCTGGAATGAGTGCGGTCCATTGAGCTTCATCGAGTGAGGCACGCGAAAGGGCCGCCAACGCCAGCTTGGGCTCGCTTCCGGCGAACCAAGCGAGCAAGGAGGGATTGCGAATTCGTGCGCTGCACTCGGCCGCGATCCGCTCGCGCTGCGGCAACGGCAGCATCAGACTTAGCGCATCGAGCCGGCGAAACGCGGCTCGCGTCAGACTAGGGTCCGCTCCCGCAGCTGGCTCGCCCAACAAATCCAGCAATTGCCTGAATTGCACTCGCGCCGCCCGCTCCCCGGCAGCGCGGTGGTGCAGCACTGTGGCAAGGCGATCGTCGACGTGCATGTTGCTCCAGCAAAAGCGGCGAAGAGGCCGCTCCGGCTCTTGCCGATGCGGCGGGTTTTGTGGCGCACCCGTTTGTTTGCGATTCTGATCCCTTCAATCCTCATAGCCGCTTCGTACGCCAGCCCCGACAAAAGTTTTTCCCCGCGTTGCAAAGAGGGACGCAGGCTGGCATGAAAATAAAAGGTGCGCCGCGCTGCCAGTAACATGCGGATGCCCGTGCCAAAATGTGCGCAGAGGTGAAATGCGCGATCACAACAGGGGCCGACGCAATGGCGAATCTCGACCATATCGACCGCATGCTTCTCTCTGAGCTGCAGGACGAGGGGCGGGTCACCAATGTGGAACTCGCTCAGCGGGTCGGATTGACCGCGCCGCCCTGTTTGCGCCGGGTTCGCGCGCTGGAGGAGGACGGGATCATCCGCGGCTATCACGCGGATCTCGATGCATCCAAGCTAGGCTTTACGATCACCGTCTTTGCGATGGTCAGCCTGAAGAGCCAGGCCGAGGAGGCGCTGCGAGCCTTCGAAGCCGCTATGCGCGATCTGCCAGAGGTTCGGGAAGTGCATATGCTCAACGGCGAAATCGACTTTATTCTCAAGATCGTGAGCCGTGATCTTCAGACCTTTCAGGAATTCCTAACCAGCAAGCTTACGCCCGCGCCGAACGTCGCCAGCGTCAAGACCAGCCTGACCATCCGCACCAGCAAGCATGAGCCGGGGGTGCCGTTGGAGGTTAGCGCCTAGCGCAAAAACTGCGCCACCGTCCTCGGCCGACCCATCGGAGCCCGCGCGGGGTAGAGCTGCTCATAGGCCGCGGCGTTCTCGAGCACCCGCTGAACGTAATTCTTTGTCTCGTAGACCGGGATGCGTTCCAGCCAGTCGATCCAATTGACCGCGCCGGTCCGCGGATCGCCATTGGCACGCAGCCATTTATTCACATTGCCCGGCCCTGCGTTATAGGCCGCGACCGCCAATGGATAGCTGCCGCCATAGTAATCCATCATGCGCGAGAAATAGCCGTCGCCGAGCCGAATATTGGTGTCCGGCGAGCCGATGAGGTCCGCCGACATATAGCTGATCCCCATCTTGCCCGCTTGTTCGCGCGCGGTCCCGGGCATGAGCTGCATCAGCCCGCGAGCCCCGGCGTGGCTGATCGCATTCTGCGCGAACTGGCTCTCTTGCCGCGTGATGGCATGGACGAAAGTCCAATTGGTGCCGGCCGGCGTGGCCACGGTCGGGTAGCCATGCGCTACATATTCGCCGAGCCCGCTGGTCCCAGCCGCTTCGGCCAGGATCACGGCGAGGTCGCGGCGGCCGATCTCCCGAGCCAGGGCGGAAACCATGGCGTGCTTTTCCGGCGTATCGGCCTGGTTCGCGAGCTCGCGATAGAACTGGACGCCCGTGCTCCATTTCGCATCGCGCGCGACTTCACGTACGGCGCTGACAAGGGGGCTGGCGGCGAAGGCGGCCTGCTGAGCCGGCGAGGGATTGGCGATACTGCCGACCGCGAAACTCGGCTGTGGGCGGCCAAGCTCCTTGAACGCCAGCTGGCCATAGAACCGCTCCGGATATTCGGCCGCCATGCCATAATAGCGCTCGGCCCCGGCTCGGTCGCCACCGCGGGCGGAGGCTCTACCTGCCCAATAGAACCCTTTCGAGCGAGTTTGCGGCGTCTGAGCGGCGGCGCCGTAGCGGTAGAATAGCGGCGCGGCACGGCGGCCATCGCCCAGATCCCACAGCGCTTTCGTCCCGCCGAGCCACATCAGCGAGGTATAGTCGTCGCGCAGGCGGAAGCTCTTTGCGGTTAGGTCCGCCCCGGGAGCGAAAAGATCGTCGGTCGATGCGGCGATCCGCGCGGCCGAGTCAGCGCCCGCGCCGCGCGCGACGCGCAGCAGCTCGCCCACCATCGCCTCCTGGTCCAGCGGCAGGCTCGTCGCCCGTGGGCGGTTGGCAAGGAGCGAGATCGCTGCCGGCAGGTTGCCCTTGGTGCGGTGGAAGCGAGCCAGATTGTAAACATAGCCGGGGTGGCGCAGTGCATCGGCGGGCACCGTCAGCCCCGCTGCCTCGGGCAACTGCCCCTGTACCAGCGACAGCCGGGCCATCGCCAGTTCCCGCTGCTGACTCGACAGCCGCGACGCTTGCCGTGCGGCGGCCGACCCATCGTTCTGCCAGAGGAGGGCATCCATGCGCGCGGCATGATCGTCCGGCGAAAACCGCGTGCCGAATAGACCGGCGAGGTAGCTCTCGGCAGATGCGCTCATCGCCCCGCCGCGCCAGGCCGCTCGCGCCGCGGTAAAGGGGTCACCGCGGTTCAACGTGGCTAGCGCCATGGCATGACGTGCCCGGCCGGCGTTGGTTAGCGGCGGGGCCTTGGCAAAAAAGGCCACCAGTTGCTCGGCCGACGGGTTCGACCGCTCAATTGCGGCTTCCGCGCGACGACGCAAAATCTCAGACCTGGGGAAATCGGGGTAGCTCGAGACGAAGTTGGCGTAATCACTGAAGCCCAGATTATCGCGGGCCGTGAGATATTCCCATTGCGCGATGACCGATGCCATTCGGCCCGGCCCTTGCGCGACCAGATTGCTGCGCGCGCGATCCCAGCTTGTCGCGTCGGAAGGGGCGGAGGATTGCGCCAAAGCGGTAAGCGGGAACGCCAGCGCGGTCGCGCCAACCATCAGTTGTCCAAGTGTAAATCGAGCCATGCTGGACATCGTGCCGTTCGCCTCCTTATCAGCGGGTGAACGACAAATCCTATGCGCCCCCTGCGGCGATTTTGTGACCTGCCAAGGAGCGGTACGCAATGTTTTCAGGCTCAATACCCGCTCTGGTGACTCCCTTTCGCGACGGGTCGTTTGATGAGGCCGCTTTCCGGCGATTGGTCGACTGGCAGATTGAGCAGGGATCGAGCGCACTGGTCGCTTGCGGCACCACGGGCGAGGCTTCGACCATCTCCAATCCCGAGCACCACCGCGTTATCGAGGTCTGCATCGACCAGGCGGCGGGGCGTGTGCCTGTGATTGCGGGATGCGGATCCAACGACACCGCGCACGCGCTCATGCACATGCGGTTTTCAAAGCAAGCGGGCGCGGCGGCCGGGCTTTGCGTCGCGCCCTATTACAACCGTCCCGGACAGGCCGGGCTGATCGCGCACTTCAGCCACTTGGCCGAAAACAGCAACTTGCCCATTGTGCTCTACAATGTGCCCGCCCGAACCGTGACTGACATCCTTGATGAAACCGTCGTTGAACTAGTGAAGAAGTACCCCGATCGCATCGTTGCCATCAAGGACGCGAGCGGCGATCTGTCGCGCGTGGCGGACCACCGGATGGGTCTCGACCACGAGTTCTGCCAGCTGTCGGGAAATGACGAGTTGTGGCTCCCGCATTCCGCCGCCGGAGGGCGGGGGTGTATCTCGGTCACTGCCAATGTAGCGCCCAAGCTGTGCGCCGAGTTCCACGTGGCGATTGCCGCAAACGATCTGGTGAGGGCGCGCGAGCTGAATGATCGCCTCTTTCCGCTTCATTACGCGATGTTCGCTGACGCTTCCCCAGCGCCGGTCAAATACGCGCTGAGCCGGGTCCACGACTGGATCACGCCCGAAGTGCGGCTGCCGCTTGTCGAATGTTCCGATAAGGCGAAAGCCGCGGTGGACGCGGCGTTGGAGCACGCTGGTTTGCGCTAGCTTTTCGCTTGCTTGCGCCGCGTCTCCCAGCCCTTCTTGGCGGCGGCGGAGCGGTCGGCGGCGGAGCGCGACGAGCCGGACTTCTGCCCACCCTTGCGTGCGCTGGCGTTGGTATCCTTCTTGCCGCGCCCCGAGCCCGATTTGTTGCCGCCGCCACTATCGGCGTTGACCGTCGCCCAGGCGCGGCGCTCGGCCTCCTTCTTGGGCACGCCACGCTTCTCGTAGCCTTCCTCGATATGCTCGGCCTTGCGCTTTTGCTTGTCGGTATAGGCGCTCTTGTCTCCAAGGGGCATGAGCATTCTCCTCTCGTAGGTGAGAGGCTTTTCGGGCTCTTGCGGTTCCCGGCGGGTCAGTAGACCTCGTCTTCGTCGAGCAGTGGTTCCGCCAGCCCCGAGGGATCGCTGGCCCGGATGGCCTCGGTTATGTTCGCCACGCGCGCGCCCGCATGCTGCATCACGAAGCCGGTGGCGATGTGAAATAGAGCGTCGCCCTGGTTCACTACCGGCAATGTGCCATGGCCGATCACGATCCCATCGACCGGACTTCTGATCTCGAGCGCATCTTCGCCGAAGAGTCCTGCGACGCTTGCCAGCAAATCGCCCTCGGCGACCACATCGCCGCTCTGACGTTCGATATGGGCAATGCCACCGCGCGGCGCGCGGAGCCACAGGGTGCGGTTCGCCCGGGCCGGGATAGCCATGCTGGTGAGCCCATCATCGGCATCAATCATGCCGATGTGCGCCATTACGCGAGCGATACCCTCCGCCCCGATCCGAATGGACATTTCGTCAAAGCGCAGCGCCTCGCCCGCTTCGAGCAGCAGCATCGGAGTGCCGCGCTCCTGCGCCAGTTCGCGCATCGAGCCATCGCGAAGCGGCGCTTCCAGAATCACCGGCGCGCCAAATGCCATCGCCAATTCGACAAGATAGGGATTATCCGCCGCGATGCGGATTTGCGGCAGATTGTAGCGGTGGACAGCGGCGGTATGGAGATCGATCCCCAGCGAGCAGCGCGCGATCACATGCTCCAGGAAGGTGTGAGCCAGCTGCGCTGCCAGCGATCCGCGCGCGTTACCGGGAAAGCTACGGTTGAGATCGCGCCGGTCAGGGAGATAGCGAGCGTGATTGACCAGCCCGTAGATATTGACGGCCGGCGCCAGGATCAGCGTTCCGGCCATCGCTGCGGGATCGAGCGATTGGGCAAGCCTTTGGACGATGGCGACGCCGTTGATCTCGTCCCCATGCACGGCGGCACTTACGAAGATGCAGGGACCGGGTCGCGCGCCGTGAAGCACTTGCAAAGCGAGGCTCGCCGACAGGCCGGTGAGCTGGCGGCTGACCGGGATCGCGAGCGTTCGCCGCTCGCCCGGGGCGACCGTCTCGCCCGCTATCTCGAATGCCATGGCCTGCGTGATTTGGTCCATTGCCTGCCTTCCGCCTGCCGGCCTATCCGGCACGACGCAGCCGTGCTTGGCAAGCCAACGCGATTAGCGGATTTGCCTTTGTCCCCCGATTGCCTACATGCCGCGCCCCTATGGTCCGGCCCAAACCCATCACCTTCGACAAGCTCAAGACCGTCGCCGACAATCGGCGCGCGAAGTTCGACTATGCCATCGAAGATACTTTGGAAGCGGGGCTGGCGTTGTCCGGCACTGAGGTGAAGGCGTTGCGAGCCGGCGAAGCCACGATCCGCGAAAGCTATGCCGAAGTGCGTGATGGCCAGGTCTGGCTCGTCAACGCGAACATCCCTGAATATTCGCACGGCAACCGGCTGAATCATGAGCCCAAGCGGCCACGCAAGCTGTTGCTGCATGCACGCGAGATCGAGCGGCTTCTGGGCGCCGTGGAGCGTAAGGGCATGACGCTGGTGCCGCTGTCCATCTACTTCAACCGTACCGGACGAGCGAAGGTCGAGCTAGCCCTCGCCAAGGGCAAGCAAACGGTCGACAAGCGTCACGCCATCAAAGAGCGCGACTGGAAGCGCGACAAAGCTCGGCTGATGCGCGACAAGGGCTGAACCCAGCTGCGACCGGGCGCGGGGCACATCGATAAACTTGGCCGGCCCGTCGCATTTGACCCCTTTGCACCCCTTGTGAATCGCGGCCGGGCCGCCCATTGCGAAGGCAGTGCGATGACGGGCTCCCATTCCAAGACTTTCCTTGCGGACCTTATTCGCAAGAATATGCCGACGCGAGAACAGCTGGAGGCGAACCGCTGGACGCGCGGCCTCGCGATGCGGCATGAGCTGTGGCGCTTCACGCGGCGCTCGGTTCCGCGCGGTGTTGCCGTGGGACTCTTGGTCGGCATCTTCGCGCTGATCCCAGGAATACAGATCATCGGCGCAGCACTCCTGTGCGTGCCGGGCCGCGGCAATATCCCCGTCGCGGTGGCGATGACCTTCCTGTCCAACCCCGCCACCACGCCGCTGATCCTCATCGCGTCCGCAATGATCGGCAATTTCATGGGCTTCCGGGCGGATGCTACGATCGTTTATGAAATGGTTGAGCGGGGCGCCTCGCTGTCGGAGTGGACCGGCTGGTTCTTCTCCGATGCAGCGCCAGCGCTGTTGGTAGGGCTCGCCATCCTGTCGATCGTCGCAGCATCGGCCGGATATGTGGTCGCGGGGATGATCTGGCGGCCGCTCGTTGCCAGGCGCCGCCGGCGCCGGCTGCTGGCGGCCCGCGCACGCCGCCACCCGATGCCGGCTGGCGACTGCGCAGGATGAGCACATTCGCGGAACGTCTGGCGGCCATTGACGGCATGCCCTCTGCGCGGCTGGGCACGGCGCTTGCGGTCGCAGTGCTTGGATCGGTTTTGCTGGTTTGGGCGGCGGCCGGCAGCGCGCTGGTCGCGGCCGCCTATGCCGGCGGGGTGACGGTGCTGGTGCTCGCGCTTGCCTTCTCCACCCGGCTGGGCCGCAGCGGCGATCAGGGTACGCCCGTCCTGCCGGACTGGACCGTTACCGCCGCGGCGATCGATAATCCTCGCCGCGCCATTGCCGTGACGGACCGTGCCAACCGACTGGTCTGCGCCAATGCCACTTATCAGCGCTGGTTCGCTTCGATCGCGCCCCCGTCCGACCTGGGCTTTGGGGGAGCGAGCGCGGAAGGGTTGGCCTTGGCTGCCCGCACCGCCTGGCGCGATGGCAGCGGCGAGGCATCCAAGCTGATGCGCGATGGGGAAGATCGCGGTTTCAGCTTGGTGGTCGACCGTGCCGGTCGGGGCGAGGATTATCTGGTCTGGCATTTCGCCGAGCTTGTGGCCGAACGCAGCTACGATGGGCTGGCTCAGCGTCTGAACGGCGAGATCGGCCGGATGATGTCCCGCGCTGGCCTGGAAGTCGCTTTCGTCGGGCCGGACGGCATCGTCCACGGCCATACCCCCGGTTTGGCTGAGCGAGCGAGTGGCGAGCCGAATGCCAGCCTGGTCGGCGAGGAATTCGTGCAGCTTCTGCGCTCGGATGATCGCGAGCGGATATATTTCGCCCGCGAAGGACAGCAGGGTGCCCCGCAGACTCTGGTCCATATCCCGCTGGAAGAACGCAACAGCCGCGGCGCTCAACCCGATCAGGCGCCCTCGCTGATGCTGCTCGTCGACAGCAGCGTAGGCATCGGCGCGGCCTGGCGGAGCGAGGGGGAGGGCGCGGCTTTCCCGCAGCTCGAAACGCTGTTGTCCGCCCTGCCGCTGGGCTTGGCGCTGACCGACCGCGATGGGCGGTTCCTGTTTGCCAACAAGGCTTTCCTGCGCGCGGTGGAGCGGGAGGATCAAACCTTGCCTGCTTTCCCGAGCGACCTCGTGGTGCGCGAGGACAAGGCCGCGATCGCGGACTCGGTGCGGCGGTTCGCCAAAGGCGTAGCCTCGAGCGGTGACATGGCGGTCAGGCTGGCGGGCGACAAGGAGGAGCCCGTCTCGATCGGCCTCGCCGGCGTGCGCGGCCTCGGCCAGGCGGCGGTGCTACTGTCGATCAGCGATTCCAGCGAAGAGAAGCGCCTGCGCCGTCAGGTTGCCCAAGCGACCAAAATGCAGGCGGTGGGGCAACTTGCCGGCGGCGTGGCGCATGATTTCAACAACGTCCTCACTGCCATCATCGGCTATTGCGATCTCATGCTGCTGCGCCACACGCCAGGCGACAGCGATTACGACGACATCCAGCAGATCCGCGCCAATTCCAACCGCGCGGCAAGTCTCACCCGCCAGCTGCTAGCGTTCAGCCGCCAGCAGACGCTGCGGCCCGAAGTGCTGCAATTGCCCGACGTGGTCAGCGAGGTTAGCCAGCTCCTGAAGCGCCTGCTCGGGTCCTCAATCGAGTTCAGCGTCCGCCATGACCGCGAGCTGGGTCCCGTGCGCGCCGATCCGCAGCAGCTCGAGCAGGTGATCATCAATCTGGCAGTCAACGCGCGTGACGCCATGCAGGCGCAAGCGGCGCGGCTGGGCAAGGAGCCCGGCGGGCGGCTGACCATGGCGACGCGCCGCGTTTCCGCACGCGATGTCCGTAAGATGGGCATCGATATCATGCCCGCCGACGATTACACCGCGCTGATCGTGCAGGACACAGGCGGCGGCATACCCGACGCAGTGATCAACAAGATCTTCGAGCCATTCTTCACGACCAAGGAGCCGGGGAAAGGGACCGGGCTGGGCCTTTCAACGGTCTATGGCATCGTCAAGCAATCGAACGGCTTTATTTTCGCCGATAATGTGACGGGCCCCGACGGCTCCCCGACAGGCGCGCGCTTCACTGTCTACCTTCCCGTGTATCGCGGCGAGATGCCCCGCGCGCCCGTGCTCCCGGCCAGCGCCCCGCGCGCCAGCGAATGGACCGGCGGCGCGCATATCCTATTGGTCGAGGACGAGGATATGGTGCGAGCCGTCGCTGAGCGCGCGCTGACCCGCGCCGGCTACAAGGTCACCACCGCGCGCGATGGCGAAGAGGGGCTGGGCATGGTCGCGAACGCCAAGGGCAGCTACGACCTCATCCTTTCCGACGTGGTCATGCCGGCGATGGACGGCCCGGCGATGGCCAAGGCCATCCGCAGCGTGAAGCCGGAAATTCCGATCCTGTTCATGTCCGGTTATGCCGAAGAGCAGCTACGTAATCAGATCGACATCGAAAATATGCACTTCATTCCCAAGCCGTTTTCGGTGCAACAGATAAATGCCAAGGTGGCGGAGGTGCTGAGCCAGCAATCCGTCGCTGCTTAAGAGTGCGGGGGGAGAGGTCGCATGAGGGTGCTGACGATGGTTTCGGCGGCGGCGATGGCCGCGGGGCTGGTGGCGACCGGTGCGCAGGAGGTCACGGCGCAGGAAACGCAAGCGAGCCTGATCGCCGATCCTGACGCGACCGCGCAGGGCGATGTCGCCGTCACCATTTACAACAACGATCAGGCGCTGGTGCAGGACGTGCGCCGCCTGCCTATCGCGCGGGGCCGCAGCCGCATCGAGTTCCCCGACGTATCCGCCCGCATTCGGCCTGAGACGCTGAGCTTCGCCGCCGACGGCGCGGGCATCGTCGAGCAGAACTTCGACTTCGATCTGCTCACCCCGCAGAAGCTGATGGAAAAGGCAATCGGCCAGACGGTCACTCTGATCCGCACCAACCCCGCCACCGGAGCGGAAACGCGCGAACGCGCCACCGTTCTCAGCACCGCAGGCGGGGTGGCGGTCCGCATCGGCGATCGCATCGAGGTGCTTCGCGACGATGGCCTGCCGGTCCGCACCATCTTCGATCGCGTACCCCCGAACCTTCGCGCCCGCCCGACGCTGTCAGTGACGGTCGAAAGCACCCAAGCAGGCATCCGCCCGGCCTCCATCCGCTACCTGACGCCGGGCCTCGGCTGGAGCGCGGACTATGTCGCGCTGTTCGACGAGGCCAAGGGCAGCGTCGACATGCAGGGCTGGGTGACGCTGACCAACCAGACCGGCACCACTTTCCACAACGCCAAGACGATGTTGGTCGCGGGAACGCCGGGGCAGGTGGACGCCAATGCCATGCGCCGCCGCGGCTATCCGGTACCCCCGCCGCCTCCCGGTTCGAGCCCGACGCCGGGCAGAACCATGCAGCCGGGCGTCGAGACTGCGAACCGCGAGCGGCTGGGCGATTTCTACCTGTATCCGCTGGCCGAGCGGACCACGATCGCCAACGCCCAGACCAAGCAGGTCAGCTTCCTCGATATACAGGCGGTCCCGGCGCGGCGGGTCTACAGCGCCTATGTGCCTTGGCTCACCAACGACGAGGCGCCGCGCAATGTCTCCAGCGAGGTCGCCTTCTCGAACGCCCGCGAAGGTGGGCTGGGCGATGCGCTGCCGGCCGGAACGGTGCGCTTCTATCAGCGCGACCGGCAGGGCACGCCGCAATTCGTGGGCGAAAGCGGCATCGGCCACACTCCGATGGGTAGCCGCCTTTCCCTGCGCACCGGCGATGCCTTCGATGTGCTGCTCCAGACCGAGGTCGCGAGCCGCCAGAAGATCACGGCCGCGGAATATGAACGCTCTGAGCGCTACCGCGTAATTGAGGCCGGGCAGGTCGTGCGCGAGGTGCAGGTCGACCGCGCGGTTGATTATTACCGCACGACGATGCGCTACGGCTTCACCAATGCCAAGCCGGTGCCCGTTGAGGTAGAACTCGCCCAGGGCGGGCTTGATCAAGGTTGGTGGAGCCGGGATTTCCGCGTCGTCAGCGAAGATGTGCCCGGCCGACAGGTCAACGCAGACCGGCGCGAATGGACCGTGAGTGTGCCGGCCAATGGCAAGCGCACGGTCACCGTGGTATTCGAAACGCGATATTGAGGCAAAGCCGGTGCTGCGCCGCCTGACCGCCCTTCTGCTGCTCGCGAGCGCCGTATCGCCGCTGGCGGCGCAGGATAGCCCCGCGGTCGAGGCCTCCGCTCCGCAAAAGCTCGCCGTCACCGTCTATCGCGACCCCAATCGCGGAGAGGACTCGCAGATGGACCGCGATTGGCCGCAAGGCTTCGCGATGATCAGCGAGACGCGGCAGGTAACCCTGCCTCCCGGCCGCTCGACGCTGCGCTTTACCGGCGTTGCCGAGGGGATGGTGGCCGTCAGCGCCATCGTCACGGGCTTGCCCGGCGGGACGATCGAGAAGAACCGCAACGCCGATCTTCTTAGCCCTGCCGCGCTGGTCGATGGCACGCTCGGCAACCGCGTCACCATCACCCGCACCAATCCCGCCACCGGCCAGGCCGCGAGCGAGACAGCGGTCATCCGCACCCGCGCCGATGGAGGGCTGGTACTGCAGACCCAGGCCGGGTTCGAGGCGGTGCGCTGCTCCGGCCTGCCCGAGAAGCTCACCTTTGACCGCGTCCCGGCGGGCCTTTCGCCGCAGCCGGTGTTTACACTCGACACGCAGAGCGAGCGGGGCGGTACCTACACGGTGGTGCTGACCTATCTCGCCTGGGGCTTCGACTGGGAGGCGAACTACGTCGGCCATCTGCGCGAGGGGGCGGGGCGCGACGGCGGGGTCATGCTCGACCTCTTGAGCTGGCTCACCATTCTCAACGACAACGGCCAGAGCTTCCCGAATGCCGAGCTGATGGCGGTGGCGGGCAAGCTCAATGTCGAGAGCGATTTCGAGGCGCTCGCCGATCCGCCCGAGGGCGAGCCGCTGCGCCTGGTATGCTATCCCTTCGGCAGCACCGCGCGCGGTTCGCCGCTCGCCTATCCGCCGCCTCCGCCGCCACCCCCGCCGCCCGCGCCTGCCCCCGCGGAATTCGATGGTGCGGACATCATCGTTACAGGCGCGCGTGTTGCGCGTCAGAGTTTGGCGAGCGTCAGTCCGGTCATGGTCGCGAACGAGGAAAACCTGGGCGATCTCAAGCTTTACCGCGTGCCTGAGCCTGTGACGGTCGCGGCTAAAGCGCAAAAGCAGGTCGCCTTTCTCGATAAGGAGGGGGTGAGCGGGCGCTTCGTCTACGTCCAGGATTGCGAAGCTTACAACGAGCGGCAGGACGACGAAATGCAGCCGGCGCGTATCCTGTTCGCGACCGAGAACGAGGTGGGGCGAGGGCTGGGCGTCGTGCTGCCCAATGGTGGGCTGACGCTTTATGAGCCGACGGGGGATGGTGATCAGCTCGTCGCGGAAACGCGGCTGCGCGATTTCGCCAAGGGGGAGGAAATCGAGCTGACGCTAGCGCAAAGCGCGCAGGTTTTCGCTGAGTGCGGCGCGGCGCAGGGCAGCGCGGCGGAAGAGAATGGCAAACGCTGGATCACGCTCAGCGCCGAGGCGAGCAACGCCAATCCCGCCCCGGTGGTGGTCCGCTTCCGCCTCGGCTGGAGCAGCGAGTGGCAGCTTTCGGGCGTGCGCGGCGCGCGGGTTAAAGACGGCCAATGGATCGTGGAGGAGCGCCTGCCGGCCAATTCGCGCCAGCGGTTCACTTGGCGGGTGCGGCGCACGGCGGGCTGAGCGAAGAGCTGACTCGGCAACCTAATCGAGGATGGTAGGCGTGCGCGCAGAGGGCGCGGACGAAGCACAAAGCGCGGAGGGCTCCCGCCGGAGGCGATCCTGCCTCGCCAGCGCGACGTGAAAACGCGGCGGTGCCACGAGCGCACGCCTCCGCGGCCTCCGCTCCTCCGCGCTCCCCGCGCGAACCAAACTTTTCTGAGCAGTTGTTCGCCTCTTGTTCTACGAGAACAAAACGGCTACATAGCGCCTGTTGATGAGTCACTGGGGGCTCTCGGCAAGGCAAGGAGCATATGCCATGGCGGCCAATCTGAAGCTGGTAGAAGGCAGGGAAGTGGACACGGACCGTCAGAAGGCGCTCGACGCCGCGCTCGCGCAAATCGATCGCGCGTTCGGAAAGGGCTCGGCGATGAAGCTGGGCCAGAAGGAAACCATGCAGGTCGAGACGATCTCGACCGGCTCGCTGGGCCTCGACATCGCTCTGGGCGTGGGCGGCCTGCCCAAGGGCCGCGTGATCGAGGTCTATGGTCCGGAAAGCTCGGGCAAGACCACGCTGGCTCTCCATGTCATTGCCGAGGCGCAGCGCAATGGCGGCACGGCGGCTTTCGTCGATGCCGAACACGCGCTCGATCCGGTTTACGCCAAGAAGCTTGGTGTAAATATCGACGAACTGATCGTCTCGCAGCCCGACACGGGCGAGCAGGCGCTGGAGATCACCGATACGCTGGTGCGCTCTAACGCGATCGACGTACTGGTGGTCGACTCGGTCGCCGCGCTGGTGCCGCGGGCCGAGATCGAGGGCGAGATGGGTGACAGCCATGTCGGCCTTCAGGCCCGGCTGATGAGCCAGTCGCTGCGCAAGCTGACCGGCTCGATCAACCGCTCCAAGTGCATGGTGATCTTCATCAACCAGCTGCGCATGAAGATCGGCGTGATGTACGGCAATCCGGAGACGACCACGGGCGGCAATGCGCTCAAGTTCTACGCTTCGGTGCGTCTCGACATTCGCCGCACGGGCCAGATCAAGGACCGCGACGATATCATCGGCAACACCACGCGTGTG